>Ga0105048_10009131_pt1 | contig 15813 bp, 10 predicted proteins | sample MAT05_FD_78382 | JGI IMG/M metagenome (GOLD analysis project Ga0105048, IMG submission 78382) | Freshwater microbial communities from Lake Fryxell liftoff mats and glacier meltwater in Antarctica - MAT-05 | ecosystem: Environmental > Aquatic > Freshwater > Ice > Liftoff microbial mat | place...
CGCGGCATCGTCGACCATCTGCGCCGAACCGGAAAACTGGTGCTCCGCGGGGGTGCTGCTGGCGCGCAGCATCCTCTCTTCTCCGACAACACAAGCAAAACGCAAGGCGAGGCATCATGACTGCACATTCAGCGTCGGGGCCGAGCCGCCGCGGCGGATGACGCTCACCGCACCGGCGTGAGCGGCTCGCAACGCCCCCAGGCCGAGGCGCTTCTTTGCTCGACGCTTGAGCGAGCGGCTGAGTTCGGCGCCGATGAGGGCCCGGAGGCGCGCGCTGTCGAGGGTGGTGCCCGTCCCGATGACGCGCGCGCGCGGGCGACGGCTGAAGCGCGCGGCGAGCCGGGTCATCACGTCGACCGGGTTCGTCGCGACCAGGATGACCGCGTCGGGGGCGTGCTCGTCGAGCTGGCGGACGACCTCGCGCACCCTCACCGCCTGTGTCTCCCAGTAGCGCTCGGCCGGCGAGGCCGCGTGAACAAGCTCGCTCGCTTCGGTGACACGGCGGGCGCCGAGCTGCGTCATGGCTGCTCCTCGCGGTGCCCTGCCCGAGGACCTGACGCCGCTCGAGGTTGCTTGTGATGGGCTCTTGGAGCCAGGCGAGCCGGGCGAGATCGTGGCTGACGCGCTCAGCGGCCGAGCGATGAGATCTTCATGACGGTGCCGCGCTCGCGGCGAGCGTGACGATGAGCTCGTCCAGCTGGTCCAGTTGGTCGGGCATCCCACCCGATTCAGCGGCTCGAGCTTGACGGTGTACGGTCGCGCTGTTTTCCTCCGACGAGCGATGTCCGGCACGCGATTGATTGCGAGTGGGCGTCCTGCGTGGTGACAACCACCTACGTCGCGAAGTACGGCGATTGGCTCGCAAAGATCGCAGAGGAGCACGGCACCACCGTCTCCGCGATCTGGAACCACCCTGGGAACGCAGCGCATCGGCAGAAGCGTGGCTCCCCGGACGTGCTCTATCCGGGGGACGTGCTTCGTATCGATGTGGCTGACCCAGTCCCGCCGCCCGCTGCGCCAGGCGCGAGTCCCGCAGGGCCAGGGCCGGCTGCTCAGCCTGACCAGAGTGGCCATACCCACTATTCGAGGGGCCGTGGAGCGCGACGCCGACCTGGGAGTGTCCAGGGGGAACGTGCGCATGTCACCCCGTGCCCGAGGACGGCCCCAAAGAAGAGCACGTGATCGTGTTCTACGATCCGCAGGGCATCCGCATGCCAGGCGCGCGTTGCCGCGTGTACGAGGCGGGGCGATTGCTAACGCCGGATCCAACGAGCGCAGACGGCGCCGGTGAGCTGCGCGTCGAGCTCCGCGATTCGACCTCCACGGTTCGCGTCGAGTGGGCTCCGCCGAACCTGCCGCCCCACGACTTCTTGCCGTACCGCAAAATCTACAACGTCAAGATGAGCGACGAGGAAGGCGACGTCGGCTTGGATCGGCGCCTCTCGAACCTCGGCTTCGCGCTCGGCCGGCGTCGCGAAGACAACGTGAGCGACTACGAGCGGGCCTACGGCCGTGAGCCCACCGGCAACCCGAATGCGATTCGGCTCGAGGTCCTCGAGCGCCATGACGACGGCGCGGTACAGGTCTTTCACCCGCACGAGGCTCAAGGCGATGCGCCGACGAATAGCTCGGCGAACCGATCGTTCTTCGGCAGCCCGCCGCCGCAGGAACCGTCTTGGCTTCGTCCGGACAGACAGGGTGGTGGGGGCGGCGCGGGCGGCGCGGGTAAGAAGACGACAGCGGGACAAAACGTCAAGGGCTCGGCGGTCCCGGACGCAAGCAACCTGCTCTTGATGGTTGGGCTCGAGAGCGACTTCCCGGTGCTTGATCCCAAGAAGGTCAAGCTGAGGGTGCGTCCGCTCAAGGTCCCCGGCATGACCGCCGACAAGATGAATCAGGGCGTAAAACCGGTCGCGGATGGCACGCCTGTCCCCAAGGCGCAGATCAACGGCGTCACGCGCCCGGCTCATTTGCTTTACGGCTTCAAGGATCTTCCGATCGGGACCTACACGGCAGTTGCCACGATGGATTCCGCACCGACCGCGCCCGGAGCAGCACCCACCGGGGCGAGCGGTAAAACGGAGGTCACGCTGAAGATGGGCCTCCTGACGATTGGATACGTGGGTATGAAGCGCGCCTTCGCAGCAATCTGCCAGGACATGAAGCGCTCGGGCGCGACCGTCGACCCAAATCTTCACTACAGGCTCGCCCACGTCTGGGCCGAGAAGTGGACGGAGGCCAACAAGGGCGGTCGCGAATTCCTTGCCGTTGCTCCCGCCGCGGCGACAGCCGATGCAATGAACAAGGCCAACATCGACGCCCTCGCTACAAGGAAGCTCGTCGCGTTCGAGGACGTGTGTCAGCGAGCACACGGCGGCACCGTGTTCATGGCCCTCAGTCACGGCGGCGTGGAGCTGACCGATGGGGACAAGAAGGCGCTCCCCGGCAGGCAAGCGCAGCTCCAAAAGGACAAAGATGCGCTGAAGCAGGAGCGGGAGGATCTGAGCAATCTCAAGCGGACGCTCGCCAAGGACTCCCCCGATCCAGGCCAGAAGAAGGACATCGAAGCCAAAGAGAAATGGATCAAAGAACAGCAGGCGCGACTCAACGTGGAGGACGCGCGCGTGAGCAGGACGCTCTTCCCGACGTTCTCCCTCGGTTCGCAAAGGGGTGGGCTCCACGCCCAGTACCTCGCGATCGACTACGAATACTTCATCTTCCTCGACAACCCCAACGGCGGCTGGACTGACAAGGAGAAGAAGGCTTACGAGGCCAGGAAAGCCTATCTCGCCGCGCTGAAGAAGATCTTCCAAGAGCACAAGATCAAGACCCTGCACCTCATCGCCTGCAACATCGGCCAAGACGATACCTTCGTCGGTCGCGTCGCGAAGGAGCTCGGCGTTGGCATTCTCGCCTATCAGCATTTCACGAACATCAAGCTCGCCACCGGGTTCATCGGGCTCTCGAGCGACAAAAAGACGGACGACATTGTCAAGGCGACGAGTGTCGAGCCGCCCATGGAACCCGCCACCGTCAAGCCGTAGAACAGATGCACTGCCGCGTGGTTCTATCGACCTATATCTCGTTGACTGGTTGCAGCGACGCCGCGCCGATCCCGAGAGCGCCCGCGCCGAGCGCCGAGCTCTCGACGTCGTCGAGCGTCCCGGGCCCGACCGAGCACGAGCCCGCGTACTGGGAAAATGAGATCGCGTGGGCGAGATCGCGTTTCCCCGAGCTCCGTAGCTTCACGGCCGAAGCGGACCTGGAGCCACTGCTTGCATGGGTCCCCGAGGGCAGAGAGGTGACACTCTTCATCAACGTCGAGGACGATAAGTACCCCTACCATTGCGCAGCTGCCACCGCCGTCCGTACAGAGCCGGGGTACATCCGAATGGTCGTCCCGGATGCCGAGCGAACCGAAAAGGGTCAAACGGTTCGTGACTTCGTGTTCGCGGGCGCAAGCCGGGAGGGGGTCGACGTCTTTTATGGGGGCGGCAAGCAGCGACGGAATCCCGACGGCACATGGGAGGAGATCGATCTCTATGCCACGACGGGGCGCGACCTCGGCGGAGGCGTCGGGCCCGTCGAGGGTGACACGGCTCACTTCCGCTATCTGAGCGTCAGGATCGAAGCTTCTTGCGGGCCGAAGGTTCCGGTGCCTTGCCACGGGCGCAAGAGGCTATGCAATCGCTGCGAAGACATCACCATCGAGCTCCGGTCGCCGAAGACCCATCCCAGTGTCCCAATGCCGGAGATGACCTGCAAAGAACCCTGCCCCAAGGTCGTCAACCCCGATCTCGAGCGCATCAAGCAGATCGCCGAGAATTTTCCCATTGGAAAGGTGCTCGATCCCGAGCCTTTCGGAGCCGCTCTCTATCGCACGCTCGAGGCGTGCCGAACAGACCCGCTTTGGAAGACGACGCCCAAGCCATCAGCTGCGCCGTGACAACGTTCCCCGGACGAGCTTGGCGCGCCCAGCCTACTCCTCGACCTCGACCATGAACTTCGGATGCATCCGTCCGCCGTGCACCTTGATCGCCGAGAGCCTCGCATCCGTCTCCTGTAGGTCGAGTGGGCTCAGCTCGACCTGAGTCGCAGCCAGATTTTGCGCCAGGTGGTCTGTAACCGCTGCGCCGACCCAGTCGGGAACAAGTCCTTGACGGCAATGCACCCGTGGTTGGCACTGCCGGAGGGCCGCCGCGTGGGTCGGGGCCAGCACTTCCGACAGAACCGCGCCACCGGACCCACCCTTCGAGGGTGGACATCGTCGGCGCCATTGAGCAGATTAGGAAGATCGAGTGCCAATACGCGCCTAGAGAGGGCATGACGCCGGCCGCGTACGCGGCGCAGCTCACGCAAGCGCGAGAACGCATCGCGGACAGCGAGTTCAGGATCGCGTTCGGCGACGACGGAGTTGGCGAGGCGGTGGTCCGGGTGCTCTGTGTGCGGTATGGACTGACGCCATTCCGGCGACCTCGGCAGCGGGCATCGTCTCTCTCCGTCTTCGCGCCGGACGTGTTCGTGAGAGAGGTGCTCGTGGCTCAAACCGAGGCCATTCTCGGTGTGCTGACCAGCCTGCACCATGGCAGCCGGGAGCACCAGCTCGGTGACGCCGTGGCGATGCATTCGACCGCCGACCAGATCTTCACCAGGTGGCGGTCAGGCAAGACAGGCTGAGCGATGCCACTCGTCGTGCGGCACGTGCAGAGGGGGCCGGCGAGCGCCACGCGAGCTCGATGATCGCCCGGTGTGCCGGCGAAAGGCTCGCGCGCGTCGCCGCCCAATGCTTCGGCGAGAGCGCAAGCATCTTCATGGCTGGCCAATGGGGTGCGAGTCGAAGGATCTCGTCCAGATAGTCTTGCGGCTCGAGACTATGCAGAGCGCAGGAGGCAATGAGGGAGCGGAAGACACAGTACCGATTCAGCCCCGCTTCGTTCTCGAAGAAGTTCCAATTGTGGCGCCCGAGAACGAGGTTTCTGAGCTGCTGCTCGCAGATGTTGTTATCGATGCGCAGACGCCCATCAGTGAGAAACGTTCGTAGGCCGGCGCGCTGGTTTTCGTAGTAGGTGATCGCCGCCGCGAGCGGACTCTTGTCGTCAGCCCTCGATCTGACGCGCTCGATCCAGCGGTCGAAGAGAGTCAGGATAGGCAACGCTCGTCGAGCTCGTTCCAGCGTGCGCGCGGGCATGGCGATTTCGTTCGCTTCGCGCGCGACCTCGAACAGCTTCGAGATGATGGCGAGCCCTTCGACCGCCAGCGCAGGCTCTGTCGCTCGACACTTCCAGAAATATCTCCTGACATGGGCCCAGCAGGCGACCTCGGTGACGTCGTGCTCACGATGAAGCGCGTCGTAGATGAGGGCGGCGTCGGACAACAAATAGCCCGAGAACCCAGTGAGCAAGGAGGCGATCGCCGCGCTCGTGTGCGCGCGTGCCGCACGAAAGACGATGTGGTCAGCGTCAGCGACAAACACGAACACGTGCCAGTTTATGCACTCACCGGGCATTCTCACCGGCGCCCCAGTGGCGTCCGTTCCGATGCAAAACGCTGTCTGACAAGCCTCCGCCATCATCGCGTCGACGATTCTGAAGGTGTAGCCGTAGGCCGCCGAGAGCCAATCGCATTGCGTCGAACGCGGTAGCTGAAAGCCGCAGCGCGGCGACACTCGCTCCTGCCGATGCAGTGGCAAGCACATGTCGTACTTCGCCAGAATGATCTGCGTGATCGCGCGCGCGTCGGCCATTGAGCGCGGCCAGAAATATCCTGGTATCTCGGCGCAAAGAATCTGTGGCGCGGCCTGCTCGCGCTCGGGGGCGGCATCTCCCGCCATCACCGAACTCGTGGATCCCGCGTCAGCGGGTGGCGCCGCCTCGTCGATCGGCTGCGGCTCATCTTTGATGAACTTGGCCCGAATCAGCCGCAGGATGAAAAAACTCGCTCGCCTGAACGCGATGCGATCGGAGATCTCGTTGCCGATAAATCGGTACCCCACGCGCTCCGCTGCTGCCACTTCATCCGGGTCGACACGAACCTCTTGGCTCCGAAAGCGCTGGCGGAGTCGAACGAGTGAGTTCGGCGACTTCGTCGCGTTCGCCGACGAAGAGCTGCGGATGAGTCGCCAGCATGGTAACCCCTCCAGGGCATCCGCTTGAACGCACTGGACCGACGACTGATGCGACCGGCAGGGGTCGAGCTGGAAGGCGTAGTGGCCCGGCGCGGCCACGGAGGTGGTCACCTACCGTACGATTGGGCAATGGTGGCCATAGCGCGGCGTGGCGGCCACCGAGACGGGTTGCCAAGTCGGGACGGCCCTCGGTGGCCATTGACCGCGTCCGTCAAGTTGGTCACGTCGTCGCCGAGTCGCCGAGGAGAGAGAGAATTGTGGACGCGTCGGACGTCATCGCGCGTGGCGCCGCGTTTGCGCCCGCACGAACGACATCAATGACCGTGACCGCGCCCGTCAGCCAGCCCGGTGCGCGCTGCGCCCCCGCCACCTCAAGTCTTGATGCCGTGCTTCGCGAGCAGCTTGCCGAGGTAGCTGCGGTCGAGGCCCGCAAGCTTCGCTGCGGCCGTTTGGTTGCCGGCCGTGTGCGCCATCAACGCGGCCAGGTACACCCGGGTGAACCGCTCGGAGAGCTCGTCCTTCTGCTCCGCATATGGCCGCGCCATGTCCAGCCCTTCGCCCAGCGCGACATCGAGATTGGCAAGGCTCTTCGGGCGCATGGCCTTCGGCAGCGCGCCGAGCGCGGCGAACGCCTGGATGACGTTGCGCAGCTCACGCACGTTCCCCTGCCAGGAGCGTCCCTTGAGTTGTTCGATGACGCCTGCGTCGAGTACCGTGATTCCGGCGGCAGCCGCCAGCCGACGAGCAATCGGCTCGATATCGGCGGGGCGCTCGCGCAGCGGTGGGATCCGAACGCGCACGACCCCGAGCCGATAGAAGACGTCTTCACGGAAACGCCCTGCCTGGACCTCTTCTTCGAGATCTCGGTTCGTCGCCGCCACCAGACGCACCTGCACATGGCGCACCTCGTCCGAACCGACCGCGCGCACCTCCCCGGACTCGAGCGCCCGCAACAGCATGGGCTGCACATCCAGCGGCAGCTCGCCGATCTCGTCCAGGAACAGGGTCCCCCCATGGGCGCTCTCGAACGCACCTTTCCGACTATCGGCCGCGCCGGTGAAGGCTCCTCGGCGGTGCCCGAACAGCTCGCTTGCCACGAGCTCACGCGGGATCGCGCCGCAGTTCACCGCGATCAGTGGCCCCGCCGCGCGCTGCGAGGTGCGATGTAGAGCGCGCGCGACCAGCTCCTTGCCCACGCCCGACTCTCCTTCGATCAGCACGGGAACGAGCGAGCCCTTCAAGCGCTCCATCACCGCGAACAGCCGGCGCATCTCCAGCGAGACGCCGACCAGCTCATCGAAATGGTCCACCTCGAGCGGCGCAATGCCATCGAGCAGCGTCGAGTCGGCGTCGATCATCACCGTAGCGTTGCCGACCGAGACCATTGCACCTGGAGAAAGCACGGCGCGCTCGACGCGTTGCCCGAGGTAGAAGATGCCGTTCTTGCTGCCCATGTCGGCCAGCGCGACGCCCTCGGCCACCAAGCTGAGCTCGCAATGCTGGCGGGAGACGGCGGGGTCGGCGATCACGATGTCAGAGGCGGGCCCCGATCCGATCACGCAGCGCCCGAGCTGCAACCGATAGTTGGCGGGCGTCGCCTGCGCATGCAGCACGCGCACAATCACGCCGAGCGGCGCCCCCTTGCCCGGCGGGCGAATGATCGTCGCGGTGGATTCATCGAAGCGGGTCATGGTGAAATCACGAACACGCGCTCCGTTTGATCGAGCCATTCGCCGGGGGCTCCCGGGGAGACGACCTGACCAGCATCGTTGTTGCCCCAGCATTCGACGCTGTCGACGCTGAGCCCGCAAGCGTGCTTGCTGAAGGCCACATACTCGTATTGTGTCCAGCCGACATCGCCCGCAGGCTTCAGCGGGTCATTGGCGCTGAGGCTCATCAGATGGTTCACGTTCTTGCCCCAGCATTGCGTGCTCGGGCTTTGCTCCGGCGTCAGCTGCCCGCGGGCGCACGTGCCTTCGCTACCCAGCCATAACAGCAGCGGTAGCGGCTCTTCTTTGGTGCCCCGGTCGAACGACAATGGCACTGCACGCGGGTCTACGATGGGCGCATCGGAGCCAAAGTCTGCGCGGCCTTGCGCGTTGGAGCCCCAGCACACGACGGCTCCACCGTCCACGCAGCAGGTGTGATCGCCGAGCCCTGCGGCGATCACCGAACACTCTTGAAAGACGTACGCGACCGGTACTGCCTTCGAGGACGGGGGCCCGATCTCTCCGGTACCGAGCTGCGCGCTGTCGTTTGCGCCCCAACACACGACGGCCGGCCCGCCGAACGCATAGCGCACGCAGGTGTGCGCCGACCCAGCCGCGAGCGCAAAGTCGTGTGCCCCGTCCGCGAACGACTTGAGCGTCGGCACGAACACGTCGTCGAGGCCACCTTCGACGCCGACCTGCGCGAATTCGTTGGAGCCCCAACAGAACACCTGGTTGCCGGTCGATGCGCAGGTGTGCTCAGCGCCTGCGGCGATGTCGCTGGCGAGCACCTGCTGCGGGCTGCACGTCGGTGTCAGATTCACCAAGATTGGCTCCGTCGCCTCGGCGACCTCGGTACCCAGGCCGAGCTGTCCTTGGCTGTTGTCGCCCCAGCAATAGATTTCGCCCGTCTCGATCAGCACACAGCTATGGCGATCGCCAGCGACGATCTTCACGATGACCTTCTGATTCTGGCTTTCGGGGTCCTGCCAGGGCCGTTCTGGCTCCACCAGAAAGCCGGACGACGGGGAGCCGAGCTGGCCCTGGAGATTGCTACCCCAGCATTGCAGATGGGTGCCGTCGAGCGTCGCGCAGCCATGCGTGCCGCCGACCGCGATCGGCTGCAGCGTGGCCGGGTCGAGCAACGAGGGCTCCGCGCCGCCTCCTCCGCTGACCCCACCGCCGGCGCCGTTGGTGCCGCCGCTGCCGCCGATTTGCGGACTACCGGCGCCTCCAGACGGAAGCTCCCAGTCGTAGACGCACCCGTGCGCGGAAGCCGCACACACCATTAGCGCGAGTGCGCTCGCGAGCTTCAAGGTCGGCCGCCTGGGCAGCTGGGATCAGGCGGGGTCTTGTATGGGTTGCACACTACCCAGGCCGGCGCCGACGTCGAGGGTGGAGGCGCGGCGCTGGCCGTCGGAGTCGCGGACGGTAGCGGCGGAACGGTGCGCGACGAGGTCTGGACGCGGGCTGCCGCGACCGTGGCACGACCGACTGTCGAGGCCACGCTGCTCGGCGGAGGCTCGGCGGTCGCATTGGTGACGGCGAGCTCGAGACCGGAGGCGGGGGTGGAAGCCGTGGTGGAGGTCGGCGTGGAAGCCGTCGGCGCGGGGCTCGGCGCGGAGGCCTGTGCGGCGCTCAGTCGCGCCAGCGGTTCGCTGGTTCGCTGTCCCCACCATGACGACGAGCCCATCCCGCCGATCGCCAATGCCAGCAGCGTGCCGAGCGTGGCCAGCGTCAGCACGAGCGTTCTGGAAGCACGCGACGGTGCGTTGGGCACGTTGGCGCGCACGCTGAGCCCCGTCGCCGACGTCACGTCGTGCATCGTGCCGACCGGCCCCGCCACGACGCGGTCCGACTGCGGCGGCTTTCGGAGCGGGAGCGTCTCGGTGCGCGGAGAGTCAGGCAACTCGGCCGGGGCAAGCGCTGCCGCATCGTGCTCGGGTAGCAGCTCACCGCACGCCTCACGTAAAAGCTCTTTCCGCGTCGCGAGGCTACTGGCCAGCCGCGAAGCAACAGCGCTGGCCACTTCGGACGGCGTGCAGACGCGACCGGGCTCGCTCGCGTAACGCTCGAGCGCAACACGCAGCGCTCGACCATCCGAAAAGCGGTCTTCCGGCTGCTTCGCCAGCGCGCGGGCGACAATTTCTTCCAGCGCTGCGTCGATAGGCGCAATGGACGAGACAGGCGGCGCCGGCTCGAGCGACATCACATTTTGCATCGTGATGATCTCGCTGGCTCCTGCGAACAGGCGCCTGCCGGTGAGCGCCTCCCATAACACGACGCCCATCGAGAATACGTCGCTGCATTGGCTGGCGCCCTCGCCACGCACGTACTCCGGCGCCATGTAGGCGAGCTTGCCTTTGAGCGCGCCTGTCTCCGTGTGGCTCTGCGAGTGCACCGCCTTCGCAATGCCGAAATCCGTCAGGTACACGGCCCCGTCGCTGCCGACGAGAATATTGTGGGGTGACACGTCCCTGTGCACGAGACCCAGTGCTGCGCCGTCGGCCCCGGCGAGCGCGTGGGCAGCCTCGAGCCCGGCGCAGGCGTCAGTGACGATCCGGACGGCGACGGGCGGCGATAGTGGCGGCGCCCCTTCTTCAGTCGAATCTTGCAGCAGATCCGAGAGCGCACCGCCATCGACGTAGTCCATCACCATCAGCAGATCGTGGCCGGTGTCCTCCACGTCGGTGACCGACACCACGTTCCGATGACGCAGCAGCGACGCGAGCTTGGCCTCCTCCGCGAAACCCTCACGAAACCCTCGCTGATCGAGCAGATGTGCATGGGCACGTTTGACCGCGACGAGACGCGTGAACCCCGCGGCGCTCGTCAGCTGGCCGATGAACACGGTCGCCATACCGCCGGAGGCCAGCCGAACGAGCAGCCGGTAGCGGGACGAGCTCGGGAGGCGTTCGGTGTCGAGCACGAGACGCGGCGGCATCAGAAGCGAGCCTCGATCGCCAAGCCTACTTCGCCTGGACCGCGTGCGATCGAGACGCGCGGCCGCTCGGGGGCAAGCGCTGCCCAGTCGCTCAAGATGGCGACGATCACCGTGGCCGCACCCAGACCACCGGTCACGCCAATCAGCACGTTGGTGCGCAGCTGAGCCGCTTCTCCGTCGTCCTTCTGCTCGGACGACGGGCTCGGCGCTCGCTCGAATTCGTCGTGTTTGCTGCGCGTGTCGACCGCCGACGCAATGAGCCCGGCGCCTGATGTCAGCGTGAGTCCGAGGCCGACGAAAAAGAACGCTGGTGAGATGCCGTTCGCACGAGGCGGATCGACCACGGCTGGCGTCTCGATTCGCGGCGCCGCTGCCATCGTCATGACGGTCTCGCGTCCTGCCAGCACCTCCGCCTGCAGCTCGGCCGATCGTCCGGCCTGTGCCAGCTCCACGCGATGCTTTCCGATACCGAGCCAGCGCGGCTCGCGGGCCGGGTGAGGCAAACCGTCGACAACGACGGTGCAGGCGGAGCAATCGATCCTCAGCTTTCCGACGCGGTCCGAGAACTTGGCTCGCGCCTTTTCGGTGCTCTCCGCGATCTCTGGGCTCCATGACGCCGTGCGCTTTAGCTTCTCGGCTCGCTCGACGAGCTCCATCCCCAACGCGGCGTCATCGGCCATCAGCGCGACGTCGAGAGCCGCTTGCAGGGCCAGCGGCTTCGGTGCGAGCTCGTCCGCCCGCGCGAACGCGCGCGCAGCCGCCAGGTACTCGCCGCGCTCGACAGCTTGCTGGCCCTGCCGGAACGACTCTTCCGCGGCCTGAAGCGCATCGTCCGCAACGGCATCGCCCGACGACCCGCACACGGCGAGAAGCAAAGCGAGCGACAGCAGACGATGCCGGAGGGACACGACGCTCGTGAGATTATCACGAGCGTCGTGTCCCTCGAGCCGCTGCCATCAATCGCAGAGCGGGCAGCCAGGCGCGCAGGTCTGCGTCGCCGGATCGTTGGGCTCGACCGCATAACATGCAGGGCCGCCCGTCGGCCCAGGGCCTGGCACCGCGCAGCAGAGCTCGCCATCGTTGCAGGCGGTGAGGCCGCAGCAGAACATCCCCGCCGGCGGGTCCTTGCCCTGGTCGCATGGCGGAGCCGCGGCGCAGACGCCGTGATTGCAGTAGGGGTTCTCTCCCTGGCATTCGTTGCCACAGGCCCCACAGTTGAAGATGTCGTTGTACTTGCCGACGCATTGGTCGCCGCAGCAGTCGAGGCCACCAGCGCACTTCTCGGCGCAGGTACCGCCGCCTTCGCCGGTGCTACCGCCCTCCGCGGCGCCGCCTGCGCCGCCATCCGCCACCGAGCCACCTCCCCCCGTGGTGGAGGCTGCGCCAGCCCCTCCAACGCCACCGGCACCGGCACCGGCACCGCCACCGCCGCTGTCGCTGCCGCCGCCTCCGCTGACCGAAGCGCCGCTGCCCGTATCATCACCACAGCCGAAGCCGATGGACGCACAGACCGACACCAAAACGAGCCTTGCAAGAAGCTTCATAAGTAATCCTTTCGGTGAGTTGCCGGGCGCCTCTATGGGCCCCTGCCTCAGTGTCGCAAGAAGGATGCCTCCCCAAAGGAGGCCGGTTTTCGCGCGCTGACGGGCCGGGGCGCAGACTGCAGTGCGCAGGTGCGGACTCCAGGCGCCGGGCGAGGCACGCGAGCAACGTCGAGGCGGTGGCGCCGATGGGGTCGCCGCCAAACCGACTCCCTCATTGCGTCCAGTCGTCAACGTTTTGAGCCCGGGCAGACATCTGGGGTCGAGCTGGAAGACGTAGTGGCCCGGCGCGGCCACGCAGGTGGTCACCCACCGTGCTATTGGGCAATGGTGGCCATAGCGCGGCGAGGCGCGGCCACCGAGACGGGTTGCCAAGTCGGGAACGCCCGTTGGTGGCCGTGGCGGCGGGTTGGACATCGTCGATCGAGTCGCTGAGCGGCCACCGAGTGGCAAAAGTGCGCTCGGCAACGTGGTCTGTGGCCGATGCAGTGCGACGGGCGCACGCGCAGCGGTCACCGAGGCGGGTTGCCAAATCGGGAACGCCCCTCGGTGGCCGTTGGCGCGTCCGTCGAGTCCCAGCTGGGCGATCACCCTGACCGCGGGCCGATGACCCGCCAGATCTCCGCCGCATCCGCGGCCCGCAACAGGCGAAGCCATGTCGTGGTTCTATTCCGCACTGTTTCTGGCGCAACTTTGCCGCCGGTCGTCGTTCTCGAGCAGGCCGCCAACGATTTCGCCTCCCCGAGAGCTGGCGCTATGTGGCATGTGTGGGCGGCCGATGCCGCTCGTGTACCTGCCAGACGTCGAGGCTTTGTTCTTCTGGGGCTCCGAACCCGCGCCGCGCGGGCTGCCGGCCCTCGGCCAGAACGGCGAGCCCTGGACCACGACGCTTGTTGCGCCCGACGGACTCCGCGAGGCGGCTGGCCTCAAGCTCCCGCTGTTCGACACCATGGCCAAGCTCGCCGTCGTCACGGCCGCCGACATCGACAGCCTGCCGGCCTCCGTGGCAACGTGGGTGCTGGCAAGCAAGCTCGCGATGGACCTGGTGGCGCGCGAGCGGGTGGTGCCAACCATTACTCGGCGCGGCGAGCGCATCGAGGCCCGTTGGGCAGCGGCGCTCGCCAGCAGCGAGGACGCAGCGAAGGTCGCGGCGCTTGCCAGGAGCATGCCGCCCGCGGCCCACGCCGTGGTGGGCGCCAGGGCTCGCTCGGGTGCGGTGTGGGCGCCGGACGCGCTCTTGCGGGCGTACCTCGACGCCGTCGTCGACGCCCTGGTGCGCGCTGCCCAGGGCGGCCCTTCGCTTCCGACAGCGCGGACCAAGGCACTGCGCAAACCGACCGATGCGTGGGCCGATCGCTGGCGCACGGCACTCGGTAGCGGGCAGCGAAGCTTCGAGACGAACGGCTTTGCGGAGCGTTCGGTCGTGGACGAGCTCGAGCGCTGGAGCGAGCCCGCCGTCGGCGCGCGTGACCGGCTGCGCGCGTGCTTTCGGCTCGAGCTGCCGATGGCCGATGGCGAACCGTTCCTTTTGCGCTTCCTGCTCCAGTCGCCCGACGATCCGAGCCTGCTCGTTCCCGCCGCCGACGTGTGGAAGACGAAGGGGCGCAGCCTCGAGAAGCTCGGGCGCGCTTTCCGCGATCCGCAGGATTCCCTGCTCGAAGCGCTTGGACGCGCCTCGCGTCTCTTTCCGCCGCTCGCCGGCTCGCTTCAGGAGGCCCGACCCGAATCGGTGGACCTCGATCCTGCCACAGCATGGACGTTCCTCGGCGACGGCGCAGCGCTGCTTGCCGAAGCGGGCTTCGGAGTCATCGTGCCCGGCGAGCTCACGGCCGCTGGCCAGCGCCGCCTCCGGCTGCGCATGCGCGTGGGAGGCAGCAGCAAAAAGGTAGCCGGCGTCGTCGCCGGTGCCGCGGGGCTCGCGCTCGACGAGCTGCTTCAAGTGGACTGGGAAGCCGTCATCGGCGACGAGCCGCTGTCCGCACGTGAGCTCGCTGCGCTCGCCAAGCAGAAGGCGCCGCTCGTGCAGTTTCGCGGCGCATGGGTCGCGATCGATCCGCGCGAGCTCGGCGACATCCAGAAGCGCCTCGCAGGTGGCGCGTCGAAGCTGACGACCCGTGAAGCGATCCAAGCCGTGCTCGCGGGTGAAGCGCGGCAGGGCGGGTTGTCGGTAGCGGTCACCGCATCGGGCGTCGTGGCTGAGCTGGTCGAGCGGCTGCGAAACGGCGGCGCCAAGGAGCTCGGCGCACCTCGCTCGCTGCAGGCGACGCTGCGTCCGTACCAGAAACGCGGACTCAACTGGCTCGTCACCATGAGCTCGCTCGGCCTCGGCGCGTGCCTCGCTGACGACATGGGCCTCGGCAAGACGATACAGCTCCTTGCGTTCCTCCTGCACCGTAAGGACGAGGCCCGCCGCGACGCACGCCCGGCGTTGCTCATCGCACCGACTTCGGTGATCGGAAACTGGGAGCGCGAGGTCGAGCGCTTCGCGCCCTCACTCGAAGTGGTTCGTCACTACGGCATCTCGCGGGCGAGATCGGCGAGCGACATCCCGAGAAAGACGGGAACCTTGGTCCTCACGACCTACGGCCTCCTGCGCCGCGACGCCGAGCTGCTGTCGAGCATCGACTGGTCCGTCGCCGCGCTCGACGAGGCGCAGAACATCAAGAACGCCGCCTCGGCGACGGCGCGCGCTGCCCGCGCTCTACGCGCAAGCCACCGCTTCGCGTTGACCGGCACGCCCGTCGAGAACCGCCTCGCCGAGCTGTGGTCGATCCTCGAGTTCGCGAACCCCGGCCTGCTCGGACCGCTCGAGACGTTCCGCAGGGACTTCGCGCTGCCGATCGAGCGCTATGGCAACGACGACGCGGCCACGCGCCTGCGCCGTATGGTGGGCCCATTCATCCTGCGGCGGCTCAAGAGCGACCCCACCATCATTCAGGACCTGCCGCCAAAGAACGAGATGAAGGTGGTCTGCACGCTGACGCGCGAACAGGCCACGCTCTACAAGGCCGTCGTCGACGAGGAGCTGCGTCGCATCGAGTCCTCGGACGGCATCGAGCGACGCGGGCGGGTGCTCGCGCTGCTGATGTTCACGAAGCAGGTCTGCAACCACCCGGCGCAGTACCTCGGCGAGAGCGGACCGCTCTCGAAGCGTTCGGGCAAGCTCGCTCGCACGACCGAGATGCTCGAAGAAGCCATGGCTGCCGGTGACAAGGCACTCGTCTTCACGCAGTTTCGCGAGATGGGCGACAAGCTCGTCCAGCACTTCAGCCGAACCCTCGGCTGCGAGGTCGTCTTCCTACACGGCGGCACGACGAAGAAGGCGCGCGACGAGATGGTGCGCCGCTTCCAGGAGGAGCCGCACGGCCCCCGCATCTTCGTCCTCTCCTTGAAGGCGGGCGGCACCGGCATCAACCTCACCGCGGCGAGCCACGTCTTTCACTACGACCGCTGGTGGAACCCCGCGGTCGAAGATCAGGCCACCGATCGCGCCTA
>Ga0105048_10009132_pt1 | contig 15813 bp, 12 predicted proteins | sample MAT05_FD_78382 | JGI IMG/M metagenome (GOLD analysis project Ga0105048, IMG submission 78382) | Freshwater microbial communities from Lake Fryxell liftoff mats and glacier meltwater in Antarctica - MAT-05 | ecosystem: Environmental > Aquatic > Freshwater > Ice > Liftoff microbial mat | place...
CGCTCAGCCGCCAACGGCACCCGGGCTACCGACTCCCCGGAGCGGACATTTACCATGACCCCGTCGAAGTCAGCGCCGGGCACTAGATCCAGGCGCAGATAGACCCACTCGCCATCGGACCCATAGTGCACCCGGCGCACCCACTGACGACCGCCGTGCATGGCCCCCTGGCGGCCGTCGACCTCGTACACGCCGGCCGCCAGCCACTCAAAGTACGAACTCACGCGGCCATCGATCAACGGGCGAATGGGACCCACGGGCGCCTCTGGCCGGACCTCGGCTACGTGTCGCAGGATGGGCCGGGATAGCTCGTCCGGCGCCATCAGGCCGAGCGCCTGGTAGATGTTTCGCAGGTGGGCGCGGTAGAGATCGTCGAAGTCGGCGCGGTTGTCGCTGCTGTGCTCGGGCCCGTACCACCAGCACCAGTCGCTGCCCTCGGCGATTTGCACTTCCTCAAAGGCCGCCGCCAACTGGGCGGGCGAGAGCTTCCCTTCCCGCTCCGCCGTGTCGTAGGCTTGGCGCGCCCGCAGTAGATACTCCCAAGCCCGATTGTCCTCTTCGGCGCCAATCCAGATGTCGAAGTTCGCGTTGATCCAGGAGCCGGGAAAGATATGGTTGAGCGGGGCAGGCTCCACTTTGGCGAGGGCCTCGCTGACGGTGAGCGCCTGCAGGCCAGGATCGTCCAAAATGCCCTGATAGAGATTTCGCAAAAACTCGCGGCCGCTTTCGGGATAGTATTCCCAGCAATTCTCGCCATCGAGGATCACCGGCACCAAGGCGTCGCGCCCGGCGGCCAGAATGGGCCGGCAGTTGTCGCGGATCTTTTGGAGGAAATGCGCGGCGGCTTTGGCGGGCTCCACTGCCGAGTAAGTGAAGCCAATCAGATCGCTGAGCTCGTGGTCGCGGAAGATCATGCGCATCTCCCGGCCACCTTGACGCCAGACGTAAGGACGATAGGTCGCTTCCGGCCCGGCGTGCTGATTCAGCGTCCGGCCCAGCACGCCATTGTCGGTCGCGGCCCAGGTGTAGCCGCAATCGGCGGCTAGGGCGAGCGCTTCATCCGACACCGAGCCCTCGCTGGGCCAAAGCCCCTGCGGCATGGTGCCCAGCCGAGCCGCGGTATACGCCCGGGACCTTTCGAGTTGCCGCCGCGCGTCCTCTGGGTAGTGATAACGCGTTGGTAGCGGCACGCCCGGATGGGCTACCGAGGCGATGTTCGAGTCGCACAGCAGGGGCAGGATCGGGTGGTAGTAGGGCGTGGTGGAAATCTCGATCTGCCCCTTGGCCGCGAAATCGCGGTAGACCGGCACCACGCGGCCGATGATCTCGAGCTGCTTGCGACCCATGAGGGCCTGATCGGCCAGCGTATAGCCCCGTCCCTTCGTGACTAACTCGCGCACTTCGGCGTCCTGAGCCAGGAAGACTTCGTCGAACCAAGCCAACTGCGACAGCACCTGCAGGTCGCGATAGTCGGCGGCCACCCATTCGCGCTGCACTGACCCGGCCTGCCACTGCTCATAGAGTCGGGCGTAGCGCGGATAGCGGTAGATTACGCGCTGGACGTTGGCCTGAAAGAAGTACTGCAGAATGAACGCCCGCTCGTCAGCGCTTAGTTGCTCGGCGGGCTTGAGAGCCAGGCGCAGAAAAGGGTCACTGGCGGTGGCCGCGGCATAGTCCTCAATCTGCTCCACCATGCTGGGCACCAGGTTGAAGGTCTGGTGGATTTCCGGAAACTCGGCCAGCACTTCCACCATGCCGAAGTAGTCCTTCAAGGCATGCAGGCGCGTCCAGGGCAGGCGATACTCTCCGGTCGCCAGGTCCTTGTAGAAGGGCTGGTGCATGTGCCAGAGAAAGCAGACGTAGGTCATTGCCCTTTAGGATGCCACGTTAGAGGCCGAAGCTCTTCATGTCGAAGATGCCTTCGGCGAAGTTGACGAAGCCGCCTTCGATGGCATTGATCCCCTTCACGCTGAGGGCGAAGTTGCCCGCGTCCGACACTCTGATCAGATCGGTCTCTTTCAGGTACCACAGGCTGCCCTCAAGCTCCGTCACGGTCAGCTCCAGGCCGTCTTCCAACTGCTTCACGCTGAGGGCGGGCGTGCGGGGCTTCAAAATCCGTTGGCGGTAGCAGATCTCCATCAAGCCGGCGCGGCGGCGTTTTTCTTCGGCAACATTCAACCCCTCCATGAAGCGGCGCGGATCGAGCTTGCCGGTATGGACGGGCGCCTGCGGAACCGCAGCGGGCACCGGGCCAGCCGCCTCGGCCGGTACTGGAGCCTCCAGGACTTGAGGAGGCGCAACCGGTGCCGGCGTCGGCGCATCCGCCAATGCATCGGTGCAAACAGTAGGAGCGGATTTCGCCAGCCAGGCTGACCGCTCCGCGTCGTATTTCGTCCGCGCTTCGTTATCAAGGAGGGTAGCCGCGGCCTTTTGCAGCTCAGAAAAGTAGGCGACCGCGTTATTTTCCGGCGCGGCCAATTGGTACTTCAACGACAGGATCTGGTGCACCCGTTTGATGGTGTCCTTCTCCGCTTTCGGGCTTACTTGTAAAACTTCGTACAGGTCGACAAATTCGGCGGCAGGCATGTTAATAAAGGATATCGGCTGAATCGCACCTTAGGATTAATGTGTGTGAGCGCCGAGTGATCTACGCGCCAATTAGGGCCTTGCCGGGCCACTCCTTGGACCCACTTTACCCGTAATCGTTTTAGGGTACTAATACTATTTCTCCTTCCGTGTCAAGGGTTTTGCTTGACCCTATACCCCTATTCGTCTTAGATTAGCTACACAGTGAATGATCAGAGACGCAGTAAACGATTCGACCTGAAGCTTCCCGTGGAAGTGATTCGGCCCCATCACTCGCCAGCCCATCTGGTCGGTGAGACTTGTAACATTAGCTCCAACGGTGTCCTCTTCAAGACCGATCACCCTATTGACCTCGGCGAATCCCTCGAATACTACGTCACCCTGCCCACCGCCCCGTCTCCCAATGAGCGTCTGCGTTTGCGTTGCGTCGGCAAAGTGGTGCGGGTGTTAGGGGAAACTCACCAACCCACGCCGGATCATGTCTTTGCGGTCACCATGGAACGTTACGAATTTATGCGGCAGCGCGTCGCGGCCAAAGCAACCACCGTCTAAGGGCCAGGCGACTTCAGCGCAAGAAGCGGGTGAAACGAGCGAGGGCTTCCTCGAGAATCGACAGATCTGAGGCATAACAAAGCCGCACCGAGCCTTCGCCACCCGCCCCAAAAGCCACCCCGGGGGCAATCCCCACCCGGGTCTCCTCCACCAAACGCCGGCAGAATTCGAAGGAGTCCTTCAAGCCGTCCACCTTGGGAAACAGGTAAAACGCGCCTTGGGGCTCCGGCACGGTTAAGCCGGGAATCTTTCGGAGGGTCTGCAAACAGTAGTCGCGGTTGGTTTGGAGTTGGGTGAGGATCTCGAGCACGGTGGGCTCGCCTTCCCGGAGAGCCGTCTCGGCTGCCCGCTGGGTGAAGCTGGCGGCGTGCGAGACGATGAATTCGTTGAGTTCAGCCGCCCGCCGGGCGAGGTCCGCCCGGGCGACGATCCAGCCTAAGCGCCAGCCGGTCATACAGTAGGTTTTGGAGAAGCTCTGGACGGCGATGACTGCGTCCTCGCGCGAGGCCAGGCGCAGGATGCTGGGCACCGGGGTGCCCAAGGGTTCGGAGTAAGTAAGCCGCTCGTAGACCTCGTCCGCCATCAGCCATAGCCCGTGGCGGCGCGTAAAGTCGAGCAGGCGGCGCTGATCGTCCCCGGTAGCCATCCAACCCAGAGGATTCGATGGCGACGTGTAGAGCAGCATCCGAGTGCGCGGCGTGATGGCCGCCTCCAGCGCGTCAAAGTCGATGCCGTAGCGCTCGCCCATGAGCGGCTGCGCGACTTCCACCGCCCGGGCCGAACACATCTCGATAATGGCGCTGCCGTTGGGCCAGGCTGGCGTCAAGACTAAAGCCTCATCGCCCGGGTTCAGCACGCAGCGGATCGCTACATTGAGGGCTTGCACGCCGCTGGCGGTGACTACGATCTCGGTGCGGGGGTCGATTTCCACTTGCTGTTTCGCAAGGTAGTAACTCGAGAGCGCTTGGCGCAAGGAAGGCAAACCGGCGTTTTCGCTATAGAACGTATAGCCCTCCGCCATGGCCCGCTGCGCGGCATCTTGAATAAATTTGGGCGTGGGTAAGTTACTTTCGCCGAAGTAAAGGCGAAGCAATGGCTGCCGGGGGTCGGGAGGTAAGCGCATGGCCAGCTCCGCTAATTCGCGAATCCGGGAGTAAGGGACACGGGAGGCTGAGCTGGCTACTTGCGCGGTCATCTTGGACTTACTTGCCGCGCTTCGGCTTCGACGCCATCAATTCTTCGATGTTCACTAACTGGGTGGGATAGTTTCCCGTGTAGCAGGCATAACAATAATCGAGATTCCGGTCGTCCACCGATTCGCGTAGCGCGCTGAGCGGTAAGTAGCCCAGGGAGTCGGCGCGAATGAATTTTCGAATCTCCTCCACGGTGCTGTTGGCGGCGATCAAGTCGCCTTTGTTGGGCGTATCGACGCCATAGAAGCAGGGCGAAATGGTGGGCGGGCAGGAGATGCGCATATGCACTTCCCGCGCGCCGGCTTCGCGCACCATGCGGACGATCTTGGCCGAGGTAGTGCCGCGGACAATGGAGTCGTCAATCAGGACGACGCTTTTCCCTTCGAGTAAGTGGCGCACGGGATTCAACTTGAGCTTGACGCTCAGGTCGCGGATGGCTTGGGAGGGCTCAATGAAGGTGCGGCCCACATAGTGGTTGCGGATGAGGCCGTGGCGAAAGGGAATGCCGGCCTCGGCCGCATAGCCCAAAGCGGCCGCGACGCCCGAGTCCGGCACGGGCACGACGACATCGGCGGGCGCGGGGTTGTGCCGGGCGAGCAAACGGCCCATCATTTCACGCGATTGCGCCACGGGGCGGCCGAAGACGACCGAATCGGGGCGCGAAAAGTAAACGTGCTCGAAAACGCAGTGGGCATGGTCGCGCACCGGCGTGTAGCGTTCCCGAGTCACCCCTTCGGGGCCGACCATCACCATCTCACCGGGCTCTACGTCATTCACGTAAGTGGCGCCAATAATGTCGAAGGCGCAAGTTTCCGAGGCGAAGACGTAGGCAATGGTGCCATCCTTCAATTCCATTTGCCCCATTGCGAGCGGCCGGAAACCATGCGGATCGCGCGCGACTAAGATACGGTCACCGGCCAGCATCACTAAGGAAAACGCGCCTTCGAGCGCGAGCAATGCTTCGCGCAGCGCGCCGGGCAAGGTCTTCTCGCGCGACCGGGCAATCAGGTGCAGGATCACTTCGGTGTCGGACGTCGCTTGGAAAATGGAGCCTTCATCCTCCAGCACCTGGCGCAAGGCCGCGGCGTTGGTGATGTTGCCATTGTGGGCCACGGCGATGGGGCCCTTATTACAAATCACGCTGAAGGGCTGCGCATTTAAGAGCACTGTGTCGCCGGCGGTGGAATAACGCGTATGGCCGATGGCGCTCGAACCGGTAAGCGGCTTGAGGACGTCCGGAGTGAAGATTTGACTTACTTCGCCCATGTCTTTCTTACAAACAATCTCGCCATGATGAGCCACGGCAATGCCGGCAGACTCTTGTCCGCGATGCTGCAATGCGTAAAGGCCGTAGTAAGTACAGCGGGCGGCGTCGGGTTCGCCGTAAATGGCAAATACACCGCACTCGTCTTTAAACTTGTCCAGCATGCAGCATCTCCTCGAAGGCGTTGCGCCAAGTCCGATTCAGCTCTTCGATTTCGCAATCGAAGAGGCCGTCGATCTTCAAGCGGCCGTCGATCGTCTCGCCGAGACGGGTCGCCGGGACGTCATGTTTCGCGGCGATGGCCGCGATTTCCGGGAGGCGCGCGGTCGAAAGCAGGATGCGACTCGGCCCCTCGTGAAACAAAGCAAATTCGGGCGTGAGCGGCGTTTCCAGCTTCACGCTCGCCCCCACTCCGCCAAAGCTACTCTCCGCCAAGGCCACGCCTAAGCCGCCATCGCTCAAGTCGTGCGCGGACTCGGCCAAACCCGCGTGAACGATCTCGCGAATCGCCGCCTGCACCCGTTTTTCGAACTCGATGTTCAGGGCCGGTGGCAAGCCCCACAGGGTATCGAGCACCACCTTGGCATACTGCGTCCCACCGAAACGCGTATGGTCGCTGGAGCCTAGGCCGCCGAGTAGGATTACATCGAGCCCGGCGCGCGGGAACTGGATTCCGACCGGCTTTTCGGTCGGCAGCAAGCCCACGATGCCCATCACCGGCGTGGGAAAGATTGCCTCGCCCAAGGTCTCGTTATAGAGGCTCGCATTGCCGCCCGTGATCGGAGTTTCAAAGGCCCGGCAGGCGTCGCCCATGCCGCGCAACGAGTCCACTAACTGCCGCATGATCTCCGGCCGCTCGGGATTGCCGAAGTTCAAGTTATTGGTCGCCGCCACGGGCAACGCGCCTACGGTGGATAAGTTCCGGCAACACTCGGCGATGATCAACATGGTGCCTTCATAAGGATCGAGATAACAATACCGGCCATTGCCGTCCAGCGACATGGCCACACTGGTACCGGTCTCTTTGATCCGCACCACGGCCGCTTCGGCACGCTCCGGGATGGTCAAAGTGTTAGTACGCACCTGATAGTCGTACTGGTCCCAAATCCAATGCTTAGAACACAAATCGGCACTGGCGAGTAACTTCTTTAAGTCCCCGAGTAAGTCGGTGGAAGAAAATACTGGCCCGTTCATCGGCGCCGTCCGATAAGCGGGGACAGCGTGCGGGCGATCATACAAAGGGGCGTCGTCGGCCAGCGGCCCATTCGGAATCTCGGCTACCACCTGGCCCAAATGCGACACCCGCAGTAGCCCATCCGCGGTGACAGTACCAATGCGCACGGCATCCAGGCCCCATTTCCGGAAAACGGCAAAGACCTCTTCTTCGCGGCCGCGTTCGGCCACGAGTAACATGCGCTCCTGCGATTCGGAGAGCATCATTTCGTAAGCGGTAAGTCCGGTTTCGCGTTGCGGGACTAAGTCTAAGTCAATTTCGACGCCGGTGCCGGCGCGGCTACCCATTTCGCAGCTTGAGGAGGTGAGCCCGGCGGCGCCCATATCCTGAATGCCGACGATGGCCCCGGTCTTCATCGCTTCGAGGCACGCCTCGAGCAGGAGCTTTTCCATGAAGGGATCGCCCACTTGAACATTGGGGCGCTTGTGCTTGCTTTCTTCGGTAAATTCGCCCGAGGCCATGGTGGCCCCATGGACGCCATCGCGGCCGGTTTTGGCGCCGACGTAGATTACCGGGTTGCCCACGCCGGTGGCGCGCCCGTAGAAGACCTCGTCGTGCCGGAAGACGCCCAGGGCGAAGACATTCACCAGGGGGTTGCCGTCGTAACAGCTCTCAAAAGCCGTCTCGCCGCCGACGGTCGGCACGCCGAAACAATTGCCGTAGTGGGCGATGCCGCTGACGACGCCTTCGACGATGCGCCGGTTGCGGGCGCCGGTTTTGGGGTCATCCAGACGGCCGAACCGGATGGCATCCATCACCGCGATTGGCCGCGCGCCCATGGTGAAGATGTCGCGGAGAATGCCGCCCACGCCCGTGGCCGCGCCCTGGAACGGCTCAATAAAAGATGGATGGTTGTGGGACTCGATCTTGAAGGCGATCGCCCAGCCTTCGCCAATGTCAATGACGCCGGCGTTCTCACCCGGGCCTTGCAGCACGCGCGCGCTTTCGGTGGGCAGCTTCTTCAAATGGATCTTCGAGCTTTTGTAGGAGCAATGCTCGCTCCACATGACGCTAAAGATGCCGAGTTCGGTGAAGTTGGGTTCACGGCCCAGGATCTCCGTAATCTTGGCGTATTCGTCGAGGTTGATGCGATGGGTGGCGAGAACTTCCGCGGTAAAGTTCATGCGGCAGATCTCGCGGGGGCGGCCAGCGTGGTCAAGATCGATTCAAAGATGACACGGCCGTCGACGGAGCCCATCAGCGGATCGCAAGCCCGTTCCGGGTGGGGCATCATGCCCATCACGTTCCGGTTGGCGTTAAGAATGCCGGCGATGTTGCGGGCCGAGCCGTTGACATGGGTGGTGTAGCGGAGGACGATGCGGTCCTCGGCTTCGAGCATGTCGAGCGTGCGGTCGTCAGCGGTATAGTTGCCTTCGCCGTGAGCCACGGGCAGTTGGAGCCGCTGGCCGGGGGTGGCGGCGCAGGTGAAGGGGGAGTTCACGGTTTCTACCGAGAGGATGGGCTGGCCGCAGACGAATTTCATGCTGGCGTTGCGGAGGAGCGCGCCGGGGAGGAGTCCGCTTTCGACGAGGATTTGGAAGCCGTTGCAGAAGCCGGCGACGAGTCCGCCGGCTTGGGCGAAGTCCTTGACGGATTGCATAACGGGGGAGAATTTGGCGATGGCGCCGCAGCGCAGGTAGTCGCCGTAGGAGAATCCGCCGGGCAGAATCACTGCGTCGACTTGGCGAAGCGAGCGCTCGTCATGCCACAGGAATTCAGCTTGCTGGCCCAGGTTCGCGGAGGCCGCGTACCAGGCGTCATGGTCACAATTGGAACCGGGGAAAACGACAACACCGAAGCGCATAGTTGGGGTGAGAGGTCTGGAACTTCGATTGTACCAAGAGACACGGAACCTGAGCTCACTTTTTGTCCCCGCCGCCTCCCCTGAATCGCTTCCAGCAATTTTGTCTCCAACCCAAGCATTCTTTTACCCTTAGGATTGAGTCGGACTCGATGCTTGAGGGGGATTTGACGTTTGTCGGCGAAAAAGAGCTGGAAGGATCCCGGCACTAACCTCAAGTACAAGGCTTATACAGACTGGTTTACCTTCGGCGTCTTCAAAAGCACTTTCTCGTCGTGATTTGCGAGAAACGGACCTACCAGCCCTTCACCACATCGACCTGCGGCAAGGCTGCCTTCAACTTCTTGATCCCCTCATCCGTTACCTTGGTCTGCCACACATAGAGGCTCTTTAAAGCGGTAAGGCCCTTCAGATGCTCCAGGCCCGCGTCCGTCACCGCCGTATTGTAGACATTGAGATAGGTTAGCTTTTTGAGGTCCTTTAAGTTCACCAAACCCTTGTCGGTGATCTTGGTCCCTTCGAGGTGTAGCGAAGTGAGGTCGGTGAGCCCCTTCAGGTACACCAGGCCGGCGTCGGTGATCGAGGTGCGGCCCAAGTGTACCGAGAGCACGTTCTTCAACTGCGCCACCGGGGCGATCTGCTCGTCCTTAATGGCCGCCCCTTGCAGGTAGAAGCTGACGTCGACGCGCGGATCTTCTTGGGCGACCGGCCGGACGCTGCCGCCCGCTTTCTCAATCGCGGCGATCGCTTTGGCATCGGCGCCCGCGGGGGCTGCCTTGGCCGCGTCAATTACTTTCGCGGCGGCGGGTTTGGCCGGTGCCGCTTTGGCTGCAGGTTCAGGTTTCTTGGCTTGCCACATCATAGTGCTGATTAGTCTATCAACTGCGCCACAGGTAGTGAAGCGAGGGCGCGGCGGCAGACCTCGGCGTGCCGCGCCGGCTTGTCATGCCGCAGCTTGTGGCGCGTGGGTTCGTCGAGTTGGGGCAGCAGGTCGAAGGTGATATTGGCCGGCTGATAATTCCGCGGATCGGCATGCGCAATGTAGTGCGCCAGCGACCCCAGCGCCGTCTCCCGTGGCATCGGCACCGGAGTTTCACTCCGTTCCACCGCACCCGCAAACTGGCCCGCCAGAAGGCCCGTGGCGATCGACTCCACGTAACCCTCGACGCCCGAAATCTGCCCGGCAAACAGCACCCGCGGGTTCGTCTTCAATTGCAGCGTCTGGTTCAGCAACGTGGGCCCGTTGATGTAAGTGTTGCGATGGATCTGGCCATAGCGCAAGAACTCAGCCTTTTCAAGGCCGGGAATCATTCGCAGAATGCGCTTCTGCTCGCCGAAGCGGAGGTGATTTTGAAAGCCGACTAAGTTATAGCTATCGGCGCGGGCATTTTCCTGCCTAAGTTGTACCACCGCATAAGGCCGATAACCGGTGCGCGGATCGCTCAGACCCATGGGCTTCATCGGGCCAAAACGCAGCGTCTCGCGGCCGCGCCTCGCCAGCACTTCGATCGGCAAACATGCCTCAAAAAACGGCGTGCCCGGCGCGTCGGCCGGAATGTGTGCAGGCACGGCGGCACCACCGAGCAGGGCATCGAGAAACGCCTCGTATTGCTCCTGGTTAAAGGGGCAATTCAAATAGTCGTCGGTGCCGTCGATCGACTTGCCGTAGCGCGAGGCGGCGAAGGCGATGTTGCGGTCGACGGTGTCGGCGTCGACGATGGGCGAGATGGAGTCGTAGAAGTAGAGCCGGTCGGAACCAGTAAGGCGCGCGATCTCTTCGGCCAAGTCGCCGGAGGTGAGCGGGCCGCTGGCGACGATGGTGATGCCGTCCTCCGGAATGCGGGTGAGCTCTTCGCGGCGCAGGGTAATCAGCGGCTCGTTTTCGATGCGGCGAGTCACTTCGGCGGCGAAGCCCACGCGGTCCACGGTGAGGGCTTGCCCGCCCGGAACGCGGGCCACCTGGGCGCACTCGAGCAGCAGTGAGCCCAGTTGGCGGAGCTCTTCTTTCAGCAGCCAAGGCGCGGTGTTCCAGGTCTCGCTCTTGAGCGAATTCGAGCAGACGAGTTCGGCGAGCCGGTCGGTCTGGTGAGCGTCGGTCATGCGCACCGGCCGCATTTCGTACAGTGTGCAGCGCAGGCCCTGGCGTGCCAATTGCCAAGCCGCTTCCGTGCCGGCCAGGCCGGCGCCAATAATATGCAGTGGTGTCAAACTACTAATAGTTTAGGCCCTCATGCACTACACCCTTCGTTTCCCACACGCCCAGAACCATTACGTCGAAGTGACGGCGGAGCTCGAAGGCCCCGATCCGGAATTCTTCCTCGCCGTCTGGACGCCCGGCAGCTACCTGATTCGCGAGTATTCGCAGCACCTCGAAGGCTTCTGGGCCCGGGGCGAGAACGGGCAGGAACTCCCGTGGGAAAAGACCCGCAAGAATCGCTGGCGTGTGCAGGCCGCCAGCGGCCCCATCACCATCGGATATCGTCTTTATGCCCGCACGATGGGCGTTCAGAGCAATTGGGTGGAAAGCGGCTTCGCTCTGCTGAACGGCGCGCCGACGTTTCTGGCTTTAGTGGGTAGTTCCTGCACTTATGAGGTGAAGCTCGAGCTGCCCCCGAGCTGGGCCGCCAGTTACTCGGGTCTCGAATCGCTAAGCCCGAATCATTTTCGCGCCCGCAACTATGACCACTTAGTCGATTCGCCCATTTACGCGGGCTCGCCCCAGGTGTATACTTTCGATGCCGCGGGCCGGAAGCATTACTTAGTCAATGAGGGCGAAGCTGGCATCTGGAATGGTCCGGAATCAGCCCAGGCGGTGGAGCGCATTGTCCGCGAGTACCACCGCATGATGGGGGTGATTCCTTATGAGCAGTATCTCTTCTTCAACTTACTACTCGAAGCCAGCGGGGGCCTCGAGCATCTAAACTCCACCGTGCTGATCACCTCGCGCTGGGCCTGGGGCAATACCGAAGTGCCACCGCTCGAAGCCAAGCTGAATGCGGCGCCTCGTGAGCCAAATCGGAGCAATTGGCTCGATTTGGTGAGCCACGAGTACTTTCACCTCTGGAACGTCAAGCGACTCCGCCCCCAGGAGTTGGGCCCTTTCGACTACGAGCACGAAAACTATACCCGCACTCTGTGGGTGGCAGAAGGAATTACCACTTACTATGGTCCCCTGGCCGTCAAGCGGGCCGGGTTGATCGACCGGGTGGCTTATCTGCAGTTTCTTTCCCGTGAGATCACGAAGTTACAGAACACGCCGGGACGTCTATCGCAGCCAGTGGAGACTTCCTCCTACGACGCTTGGATCAAGCTCTATCGCCAGAACGAAAACTCCACTAATACCCTGATCAGTTACTACACCAAGGGCGCCGTAATCGCCTGGCTGATCGACGCCCGCGTGCAGCGGTTGACAGGCGGTAGTAAGTCGCTGGACGATGTGATGCGCGTTGCCTACCAACGTTACTCCGGCGAGCGCGGCTATACCGCGGGGGAATTCCGCCACTTAGTCAGCGAAGTCGCCGGCAGCGACCTATCGGCCTGGTTCATCCAGATTCTGGAAACCACCGATGAGCTCGACTATAGCGAAGCACTGGCTTGGTTCGGCCTGCGCTTCGCCGAGCCAGCGGGCAGCCGGAAAGCCGAGTTCGGCGCGGCCACTAAGAATGATGCTGGCCGGTTGCTGGTGGCCACTGTCCCCCGTGGCACGCCGGCCTTCGAGAGCGGCCTCAACGTAGACGATGAAATCCTGGCGATTAATGGCTTCCGCGTGCGCCCCGATGCACTCGACGCGCACCTTGAGCGCCTGATGCCGGGCGACACAATCCAACTATTGGTCGCGCGCCGCGAACAGCTTCGGACCCTGAGCGTTATTCTTGGTCCGCCGTCCCGCCGGGTATGGCTATTGGAGCCCGACCCTGCCGCGAGCCCGAAAAATCTGGCCGATTGGCTGCGCGACTAACCAAAGCCTGATAGACTCCACGCATCTATGTGGACCGACACCGACCTGCAACACTACGTCGAACAAGAGCTCGAATGGGAGCCCAGCGTCCACAAGCGGCAGATTGGCGTGGTGGTAAAGGGCGGGGCCGTACAGCTCAGCGGGCACGTCGATAGTTACTGGGAAAAGTGCCAAGCCGAAACCGCCGCCTGGCGCGTGGCACACATCAAGGCCATCGTGAATGAGATTCGCGTCGAACTACCCTTCAGCCAGCAGCGCGACGACGACGAGTTGGCCTTGGCGGCGATGGGGGTGCTCGAGTCCAATACGCTGGTGCCCGCCACCATCGAAGTGCAAGCCGCGGCTGGATGCCTGACGCTTTCCGGCCGGGCCGAATTTCATTACCAGAAAGAGGCGGCCGAGCAAGCGCTTCGCCCGTTGCGCGGCCTCCACAAGCTACGAAACGAAATCGCCATTGTGCCGACGGCGCATTTCGGGGATGTCCGGGCGCGGGTGGAAGAGGCTTTCAAACGCAGCGCCCTGATTGACTCTGGCCGCTTCAAAGTGCAAATCCTCGTCGACGGCATCAGCCTCCGGGGCCACGCTCGCACTCGCGCCGAACACGAGGCCGCCCTTGAAGCCGCATGGTCCGCGCCGGGCGTGGCCAAGGTGGAGGACCACATCGCGATCGGGCCCGTCTAGTGCTCTGAAAGGGACTGTGAAAAAATCTTCCCTGGGCCAAATCCAGAACTTCCCCTCCCTTACGGTCGGGGTTCTGCTTGGGTCTAAGTGTATAAAAACAGAACCGCGACCGTAAGGAAGCGGAAGTCCCGGCCCAGGCTTTGTTCTAGGCGACAGCTTGAGCCAGCAGCGGGACGAGTTGCTCGCGCAAGCGGACCACCTCGCCGATCACCAACACCGCCGGGGACTGCACCGGCACCGAACCCAGGTCAGCGAGCACCGTCTCGTGGAAGCGCTCGCGCGGCGTCGAGCCGTTTTCGATGAAGCAGGCCGGTTCCTGCGGGTCGCGCCCCGCAGCGATTAAAAGTTCGCTAATGCGGGCGCGGTGCCGGGTGCCCATCAGGATGATCAGCGTGTCGGCTTGAGCATAGCGGGCCAGCTCTTCGTTAAAGCCGTCGCGGACGTGGCCCGTGATCACCGCGAAGCCGGTGGCCACGCCGCGAAACGTGGGCGGAATGCCGGCTAGCGAGGGGACGCTTAAGGCCGAAGAGATCCCCGGGACAAGCTCCACCTCGAAGCCCTGTTGAATCAGATACTGCCACTCTTCGGCGCCGCGGCCGAAGACCATCGGGTCGCCGCCTTTGAGGCGCACGACATGCGGATATTTCTTCGCCTGGCGGACCAACTCTTCGAGGATGGCGTCTTGAATAGGCTCCTGTTGGCCATCTTCCTTGCCGACATAGAGTAAGACGGCGTGGGGGTTGATTAAGTCGAGCACTTCGGGCGACACCAGGCGGTCATATAAAACGACGTCGGCTTTAGCGAGCACTCGCGCGGCGCGGACGGTGAGTAAGTCCGCGCGACCCGGTCCGGCTCCGACGAGATAGATCATATTAGTTCTGCTGATGGGTCCGGTGCCAGAAGTCGCCGAGGCTTTCGTCGGGTAAACGCCCGGCGGCGAATTCCGCGAATACCGGCCGCAGCGTGGCAGCTATGTCAGTGACCTTGACATTGTGCTGATGTAACGTCGCCATGCGGGTACCGACGGGCGAGCCGCCGAGATAAATGGAATATAAGTCGACCGACTGCCCGACAATGCCGATCTCCGCCGTGTAGGGCCGGACGCAGCCGTTGGGGCATCCCGTCATGCGGACATGCACCACTTCTTCGGGCAAGCCCACGGCGGCGAGTTCATTGCCGATCATGGTCATCATCTCCGGGGCGCGGCGCTCCGATTCGGTCAGCGCCTGGCCGCAAGTGGGCAGCGCCGGGCAAGCCATCGAGTGGCGCAGGACGGGCGGCAACTCGTGCGGCAGTGGCATTGCGTGCTTCTTCAGGATCGCCTCCAGTTCGCCCGTCTGCGCGACCGGAACGTCGGTAAACAGCAGGTTTTGCTGCACCGTGAAGCGGATGCCGCACTTCAGCGTGTCCAGCACTTCGTTGATGGCGGGGCGCATGGCACGGGTGATGCGGCCATTCACAATTCGCAGGCCGAAGAACTTCAGCGTGTCGCTTTGCGAGTGCCAACCGAGATAATCGGCTTGGCGATGCCAGGCCAGGGGTTGAGGCGGCAGCAGCGGATGGCCCAGCCGCGCAGCCAGCTCTTCGCGGAACCACGCGAGGCCCTTGGCGTCGAGCACATACTTCAACCGGGCTAACTTCCGATTCTCCCGATTGCCGAAATCGCGGTGAATGGTGACGACGGCCTTCGCCGCTTCGAGTAACTCATCCGTGGGGATAAAACAAACTTCGTCCGCCATGCGCGGATGGCTTAATTTCACGCCATTCGACTGGCCCATGCCGCCACCGGCGAGTAAAGTGAAGCCTTGTAACATGCCATTTTCGAAATGGGGCACAAAGCCAAGGTCGTTGGAGTAAATGTCGGTAGTGTTATCGCCTGGGTAAGCAAAGCCGATTTTGAATTTCCGCGGTAAGTAGGTCTGGCCGTACAAAGGTTCAACCACTTCCGAAGGTTCGACGGACACGGCACGTTCGCCATCGAGCCAGACTTCGGCGTAAGCTTCCGTCTTCGGCTTCAGTTCGCGGGCCAGCATCTTGACGTACTCGGTAATATCCGGGCGCGGAAGGGGAGCGGCGCAGGAAGTCACATTGCGCACCACATCGCCGCAGGCTGCCCAAGTATTCATACCGGAGTTGATGACGGTTGAGATCAGCTTCTTCACATCGCGCTTGCCGACATAGTGATACTGAATGCCACCGCGGGAAGTGATGCGGATGGTGCCGTCGCCGATATGGTCAGCGAGTTGGTCGAGCTCGGCGTATTGGGCCGGCGTCAACTGGCCGCCAGGCACCGAGACGCGCACCATGCAGGTGAACGAGCGTTCGGGTTGGGCCTTGCGCAGATCGCGGTCGTCTTGCTGGTAGATGCCATGGAATTTCAGCAGTCCAATGGCGGGTTTGGAGAAGGCGGTGGTGTCCTGCGCCAACTCTTCTTGCAGAGTACCGCGGAGGTATTCGGAGCCGGTTTTTAGGCCTTCGGCGGGCGAGAGCTTGATCATGGGTCCCTGTCCTAGACTTTAGCATATCAGGGAGGCAATCCACCCA
>Ga0105048_10009133_pt1 | contig 15812 bp, 10 predicted proteins | sample MAT05_FD_78382 | JGI IMG/M metagenome (GOLD analysis project Ga0105048, IMG submission 78382) | Freshwater microbial communities from Lake Fryxell liftoff mats and glacier meltwater in Antarctica - MAT-05 | ecosystem: Environmental > Aquatic > Freshwater > Ice > Liftoff microbial mat | place...
ACCATCGACCTGCTGCGTCGCGAGATTCTTGGCCCGGGCAGCGAACGGCATGAGCTGTCCGAGACCGAGGCACTGCTTCTTCAGTATCTCGTCGGCAATCGCACACGGGCTGTTTCCCGCGAAGAATTGCTGACCCGTGTCTGGGGCGTCGACGCGCAGGGCCTCGAAACGCGTACAGTGGATATGCATGTCGCCCGCCTGCGGGCGAAGTTGAAAGACCCGGTCAGCGAGACGAACGAAGCGATCGTCACCGTGCGCTCACATGGCTACATGGCCGGGCCGGGGTTGGCGGTCGTGGAAGGAAAGTCGGCATGAAGATCCCGCGTGGGCAGTTCGGCAGTTTCATCGCGTTCATCGCCATCGCGGCTCTTGTTGCCGGTGGCCTCGGCTGGGTCACGCGCGAAGCATTGCGCATGGAAGATGCGCGACACGAATCCGAGCATGCCCGCGAACTCGAGAAGTTGTGCCAGCAGCGAACCGAACGTGTTCAGGAACTGGGCCGGCAGAACGTGGCCGATCGCGGCTCGCGCATGCGGCAGGCCCTGATGCTCTGCGACAGTCGGCTGACCCCCGCACTGGCCCGCGAAGACAGTCGGCCGTTTTCCCACTTTGAAGCGCTGTACACGCCGTTCCCGGCCGTTAACGCCAACGGCACTGCTTTTGAGCCCGGCCAGGTGCTGATCCCCTCGCCGCTCATGACCGCAAGTTTGCCCGACTGGATGCTGCTGCACTTTCAGGTTGACCCGGTCAAAGGCTGGACCTCCCCGCAAGTCATTCCCGAATCGCTGCAGAAGATCCTGCGCAAGCAGCCGATCGAGCTGGCGCTCGACAACGTTGACGACGTTCACTGTCAGCGGCTCGATGAACTGAGGACCGCCTACCCGCCGCGCACGTTCCTCGCTTCGCTGCGATCGCGCGGCATCGACTATGAAACGGTCAACAAGCAAGTCCAGCAGTCCGTTTTGGATCTGAACATCAACCCGGCGAACGCCTTCAACCAGAACACCACCGGCCAGAACTCCATCGCGACGCCGCAGCAGCAGGCACCCTCGAACATTACCAACAACGTCGGCAACGATCGCGGCAACAGCGATGATGGCGGCAGGCGCTATCAGGTTCTCAATCGCGGCAAGGCCGAAGGGTTGTGGTCGTACTTCAACGACGGCCGCAGTTATTCGCTCATGCAGAGTTCGTTGGCCTACAAGGCACTGGCCGACAAACAGACCGAGCTCGAAGGGATCGAACAGAAGCTGACCGAAACCAACAGCGATCAGTCGTTGAGTGAGCTGAAGAAACGCGGGGAATCGCTCAAGAAAGAAGTCGATGAGCTGCGCCGCACCATACAGCCGGTTGAGGTCGAACTCACCTCAATGCAGCCGGTCTGGCTGCCCAGTGCCGAAAAGCCTCGGCATCTCCTGATGCTTCGACCGGCCCGCGTCGGTAATTTACCCGCCTACCAGGGGATTCTGCTCGACTGGACGCGCCTGCAGGAGATCCTGAAGACGGAAATCGACTACCTCCTGCCCGATGCCGGGTTCGTGCCGCTGGCGCGCAACAACCCGGAACGGCTCGATCATGAGATGTTCGCCCTGCCGATCGAACTGGTGCCCGGCCCGCTGCCCGAACCGGAATCGATCGAAGAAGTCGCCCTGCCCGAGTCGCCCGCGCCCCGCTGGACGCCGCTGCGGGTCGGCCTCGCGCTGGCGTGGGCGGCCGCGCTCATCGCGTTGATGGCCGTCGGTCTGGGCGGCTTGTCGCTGCTGCAACTCTCAGAGCGCCGCATCCGTTTTGTGTCGGCCGTCACGCACGAACTGCGCACGCCGTTGACCACGCTGCGGCTGTACCTCGACCTGCTCAACAGCGGCATGGTCACCGAGGAAACGCAGCGCGACGAGTACATCAAGACCCTCAGCGGCGAGGCCGATCGCCTGCATCGGCTGATCGGCAACGTGCTCGACTTCGCCCGGCTCGAAAAGACCCGGCCGACCGTTGACATGCAACCGGTTCCCGTCGCCGGCATCGTCGAGCAGCTGCGGGAGACTTGGGTTGAACGTTGCGCCGCCAGCGGCAAGGACCTCGAAACCGACTGCCTGCTCCCCGCCGATGCAACGGTGACCACCGATCGCAATCTCGTCGAGCAGATCCTCGGCAACCTGATCGACAACGCGCGCAAGTATTCGCAGGATGCCGCCGACCGCCGGATCACACTGCGCGCGAAACGCGACGGCGATCGACTCATCTTCGAAGTGGAAGACTGCGGCCCGGGCGTGACCCAGCGCGAGCGCGGCAGCATCTTCCGCGCGTTCCGTCGCGGCCGGGACGCCGATACCAAAGCGGGCGGCGTCGGCCTGGGCCTGGCACTCGCCACCCGCTGGGCTGGTTTCATCGGCGGGCGGTTGAGCGTCTGCTCAGGTAAGGGCAGCGTCGGGGCATGCTTCCGATTAGAGCTGCCAGCCGCGTGATACACCGTCATCAGAGCCCGAGCGCCAGCGAGGGGATGCTCATTCCCTCGCTGGCGCTCGGGCTCTGATTATGGTCTCCCATCTTGTAATGCGGCGCCCGTTCCGTTCAAATAGACGTTGAAACTTCTGACCCAACCGAATCTCGAGTTCGCCGATGGCGATTGGCGAGTTACCCACGTCTGACGCCGAACCTCAGGGCACCATTGCCGGCCCGACGGTCTCCACGCGCGACAAGCCGCCGATGCAGGACACACTTCCGCCCGGCGTCGGCCACCATCCGCCCTGCGCCGCGTCGCTGGGAACCGGCAGCATGCTGGCCGGGTATCGGCTGCTGCAGAAGCTCGGCGAAGGCGGCATGGGCGCGGTCTACATGGCCGAAGACGTCGCCTTGCGCCGGCATGTCGCGCTGAAGGTGATGCGGCAGGAGATCGCATCCTGCGACTCGTCCAAGCAGCGTTTCCTGCGCGAAGCGCGGGCTGCCGCCTGCCTGCAGCACGATAACGTCGTCGGCATCCATCAGGTGGGCGAGGACAACGGAATCGCGTTCCTGGCGATGCCGCTCTTGAAGGGCGAAAGCCTCGGCAAGCGCCTGCAGCGCGACACGTCGATGCCGGTACCCGTCATCCTCAATCTCGGCCGCGACATTGCCGACGGACTCTCGGCCGCGCATGAACTGGGTCTGGTGCATCGCGACATCAAGCCGGACAACATCTGGATCGAGCCGTTGCCGAAGGCGCGCGGTGAACGGGCGAAGATCCTCGACTTCGGCCTCGTGCGCCCGGCAACGGAAGATGAATCCCTGGTGACGCAGCAGGGGGCGGTGCTTGGCACACCGGCCTACATGTCGCCGGAACAGGCCTGCGGCATGAACGTCGACCATCGCTCGGACCTGTTCAGCCTGGGCGGCGTGCTCTACAAGATGGCCACCGGCCGACGCCCGTTCAACGGCCGCAACGCGATCGAAGTCCTGAGTAACCTGGCGACGGAGACGCCGCCAACGCCTGTATCGCTGGTCCCCGGTATGCTGCCGGAGTTGTCCGACCTGATCATGAAGCTGCTGGAGAAGGAACCGGCAAACCGGCCCGCGACCGCGCAGGAAGTGGCCGAGACTTTTCGCACGATGCAGCCGGAGAACATGGTCGTCGTCATCGCCAAGCCCGAGAACAGCGCCGCGCCCTGGGCGATCTCCGATGCCGACAGCGACATGCATTCGATGCCGACCGACAACGTTACATTGCCCGATTCGAGGAAGATTCAACGCTCGGGGCCGACGCCGAAGTCCACGACGAAATCGAAGTCCCGACAGCCGCTTGAATCGCTGCCGTTACTCGAAGTGCCGCCGGCCCGACGCGGGTCGGGCATGCTCTGGAAGCTGGCCCTGTGCGCGCTCGTGGGCGGCGGCATCATCGGCGGCCTGTGGGCGATGCGCGGCAAGCCACAGCCGGACACGTCGCCCGTTGTCATTGCGGAACTGCCAAAGTCGCCGATCGACGACACGCCGAAGATCGTGATCAAGGACAAAGAGATTCCGCCGGCGAAGGAGAAGGAGCCGATCTCCACAAAGGACAAGCACCCGGAGATCAAGAACCCGGCGATCGTCGATCCCGGCCCTGAACTGTTGGTGCGGCCGCGTGAAGTTGAAGTGCGAGTGGTTGAAGTCGCATTACCGTACCCGCGTGAAGTGCGCCCGACGATGGTTGTCATCGAACTGCCGAAGAAAATTGATCCGCCGATCGACGTGGTCGGGCCGCCAAAGAAGAAGGACATACCCGATGACAAGGTGGTCGTCAAACCAAAGGTGACCGGCTACGCGCTGCAGTTCGGCGAAGGCAGCAGTGTGCTGGTGCCGACATTGAAACTCGACCGCGCCGGCTCGTACACGATCGAAGCGTATGTGACGCCCGGCGCGCGAAACCTGGCCGGCATGAATGCGATCGTCTGGGTGCCGGGGCAGACCGCCCTGGCGATCCCTTTTTCATTCTGGTCGTTCACCGCGTTCCCTGAAGGCGTGGCCGCGGGTGTCGCCGTCAAGGCACCGGTGAAGGAGCAGAAGCGCACGCACGTGGCCGCGGTCCGCAACGACAAGCAGATCATGCTGTTTATCGATGGCAAGCTCATCGTCAGCCGCGATTGTCCGAAGGATAAGCTGATTGCCCCGAAAGACGTGCTGATGATCGGTGCCAGCCCCGGACCGAAGATCAGTTCGTTCGATGGCCTGATCGACGAAGTGCGGATCTCACGCATGGCCCGCTACGCAAAGGACTTTGACCCGTTGCCGAGATTCAACACCGACCGCGACACGATGGCACTCTACCACTTCGACGAAGGTCAGGGCGACACGCTCAAGGACGCGACCGCCAACGACCACCACGGTACCATCACCGGTGCCCGCTGGGTTCACACCGACGGCTCGGCGATCATCCCGTTCAAATTGAGCGGTCCGTTGAAAGATTCGGACCGGCCGAAGAAGAATTGATTCTGATGACCGACGGTCAGACCCCCAGGGCGCGGTACTGCCGGAGAGCGTCCAACCCCGCTTGAAAGTCAGCCGGCAGCGGGGCTTCGAACTCCATCCAGCGCTCGAGTCGCGGATGCTTGAAGCGCAGCCGCCAGGCGTGCAGCGCCTGACGAACCATCAGCACACGGTCTTCTTCCGCGCTGATGTCGGGCTTGAAGTCGCTGATGCGGATGCTGTCGCGCCCGCCGTACGTCTTGTCGGCCAACACCGGACAGCCGATGCTGGCGAGATGCACGCGGATCTGATGAGTGCGGCCGGTACGCGGCTGCACACGCACAAAGGTGTAGCCCCGGAAGCGTTCGACCACTTCGTAGTAGCTGCACGCGTCCTTTGCTTCCCCGTCGTCCGGGTCGTACGTGACGGCCATCTTCACCCGGTCGATCGGATGATGCTTGATGCGTGCTTCGATATAGTCGCTGTCGCGGTCGAGCACGCCGGCCGTCAGTGCGGCGTATTCCTTGAAGACGCTCCGACGTTCGAACATTTCAGACAGGTCGCGGTGTGTCCGTTCCTCTTTGGCGATCAGGATAACGCCGCTGGTATCGCGGTCGAGCCGATGGACGATGCCGGCACGGTAACTGCCGTTTTCCATGCTCAACCGGTTGAAGTGAAACGAAATCGCATTGACGAGTGTGCCGGACCAATGCCCGCGTGCGGGATGCACGACCATGTCGGGCGGCTTGTTGACCAGTGCCAGGTATTCATCGTCGTAAAGGATGTCGAGCGGAATGTCCTCCGCGACCGGCATCGGGTGATCGGGCTGCGGCAACGCGATGCTGATGAGATCGTGATTGCGGACTTTGTAGCTCGACTTGCTCGTCTTTCCGTTGACGTGCACCGTGCCGGCCTTGATGGCATCCTGAATCGTGGAACGGCTGTAGTCGGGGTACTGCTGCGCGAGAAACTGATCGATGCGGATGCCTTCCTGCTTGATGCGCGCCTCGAACTCGATCGGCCCGTGCCCGCGTGTGACCGGTGGCGGCGGCAGATCTTCGCCCGGCAGGTCGTCATCAAGTTCGAGAGACATGAGATGGTGGCCGATCGGTTAGCCGCGACGCGCAGGGTTTCCGGAGGGAAGCGCGTTTCGCGTGCGCATCGCTCCGGAAACACTGCGAGTCGCGGCTAACGGTTACTTGCTCGGCCCGAAGCCGTGGAACTCGTCGCGGGGCAGGGCCGGGGTGAAGCCAAGCTCCACCATCCGGGCGTAGAAGTCGCGGATCTGTTCTTTGTTCTTCTTCAAGCTGTCCGCCTGCGCGGCGTATCGCTTGCTCGGTTCGCTCTCCGGGTTGATGTCCGCGGCCTTGCGCCAGAAAGCGATTGCCTTGTCAACCGAACCGCGGTCGCCCGTGCCGTCCTTCTTCGGCCGGGCGATCAGGCACTCTTCCGCCCGCGCGAGACTGAAGAACGCTTCCTGCTGCAACGCGGCCGTGTTCGACAGATCGGCGGCAATCTCTTCGTAGCGTTTGCGGCCTTCTTCCACCTTCTCGATGGCGGCATCGCGATCAGCGGGTGTGGACGAGCCCAGGCGATTGATGCCATCGGTGTACAGCGCCAACCTGGCTTTCTGCAACCGGGCGAAGACGACCTGCGGCTTGCCCTGATTGGCCGGCGACGTGATGATCGTCTCGAGGCCCTTCTCGCTATCGACGATATACAATTCCAACCAGCGCGCGGAACTCGCGTTTGCCTGGCTGATCCGCCAGTAGCGGAACAGCACGACAGCCGCCACAACCAGCACCAGCGTGCCGACGACGAAGTAGAGCCCGCGACCCTGCATTTGCAAGCGGATGTGGTCCATCCACCGACGCAGGGAGTTGGTCTCGTTCTCGTGCATCTCGTCTTTCTGCTTCATCGCTGTGCCGCTCCGGCGACTGTCGGGCATTTTTTCCGTGAATGTTGATGATAGAACGACTGTCCGAAAGGGTCAACTGCGCGCAGGGAGCTTATGCTCCCCGCTCGCCTGCGGGAGGTGAGACAATGTAACCGAGTGACTTGACGCGAACCGCGAGGCGATCCGCGCCGGCAGCGGCATCGGCACCGTCGATGCGTGCCCCGACAATCGCGCTGTACCAGAAGCGCTGGCGATCGCGCGGCGGCAGCGCATCGACCTGAAGGCCGAGTTCGCTGATCCATTCGCGGTCCCAGCGCATGAGCTTCAGCAACTCGGAGAGTTGCCGCCAGGTCAGCCCCGCGCAGACGGGGCTACCATCTTCGCGAGTAATCTTGCGGCCGACCATGATGTGCAGCAGGCCGCGGAAATGACCCTTGATCAGCTGATGCGAGCGGACCGCTTCCAGAAATTCGCGAGCGCCTTCCATGTCCCTCCCCGTATCGCGGCCTACGCCCGACCGGTTCGCATCAGGTTCTCTGATTGCGCCTGCAATGTCTACCCGTCTTTTTCATTTTACCTGGTTTAACGTACAAAGTTGCACGAACGTGCCATCTAAAATCGCGATGAAGTACCGCCGTCCTGCCCCGGCAGCTTGTGAAACCAGCCCGCGCGCCATCCGTAGCCGACCACCCCGGCCCAGAGAATGATGACCAGGGCCGATTCCATTGCCATCCGTTCCAGAAGCACCGGCCAGTTACGGCCACCGGCGGGCAGGGCCGGGCCGACGAGTTCGACGAGCCGATTTGTCCCGACTCCGACCGCCACGGCGAAGATCGCCCAGCCGCAGTCGCGTCGCAATATGGGAAGGCCGTCCCGCCGGAGGAAGATCGCCGTGCAGAGATAGCGCCCCACTTCACCAAGAATCAACGCGATGATTAACCCGCGAAGTCCGTCCAGCCACACACCGAGTGGCATGAACAACACAAGGCAGATGACTTTGATGAAGTTGCTCAACGCATAGATCCGCGGCTTGCCGATGGCGATCAGCACCGATGACGCGAAGTTGTCGAAGATTTGCAGCATGATGGCGACCGCCAGCAGCGGCAGAATCCACGTCGCATCCTGATAGCGTTCGTCGTACAGGCAGCGCACGAACGTCGGCCCGACGGAAATCAGCCCGGCAATCATCAGCGCCGTCATCGCCCCGGCACGGACCTGCATTTCGCGAAGCGCCGGGCCGATCTCTTTCCCGGATTCGATCAACCGGCTGTAGAGCGGCAACACGATCTGCCGGGCGACGGTACTCATCAGCGCGACCGGTACCGTCGCGATTTGATTCGCCAGATGATAGACGCCCAGCAGAGTCACCGATAGAAACCCGACAACCAGCCGGTCGGATTGATCCGCCAGGAACGTGAACATCGTGCTGAGGAAGATCCATCGGCCGAAGTGAACCAGTTCCTTCATCGCGTGCCGATCGCGGCGGAAGCGGTTGCGGTGCCCCGGCAGCAGGTGGCTGAGAATCAATTGCAACATCGAGTTGGTCAGCGGGCCAGCGGCCATTGCCCACAGACTGCGCTCGATGAAGAGGGCCCAGCAGACCGTGACCGTAATGCCGCCCGCCGCGGAGATCGACTCGATCAGCACAGCCGTCCGCTGCTTCAGGTGCCGAAAAAGCAGATGCAGATTGGTCGAAATGAACCCTTCGATCACCGCGCAGAACGCCACCACCGGCAGCAGCCAGAGCAACGCCGGCTCCGGCTCCGGACGAAGATAGGCCGCTGGCCATGCCAACGCGCAGCCGACCAGCCAGATGATGACACCGCGAATAACCTGAATCGTCCACGCGGTATCGAGAAATGCAGGATCCTCGCCGCGCGGGCTCTGGATGATCGAGACGCGGATGCCGAGATCGGAAAACAGATGCAGCGCGGTGATGAAGACGTAGGTGAGCGCAAACAGTCCGAACGCCTGCGGATACAGGAGATGGGCGAGGATAATGGACGAGGCGAAACGCAGCACCTGCATGCCGCCAAAGCCGCCGGCAATCCAGAGCACGCCTGATTTGACAAGTCGCCGAGTTGGTGGAAGCGGTGGCGCGGCAGTGGTCACAGGTGTGCCCGAATCCGCGCTGGGAGTGCCCTGCCGATCATCACCCAACGGATTGCACTCCCGGAGTTCGAGCAACGCGAAACCAGCGGGCCAGCGCCACGGAGAAGCCCGCGCCGAACAGCCAGACCCCCGAAAAGTCGGGCGAAAACCAGACACCGCGCATGGCGACCAGACAGCCGCCCACGCCGCCCAGCGTTCCCGCGGTCATGCGGGCCGCGGGACCGACAGCCCCGCGAATCGGTGGCAGCAAATTCCAGACCACGCTGCCGGCCAGCAGAAAGAACGCGACCACGCCCACATAGCCGTACTGCAGCAGGAACACCAAATAGTGATTGTCGATGGAGACGAAGCGTTCGTCCATATCCGAATCGCGTGGAACCTTGCGAATCAGCGTGCCGTAGCCGAACCAGCCGGTCGTTTCCTTCGCATCCTTGTAGACGATCTCAAGCAGGTCGCGGTGTTTGGTCCCCGAGTATTCGTAAAGTTCTCCGTCGATCTTTACGAATGCATCCCCGTCCTTGTTCTCACCTACGTAGTCTTGCAGCAGCTCGATCAATTCGTCACGCATCCCGTAGAAGCCGATACCGCCAAACAACACGGTTAGCACCATCAATGGCCGCAGCCTCGGCACGGCCTGAAACAGCATCAGGTAGATCACGATCAGCGAACAAATCTGTGCCGCGCGGGAACCAGTGGTGACCACGCCCGCCAGCATGAGCAGCGGCACCAGCCGCCACCACCACGGCCCGCGCCGGTTGAACGACTGCACCGCGGCCTCGATCGCCCAGGGCAAGAGCATCGCCAGCGTCAAGCCGAAGTAGATCGGGTGCGTCTGCCCCACATAGGCGCGTTTCAGGCCGAAACGTCGCGAATCGAGTTCCTCGCCGCCGACCACGCCATTGGCGGAATGCTCTTCCGCATCCTTCCATGGTCGGCCGATCACCGACTCCATCGGATTGATACCGCTGACCCCTTCAAAGATCGCATAAACACTGATCGCCGTCAGACAGACGCACGCAACCGGCAGACACTTTACAATGTCCTCGGCAGAATAGATGAACATCCGCCCGACGAGGTAGGGCAGGGCATAGGCCCGGATCGGGTCGAGCGGGGCCAGCGGCGACACGCTCTTGTTGAGAATCTGCGACACGGTAACGATCACGATGATCAAGATCACGAACAGATCGGCCATATACCAGCCATTGCCCGGCCGGCTGATGTACGGCTGACCAAGAGACCAGATGAGGATCGTGAGGGCACAGATCGAACGTGCATCAAGCGCGATCAACGGCACCTTGACCGCCATCCACGAGGGGGCGAGGATCATCACGATCAGCCAGGCCTTGCGCGCGCCGTCCCCGAGGCCATACGCGCGCAGCAGGTACAGCGTCAGCACCAGGGTGCCGACGCAGACGAAATAAACGGCAACCTGACCCATGCGTGTAAAATCACTCCGATCGCGACAACGGAAGGAAGCTATTCAACATCAATGCCCTTCAGGGAGCAAGCCCAGCCCCGATTGCTGGGCACGACGCGGGGCCGTACACTACGTTGAGAAGCACAGGGGACTGACGTCCCCAGCTCGCCCGCGCTGACGAAAGGCACCGATGCGACTGTTGCTGGTAGCGGATGATTGCAACCCTCAATGGCCATCATTGCCGGTGGTGGGCTACCAGACCTGCCGCAGCCTGGCCGAGCTTCACGACGTCACCGTCGCCACACAGATCCGCAATCGCCCCAACATCGAGACAGCGGGGTTCGGCAAGGCAAAGGTCGTCTATATCGACAGCGAATACATCGCCAAGCCGATCAATGCCATCGCCAAGTGGGCTCGTGGCGGCACCAGCACGGGCTGGACCACCAACATCGCGCTGAACTATCCCGCATACGTCTGCTTCGAATGGGAAGTCTGGAAGCGCTTCCGGGCCGATCTCAATTCGGGAAGGTTCGACATCGTGCAGCGCATCACGCCAATGTCGCCGACGCTGCCCAGTCCGCTCGCCAGCTGGTCGCCCGTGCCGTTCGTGCTCGGTCCGCTCAACGGCGGGCTCGCCTGGCCGCGTGCCTACTACGGCGAGCTGCGCCGCGAACGTGAGTGGATGACCTTTGTCCGCGATGCCTGCAAGCTGGCCCCGTACCACCGGACCACCTATGCGCGCTCGGCCGCCATCCTTGCTGCCTTCCCGCACACCATCGCCGACCTGCCGATCAAGATGCACGGCAGGGTGATCGATTTCCCCGAAGTCGGCTTCGACCCGGCCACGTTCTACCCGAAAGAACGGCCTGCGTCCGAATCGCTCACGTTCCTGTTCGCCGGACGTCTTGTACCTTACAAGTGCGCTGATGTCGTCGTTGAAGCGTTCGGCCGGGATCCGCTTCTGCGGAAGCACAAGCTGCTTATTGTCGGCGATGGCCCCGAACGACCGTTGCTCGAATCGATCATCCGGAAGCATCAACTGCAGGACTGCGTCCAGATGCTCGGCTGGAAAACACAGCCGGAAGTCGCGGACCTGCTGCGCACGGCAGATGTCTTCGCGTTCCCGTCCATCCGCGAACTCGGGGCCGGCGTCGTCGTCGAGGCGATGGCCTGCGGCATGGCCTGCCTCGTCGTCGACTACGGCGGCCCGGGCGGGTTGATCCACGACGGCATCGGCATCAAAGTCCCGCTGCAGGAGAAGGAAAAGATGATCGACGACTACGCCGCCGGCATGGTGAAACTGGCCGCCGACGTCCCCGCCGCGCGAGCTATGGGAGTGGCCGCCAGCCGGTTCGCGTTCGAAGAGTATTCCTGGCTGCGCAAGGCGGAAAAGTACACCAAGGTCTATGAGTGGGTCCTCGGTCGCCGCAAGGACAAGCCGGCCTTTATTGAATCGCGCTGACGATCCGTCGCTGACAAGCAATCAATGTCCTCTTCCGGATCATCCTCCATGGCCGAAACTCTCCGCTGCATTCCACCCGCGTCGATCATCACCGGTTGGGACTTCAGCACCGGCGCCGTGAAGTGCCTCGCATTCGACCTGAAGGGGCATGTCGTGGCCGAGACACGGCTGCCGACTGACCTGTGGACCGACGGCGGCGTGGCCGAGCTGAACCTGATGCAGCTGGAAGGCCAGGCCCGCGCCTGCACGCGCGCCGTCGCGGCCAAGCTGCTCGGGCAAGGTCGGCTGCACGATTGGGTCGCCGGCGGTATCTCCGCGACACATCACTCGGCCGGCCGCATCGACGTACACAACAACCAGGTCCGCCGCGCGATCTGCTGGAACGATCAAACGTTGGCTGAGTACCACGCGAAGGGCCAGGCCCGGCTCGGCGGTCCGGATGCCGTGAAGAAGCTGATCGGCGGTCCGTGGGCGATCCGCTATTCGCTCAGCCATCTGGTGAAAGACGAAGCGACGCTCGCCGAGTCTGACTGGAAACGCACCCATCGCATCCTGCCGCATGGCCCGCTCGCCGCCGGGTACCTCACCGGCAACTTCGACGTGATCAGCGTCTCATCTGCCGCTTCCACCGGCATCATGGACTTCCGCACGAACGAATGGTGCGAGGCAATGCTCGGCTGTCTGGAAAGCCCGGCACACCGCGATTGGGCGTTCAGCCAACTGCCGCGCATCGTCGGCATGAACCAACCGGTCGGCGTACTGGCCGATCATGTCGCGGCCGAGATCTGCCTGGCACCGAGACATCGCCCGGCCGTGTTTCCCACGCTTGATGACCAGGCCGCCGGTCTGGTCGGCGGCGGTGCCGTCGATGACGGGCAAGTCGCCATCATCCTCGGCAACTCGGCCGTGGTGAACTCGTCATCGGACCGGATGCCGACATCGGGCAATCTCGACGTGATGCGGCTGAACTGGGGCCCGTACCTGTGGATGCGCTGCTACAGCAACGGGGCGCAGTTCCTCGATCGCATCGTCGGCCCGAAGCCGGATTGGGCCGCACTGGAGAAGGCTGCCCGCGCGGTTCCGCCCGGGTGCGGCGGTGTCGGTGTGCTGCCGTTCGTACTCTCCGAGCCATCGCTGGGGATCGCCAAGCCGCGCTTGGAGTGGTACCCGCATGAGCCAAGCGACCCGGGCGTTCGCTTTCGCGCTGCCCTCGAAGCACTGGCGTATCTGATCGGTTTGGCAGTGGAAGAACATGCCGCGGCCGGGCAGAAGATCAGCCGGATCACCGTCTCGGGCGGCATCGCGCAAAGTGCGTTGATGGGCGAGATTCTGGCAACGGTCGTCAACCGTCGGCTCGAGCGGCTGCACTCGAACGAAGGCCCTGCTCTGGGTGCCGCGGTCGCCGCTCTGGCGGGCTGCGAGAACTGGCTGCGCGATCAGCACGGGATTTCCGATCAGTACACAGTGGCCGACGCCGTGGCCGGCATGGTCCGCTTCCGCGACGCGGTGGAACCGGTCGGCGAATGGCGGGCGGTCTACGCCGCCGGGTTGGCTCGCTTCCGCTCGATGATCGGCTGATTGTCGGCGGCAGCGGCGGCGTCAACGGCTGCTTCCACTTCTTCCTCATGCCATACTTCGAGGATCGCCACGGTGACCGAGAGAATCGCCGGACCCAGGATCATCCCCGATGGCCCGAATACCGCCAGTCCGCCGAGAAACGCCAGCAGCGACGGCACCGGATGCAGCCGCATCCGCTTCCCGGCCATGCGCACGTACAGCAAGCTGTCCACGAGAATGGCGGAACCGATGCCCCACGCGACCAGCAGCGCTGCCCCGCCCCATTGGTTCGTGAGGGCCAGATAGATCGAAGCTGGCAGCCATACCAGGAAAATCCCGAGTATCGGCAGCACGCTCAACGCGAAGATCACGACACCCCACAAGACCGGCGATGGCAACCCGAGTGCCCAAAACAGCAACCCGCCCGTCACCGCATTGATCAGGCTGGTCGCCACGGTCGCGTAGATGTTCGCATGCACCGAATCGGCGGCCGAACTGAACACGCGTTGGCAATCCTCTGCGGACATCGGCAGCAGCCGACGGGCATTCGCCCGCAGCGATGGCGCATCTTTCAGAAAATTGAAGATGATGAACAACGCGATCGCGAACTGAGCGATCGCGAACAGCGACCCCTGCATCAGCGAGCCGGCATTCCGGGTGTATGAAATGACCAGTTTTCGCAGTTCGGCATCCAGATCGATGTTGGCTCGATCGACCCATCCCAAAGCGCCTTGCAAAGACTCATACTTTCCCAGCCGACTGCGCATCGTTTCGTTGAAGTCGTCGGCTTTCATCTGTTGCACGCTGGAACTTGCTTCGTTAATCAGTTGATAAGAGATGAAAAGTCCCGGCACGATCAGCACCAGAAACACGACCCATGTGGCGATGAGCGCCGACCAGTACGGTGATGTCACCCGGCGACGAATCTGCCGGTACATCGGCCAGGCGACAATCGTGAGCGCGACCCCCCACGCGATGGCCGACAGAAATGGAAACGCCAGCAGCACGCACAGCCCGACCAGCAGCAGTGTCAGCGCCGCCAGTGCCAGACGGCGGAACGGGAACGCCACCTCCGTGGGGACCGGCAACGCATTTCCCGGGCCCGGTGTATCGGCAACCGGGCTGTTAGTCTTCAACATGGTGGTCGCTTCCGTACGTGGAATCGCGGTGTCATTGGATGGCTCTTTTGCAAAGCCTGTGCCCAACGAACATAATTTCGCCATCTACCGCTTCGTCCGCTATCGTTTCGCCGCGACGCACGGTAAGCTGCCCTCCTCCTGCTCACCTCTTCGACGCCACCGCCCTGCATCTGCTGGGCATCTACCACGCAAAAACTCACCTCTGCCACAACGACGCCGACCGTCGCCCAACCGCCGTCCTGCAAGGCCTTCACAACTCGTTATCATTTCACCCACACCCTCCGTGATAATGAGGTCGCGCAGGTGATAATGACGCCCGAATGGTGATAATGACGCCCGAATGGTGATAATCGATGAAGAGCATGTCGTCGTGCAAAGCAAGTAAGCGCACGCATCAAATCTGTCAAGTACTCCACCGAAAATCCCGTTCTCACGTGAGAATGACGCCCCACGGTGATAACCGATGTCGACGCGGGTACCGAAACCAGGCTGCAAAAGCATTCGGCCGGTTGCATCACGGCAAACTGATCGTTGTCAGCGCTATCGTCAAAAGGAGAAACAGCTGCGTACTGTTTTTCTTTTCCGAGAGTCTAGCTCGATGTCTAAAAAATGATCAATCTGCTTCATTTTTACTCAGTTGTCTCTTGTAATACTACCCGCCCAGCTTTACACTAGCGGAGCGATAAGTGAAATTATCGTTAAGTTCCGTGCAATCTGCGTCTCTCCTACGCCGTTACGCACCGCCCTGAAGCCCGCAGCCTCTCTGCCTTGACATCGCGTGGGAGCGATACGGAAACGGAATCAGTGTCTCGTACTGATTCGCCGTTGTCCTTATCTTCGATCGGACCCGCGCAAATGAAACTGTCGCGTTTTCTTGCACTCAACGTCATCGTGACGTGTGGCCTGTGCGCCATTTCAACTGGGTCCGCCAAGGCACTCGATTACGCTTGGAATGATTCCAATGTTAACTGGACCAACGCGACTAGCTGGAATCCGACGGGACCGCCCACTTCCGCAGACACCGCCACGTTCAATCTCACGGCTTACATCAATCAACCCGTAACGGGCTCCAGCAGCGTGCTTGGCCTGATCATCGGCGATGGGGTGACGGCGACGGGTTCGTTGTCGATCACCGGCACTTCCTTGACTCTCAATGCGTCCGGCATCAACATGACGGCCAATGCGGGAACCGTCGATCTGGGCTCCGGAGTCGTCGTCAATGCGGTTCAGAGCTGGACGAATAGTTCGGCTAATGCCTTGACGGTGGGCGGCAACGTCACCATTACCAACGCGCTGACGCTTTCAGGCACGGGG
>Ga0105048_10009134_pt1 | contig 15811 bp, 15 predicted proteins | sample MAT05_FD_78382 | JGI IMG/M metagenome (GOLD analysis project Ga0105048, IMG submission 78382) | Freshwater microbial communities from Lake Fryxell liftoff mats and glacier meltwater in Antarctica - MAT-05 | ecosystem: Environmental > Aquatic > Freshwater > Ice > Liftoff microbial mat | place...
CCTTCTTCATTACTCCTTCTTCATTACTCCTTAGCGTCGCTTTCGATTATTTCTTTCAGCTTTTAAATTCAGCGGGTAGAAGCTCATCACGATGAAGAATCCGTTCCCCTTTCTCAGAATCACCGGCATGCTTGAGGGTCTCTCCTGGGTCGCTCTACTCGGCGTCGGAATGCCACTCAAGTATGTTTACGACACCCCTAAAGCCGTCTCCATAACCGGGATGATTCACGGCATTCTCTTTACCCTCTTTTGCTTTCTGCTTCTCCAGACCATGATTGCCGCAAAATGGAATCGCTCGCGGACCGGACTTTTATTCATCGCCGCCCTTCTGCCTTTCGGCCCCTTCATCATCGATAAACAGGTGAAGGAATACGAACAGGAGTTCTTAAAGGCTAAAGGAAACAAATAACCAGTGTCGATGCGCACATTCGATTTCGTCATCATTGGCAGCGGCATCGCCGGACTCAGCCTTGCGCTCCAGGCCGCCCGGACAGGAAGCGTCGCGATTATTACCAAGAAGGCTAAAGCGGAAACCAACACCGCCTGGGCGCAGGGCGGCATCGCCTCGGTTACCGACCAAACCGACAGCTTCGAACTGCACGTGCGCGACACACTCGACGCCGGTGCCGGATTGTGTGACGAGCGCGTAGTTCGCAGCATCGTGGCAGACGGCCCTGCACGCATCCGAGAGCTAATGGATGTCGGCGTCAATTTTGACGAGACTAAGAACGGCCAGCCGGATCTCACACGCGAAGGGGGGCACAGTGCACGGCGGATCTTGCATGCACGCGACGCGACCGGCCGTGAAATCGAACGGGCTCTGCTCGATGCAATCAGCAGCAATCCCAAAATCACCCTTCTCGAGAACCACATGGCGGTGGATTTGATCACTCTTCGCAAGCTCGGTCTCAACACTACTGAAGATCGCTGCGTGGGGGTTTACGTATTGAACGAAGCCAGCGGCGAAGTGCTTACGGTGCGGAGCGAACGGATCATTCTGGCGACAGGAGGCTGCGGAAAAGTGTATCTCTACACCACCAATCCGAGCATTGCGACGGGCGACGGTGTGGCGATGGCGTGGCGCGCGGGCGCGAAAATCTCGAACATGGAGTTCATCCAGTTTCACCCCACCTGTCTTTACCACCCGGAGGCGCGCAGTTTCCTCATCAGTGAAGCCGTACGGGGCGAAGGCGGCAGACTCATTTTACAAGACGGCAGTGAATTCATGCAGCGCTACGATGAACGTGGAGCGCTGGCTCCCCGAGACATTGTCGCCCGTGCGATAGACGCCGAGATGAAGAAAATCGGTGCCGCATGTGTCTATGTGGATATCACGCACAAGCCCGCCGATTTCATCCGCAGCCATTTCCCGAATATTCACGACCAGTGCCTGAAGCTTGGAATTGATATTACCAAAAAGCCGATCCCGGTAGTGCCCGCCGCGCATTATCAATGCGGTGGCGTAGCCACCGACGACTCGGGAGCAACCTCCCTTGCCGGTTTATTCGCCATTGGTGAAGTCGCTTGCACGGGATTTCATGGCGCAAACCGTCTCGCGAGCAACTCACTGCTGGAAGCCGTCGTCGTCGCCCATCGCGCCGCCAACAAACTCATGACCTGGGTGCCTCCCACTGAACCGACTCTTACCGACCTGCCCCGCTGGCAAAGCGGAGAGGCGCACGATGTGGACGAAGTCGTGGTGATTAATCATAACTGGGAGGAAATCCGACGGCTGATGTGGGATTACGTTGGGATCGTGCGCACCGACAAACGTCTTGCGCGTGCCGCCACGCGGCTGCGCAACCTGCTCGATGAGATTCAGCAGTTTTACTGGGACTTTAAAATCACCGCCGATCTTCTTGAGCTACGCAACCTCGCCACCGTCGCAAGCCTCATCGTGGACAGCGCGCTTCTCCGTAAGGAAAGCCGCGGCCTGCACTACACGCTCGATTATCTCCAGAGTGATTCCCGCTATCTCCGCCCGACTACCCTGGTGAAAGAATAGAATGAAAACCTTCCTTCAGATTTCGCTTTTGATGATTATTCATCATGCGTCAGCTGCAGAGAAAGCTCCGCAGCCAAGTCCATCTGCACTGCGTGAGGCTGCAATCAAACTCAGACCGTTGATGCAGAAGTAGTCAGATCCTATTCAAGGTGACTGGATGATATCCCATAAAGTAGCCGGGCAAAACTTTGATCAGTATGTTCTGTCTGATCCAAACCGCCCCAACCTCCAGCGCAACAAACTCTATATTCAGCCTGTCGGCGAGTTTACCCGTGCTCAAAACACCCTGATTCGCAGCACGTAGGACCTCCCAGTGCAAACACTCCCGCCACTGGGCATTCCAAAATTCCTGCTTCTGCACTAAGAACACTTCCCTCCCTTGGAAATCCTCAAATTCTCACCAGTGATGTTTTGGATCAAATACTGATTCCATAACGTCCAAATGACGCAGTCGCTGTGCTCGCCCTGACTGCCACCGAATTATGGCCCGGAGAAGGATGGAACTTTGTTTTCGGTCAGGCATCGCTGGATCAGCGCGTTGGAGTATGGTCGCTGGCACGCTTTGGTAATCCTAACGAAGAATGGCCCGTCGTCTTGCGCCGCACTCTACAAATTGCAATCCATGAAACCGGCCATATGCTCGGCATCGAACATTGCACCGCCTTTGAATGTGGAATGAATGGAGTAAACAGTCTTGGCGAAAGCGACCGAGCGCCTCTTCCATTTTGCAGCGATTGTGATTTGAAGCTGTGGTGGGCATGTGGAATGGACCCGCTTCCCCGCGCAGAAAAACTACTCAGTTTTGTAGAAAAAAACAAACTGCCTCGGGAGACCGAAGAGTTTCGATCACGACTCAAGCTGCTTCAGAGCGAATAGGAATCTCACTCAGAGCCGACATTGAAGGTATTGGAGCGTGAAAAATACGCTACAAAAGCGTATCAAGTTTCTGTGGATCCCTCGGCTCCAGCTTTCCTTTTGCCTTCGATCCAATTCCTTCTTCCTTTATCCCTCATCCTTTTTACTTTCCCCTACGTATCCCATTTTGAAAAAAGACGTTACATCACAGCACCCCAGCGAAGTTCGTCGCAAAAAGCGGTGGTTCATTTCCTTCCTTACTCTCGTCGCGCTGAGTGTTGTCTTCTATTTCACGGCACGACCGATCTACCGCAAAGCGAAGGTCTGGCGCGTCCAGCAGCTTTCAACACAAGCTGAAGCGCTGATGTCTAAAGCACAATGGCAGGAAGCCGCGCTGAAAGCCCATTCAGCCTACCAACTCAAGACCGACGAAGAAGCCGCCATCCGAGTAGTCGCCCGGCTTCAGAGCAAGACAGGAAAACCAGCCATGGCGGTGTCATTCTGGAGACAGTTGAAAGCGATTGATGCAAACACACAGGCGGACGACATCCATTACACCGAGGACCTGCTCAAGACCGGATTGATGACCGATGCACAACAACAGATCAGCGAGATCTTCGCTGAGTATCCCGAGACACCGGAAAATCTACGACTTGCCGCTCGCGTCTATCTCAGCCTCGGACAACTCCCTCTGAGTATCTCCTACGCGGAAAAAGCTTACGAAATGGACGCCAAAAATGAGGAGGGACGCCTGCTGCTTGCTCTTTTGCAACTGGTTTCACGCGATGAGGATTTATCCGAAAACGGAAAGCAAACGCTTCTGAACATTGGAAAAAATACCGATAAAACCGGACTGGATGCACTCACCGCGCTTTCGATGCGAATGGATTTATCTCCGGAGGAAATGCGAAAAGTCATCGCTGGACTGGAAGCGCATCCGGATGTCTCCGAAGCTCATCGTCTTACGATTCTGAGCTTGAAGCTCCAGATCAAGCCGGACGAACGCATCGTTTTGCTAGAAGAAGCCACCAGCACGCGAATAAGTGCAGACCCAATGATCAAAAAGGCGTTTGCCGTGTGGCTGAACGGTCAGCGCGAATACGAGCGGACACTCGCATTTCTGCCGCTCAGTGAAGCCGTCACCCGACAGGATCTGCTGCTCTCCCATCTCGACGCACTCTCGGCACTCAAACGCTGGAACGACGTCCAACAAATTCTGGAGGGAAAAAGCATTCCCCTGGAAGAAACCCACAAACAGCTTTTTCTGGCGCGCAGCCTCATGGAGCAAGACGATCTCAGCAAAGCCAACATTCACTGGGGACACGCCCATGCAGCCGCCGCGCCTTCCATGGAGCAGACGCTTTATCTGGCTACTTACGCCATGAAGATCGGCCAGACCGAACAGGCCGAGCGCGCCTACCGCAAACTGGCTTCCAACTCCAAAACAGCACGTCCCGCTTACAAGATGCTTTTGGAATTCGCCCGCAAACGAGGAGACACCGCCGGCTTATATAAAATCCTACTGGAGATGCACGAGCGCTGGCCCAGAGATCCGGCGATTTCCAACGATTACGCCTATTTCAGCCTGCTCCTGGACAAGAACATCAATACCTCCTTCGAGATTGCAAAAACACTGGTTGAAGATGCTCCCGACAGCCTCCCTCATCGCACCACCCTGGCTCTCGCTTACTTGAAAAAGAATGCCTTCGCCTCTGCACTCAAGGTTTACGATAATCTGAATATTCCATGGGCAAAAATGGGGACCAGTCACTACGCCATCTACGCGGCGGTGCTTGCCCGCAATTTGAAGGAAAACGAGGCGCTGAAAATCATGGCGAACATCAATCTCAATAGTCTGCGCCCCGAGGAACGGGCGCTTCTTCCAAAGCCATGACCCCGGATCCTGCGCATAACAGCAAACCCCCAAATCCGCTGCCTGCGCTGCTCTGCATCTGCATCGCCATCTGGCTTCCCACCATAAACCATCTCCGCTTCGAGTGGTCTATTAACGCCCAATACGGCTTCGGCTGGTTCGTTCCTTTTCTAACACTCTATCTCTTCTCCGAACGCTGGAAAAGCCGCCCGAAACCCGCGGCCGCACGCACCTCCGTGTCACTCATTGCCGTAGCTGCAATTGCAGCCCTGGCCTTTCTTCCCATTCGTGTCATCCAGGAAGCAAACCCCGACTGGCGTCTCGTAAGTTGGATCATGGCGCTCAGCTCGCTCGTTTTCACGTCCTGCGCGATTTTTTATACCGGAGGTCGCCCATGGCTGCGGCACTTCGCATTTCCGATCTGCTTTATGCTCATCGCAGTGCCCTGGCCCATCCCGATCGAACAAAACATCGTCCAGAAACTTATGAACGCAGTCACAGAAGTGACCGTCGAGGCGCTGGGCTGGAGCGCAATCCCCGCTGTTCAGCAAGGCAACACGATCAGTATTACCAATGGCGTCGTGGGCGTAGAGGAAGCGTGCAGTGGCGTTCGCTCGTTGCAGACATCCCTCATGGTCTCGCTGTTTCTCGGCGAACTCCTCCGCTTTGGCTGGCTCCGCCGTTTGATCCTCGTCGTCTGCGCGGTCATTGTTGCTTTCCTTCTCAATATCGGACGCTCTTTCACGCTCGTAATCCTTTGTGAAAAACTAGGAGAAGGCGGGGTCGCAAAATGGCACGATCTCGTCGGCTATATCGTGCTGGCTCTCACGCTCGGAGCGCTGATGTTGGTGACCTATCTCTTTCGCAAAAAGAACACCTCCCCTGCCCCCACTCCGACAGCGCTTCAAAATCCCAAGATACCTTCCTGGCGTATCGCCATCGGTCTCATCTGCTGGCTGCTGACAATCGAGGCGGCCACCGAGGTCTGGTACCGCGCTCACGAGGCCAGGAGCAAACCCGCCGCGTTCTGGTCCATCGATTGGCCGGAAAAACAGCAGGGCTTCCGCGAAATCAAACTCCCCGATGTCACGCGCGCGATGCTCCTTTATAATGAAGCGCGCTCAGTCAGCTGGGTGGAACCCGATGAAACCGAATGGTCCATGGTGTTGATCCGCTGGCTTCCCGGTCGTGTCTCCGCACAACTCGCACGCTCGCACGGACCCGAGCTTTGTCTTTCCGCCGCAGGCGCAACGATGGTCTCCGATCTCGGCTGGCGCCCCATGCAAATCCGCGACATCCACCTCCCCATCCGCGCTTATGTTTTCAGCGCAAACAACAAGCCGCTCTATGTCTTTTACTGCATCTGGGAGGCTGTCGATTCCGGTGACGTACCGGACAAAGTGCGCGAATCGCTCACTCATCAACGCCGGATCAATGCCGTCATGCATGGACGTCGCAACACCGGTCAGCAAATGCTCGAGATCGGAGTCAGTAATGTCAGCGACGCTCAGGAAGCCGAGGCCGCCGTCCGCCGCATGCTGGAAAAAGTCATCCACTGAGGCGGAACGATGCAAAATGGTTGTCCACGGAAGACAGGAAGATAAACTCAGGATGAGTAGCCGAGTTTTAAGAAGCGGCAGATGATGCCGACGCACTGCATTTACTTAAAACTTAATACCTAAAACTTGGCTACTATACCCCCACATCAATGAAGCTTGAAGACATCGGATGGAATGAGGCTTTTGAAACGGAGTTCGCTCCTTTTCTCAAGAATGGCTGGCAGCCTGCCCGTTTGATTCGGGACAATAAGATCACCTACGGCGCCCTACTCGGAGACGGTGAGCAGCTTGAGGTCGTGATGAGCGGCAAGGTGTATCACGATGCCGAGACAGATGCGGATCTTCCCGCAGTCGGTGACTGGGTAGCCTTGGATGTTGGAGGTGATGACGGCGAGAATGTCATTCGTGCCCGACTCACCCGGCAAACCTGCCTCTCCCGCAAAATGCCCGGACGCAGCACCGAGGAGCAAGTCATCGCCGCCAATGTAAATATCGTGGTCGTGGTAACCGATCCCGGTGGGGATTTTAACCTCCGTCGCATGGAACGCTTTTTCGCCATCATCGGTCGCAGCGGTTCCAAAGCCGTCGTTCTGGTCAATAAATCCGATCTATTCACCGCGACACAAAACAAAGAAGCATGCGAGGCGATCCGCGCACTTAATCCAGATGCTGATGTGCACAGCACCAGCGCAGAAAAAGGAAAAAGTCTGAAGGTGCTGAAGCAATACCTCAAGCCGGGCGTCTCGATTGCGCTACTGGGTTCGAGCGGGGTCGGTAAATCCTCGGTGATCAATCACCTTTTCGGCGACGATTACCAGTGGACGAATGAAGTCAATGAAGTGACTGGCAAAGGACGCCATACGACCACCGCCCGCGAGCTCATGATTTTGCCGGAAGGCGGCATCCTCATCGACAATCCTGGCATCCGCGAAGTCCACATGTGGTCCGATGAAACGACGCTGCGGGAGCGCTTCGCGGACCTCGAGGAACTAGCCGCTTCCTGCAAGTTTCACGACTGCAAACACGGCACCGACAAGGGCTGCGCGCTGCGGGCAGCCATCGCAGCGGAAACGCTGGAGGTCTCCCGGCTCGAAGCGTTTTTCAAGCTCGACGAGGAAATTGAAAAGCTGCGTAAAAGTCGCAGAAAGCGTCAGATGACCATCGAGCGTCGTTCCAAGCGTGAGCAGCACAACAAAGCGCACCGCTCCCAGCAACGCACCGACCCCGATCACGAACAGGAACCGCACTGGCGCCGCCGCCGCTGAGCGAAGCGCCCAGCAAGCGTGAAATTCACCTACCACACAGCCGCAAGCTGGAAGCTCGCGCCACATTGAGATAATTACACACCAAGCCCCGATGCCCGATACAGCTCGGCATAGCGTCCGTTGCGGGCGACCAGCTCAGGGCCGGTTCCCTCTTCCAGCAGAGTCGCGTTTCCAAGGACCACAATTTTGTCCATGCGATGAATCGTACCGATACGGTGAGTAATGATCAGGGTCGTGCGCCCGCGCATCAATTCCTCCAGTGTCTCCATGATCGCGCTTTCCGTCGTGGAATCGAGCGCGCTGGTGGGTTCATCAAGAATCAGGATGGGCGCGTCCTTTAAAAACGCGCGAGCAATGCCGATACGCTGACGTTGTCCTACACTCAGATGTCCTCCGCGTTCGCCCACCTGCGAACGATATCCCTGCGGCATGGCTATGATGAATTCATGCGCCTGTGCGCGCTTCGCCGCTTCGATGATTTCCTCTTCGGTCGCGTCGGGACGCCCATAGGCGATGTTCTCCCGCACCGTCGTGGAGAAAAGCAGCGTGTCCTGCAAAACGATGCTGATGTGCTTGCGTAGCGATTTTTTGGTAAACGCGCCGAGCTCGAAACCATCGAGGTTGATTTTGCCTTCGGTCGGCTCGTAAAACCTCGGTACCAAGGAAAGCAGCGTGCTCTTGCCCGCGCCGGTTCCGCCTACAAATGCAACCGTCTGACCCGGCTCAATTTTCAAACTGACGTTCCTCAATATAGGCTGCTCCAGGGTGTAGCCAAACCCGACATTCTCAAAAACCAGCATGCCTTGTGTGTTCTCCAATTCACGGGCATCCGGGCGATCCGCTTCGTTCTCCCGGTCCAACACCTCAAAGCACCGGGTCGCTCCAGCCGCCGCCCCTTGAAGGCCCCAAGCCACATGCGTGAGCGCCTCCAGCGGCTGATAAAGCATGAGCAGCAGCGTGGAGAGATACCAGATCTGACCGACGGTGAGCTGACCGGCGATCACATGCTGTGCACCGATATAAAACATCGCGGCGGAACTTCCGGCGATCAGCGTCCCCACAATCAGCGAGCTCCTCATCGAAGTCGCATTCAGCTTCATACTCGCCTCCAGACTCTGCCTGGCGCTTTGCTGAAACTGAGCCACTTCATGTTCTTCGCGACCAAACGCCTGCACCATCTTGATCGAGCTCAACCCCTCTTGCGCCACTGTCAACACCGCGCTCTCTCGCTCAGCGATCACCGTGCTCTCGTCACGAATGCGCTTTGCGTACCAGTAAATCGCCAGCGTGATGCACGGCACCACCAGCAGCGACAACAGCGCGATCTGCCAGTCAAACCACCACATCGCCGCAAAGGTTGTCGCGAGCGAAAAGACACTTTGAAAAACAAAAAAGCCCTTGCTGTAAAACGTCTGAATGCTTTGCGAATCATACGCCACGCGAAAGCTGGAATCTGCACTGCGCCGCTGATCATGAAATTTTAGCGGGAGCAAATGCAGGTAGGAATACAGCTCGGTTCTGAGTTTGAGCAAACCGTGCAGCCCGACACGGATGGTCAGCACACTCACCAGATACCCAATCCCTCCCGCCAGCAGATGAAAAACCACCATCAGCCCGCACACAGCCATCAGCAGCGTCGGGATGTTCCAGACGACGGAGTGCCCATCCCACAAGGTCAACTGAGTCGCGCCCGATTTCGCAGCGGGCAGAATCCGGTCCACGATAAAAGCGAGCGGCCACGGACGCAGCACATTGAAAAGATTCGCTACAAGCGTGAGCAGCATAGCGGCAATCGTCTGCCCCATGAACGGGCGAAAATATCCGAATGCACGGCGATAAACACTCATTGAAGCATGGAATAGAAGGCAGACTTCACCGTAAAGATGCAAAATCCTGCTCGACGAAAAGCACGACGACCGCAAAACAGGGTCCACGGAGCACACAAAAAGACACGGAAAAGGAAGAATACAGTCATACAGATAAACCCTGATGGAACAGGAGTATATCATCCACGAAGTAAGCGAAAGAAATGCAGGGAGTCCTTATGTTCCTCAAGGGGGTGTTTAAAAAGAACGAGGTACGGCGGTGCGGCCGCCCAATATAGGGTATACTTCCAGCAACCAGCAAAGCGTGTTCGGCACAGATATGGAATCTGTGAGGCAAGAGGCAATCTGTGCCGCCCTTTCTCTCAAGCATAAGCACTTTAATCCCACCACATTTCCGAAATATCCCGGATGATATTAGTTATCAAACCAGTCGGCTCTTGCTGCGGAAGTCGCGAGGAGCCATTCCTTTTTCCAATCTGAAAATGCGGTTGAAATTGGAGAGGGTTCCGAAGCCAGACTCAAAGCAGAGGGAACTCACATCCTGTTCCGTTTCACGAAGCAGGCGGCACGCATTCGCCAGACGGACTTCGTTGATAAATTGAGATAGATGTTTGCCTGATATTTTCTGGAAATAACGGCAGAAGGCGGACGGACTCATCGCCGCCTTTGCCGCAACGTCGGCCAGTGATATTGGGCGGCTGAAATTCTCGGTGATATAGTTCATCACTTTGGCGATGCGGTCCGCGCCTTTTTGATCCATCTGTGTTGAAAACTCCGATGACGCCAGCAGGCGCCCGTTCTCGCAATTACTGAGCTCACCAAGGATAACCAGTAGAAGACTCATCCGCCTCCATCCTGTCGTTACGGAAAGCTCCTGCATCATGCAAAAAATCCCTTTTGCTACAGGCGGCGGATAGGCAATCCCCTGTGTTGCCCGTTGAAGCAGTTTTTTAATTCCGGCAAGTTCCCGAGCTTCATCCAGCGCCGAATCGAGGATCTCTCTTAAAAACTGGACCACTATCGCCTGTGCGTTTCCTGTCTGCCGTTTAGAACCAGTATTTAAATGGCTGCGCCAGACATGATGCAGCCCGGCTCCCACTAAAACGAGATCACCCGAAACGAAAGGACTGATATCATCCCCCACGTAGCGTTCTCCTGCGCCTTCGATCACATAAATCAGCTCAATCTCGGGATGGTAATGCCAGTTTTTATCGAAACGTGGCTTGTCCACACTGAAGACCACAAAGGAAGAATCACTGCTTGGAATGATTGTTTCCAGTTGTGCATTCATGGGGACTTCTGGAGAGGATGATACCTCCGCCGGGTTAGTGATCGTCCGAAGTCATCGCCAACACTTCCTCCAGCGTGGTGATTCCTTCCTTCGCCTTGTCGATACCCGCCATACGCAGACTCTTCATGCCCTCGCTGATTGCTTGATTTTTGACTACAGCCGAACTCGCCCGCTTGATGACCAGCTTCCGGATGGCTTCCGTCACCGGAAGCACTTCCAGCACTGGTGCACGACCAAGATAACCGCGACGTTTGCAGCGATCGCAACCCGCACCGTGAAAAAGAGGTGATCCATCGTTTTCCATCTCAAGACGCTCAAACACCTCCGATGGTGGGCTGAACTCTTCCTTACAGTTCGGGCAGATACGGCGCACCAGACGTTGTGCACAGGTTAGAATCACAGAGGATGAAATCAGGAACGGCTCGATTCCCATGTCGTCCAGACGCGCAATAGCGCCTGCAGCATCATTCGTATGAAGGGTGGAAAGCACTTGGTGACCCGTGAGCGCCGCTTTCACGGCAATGTCTGCGGTCTCGTTGTCACGAATCTCACCGATCATGACGATATCCGGATCCTGACGAAGAATGGAGCGTAGCGCGGCGGCGAAAGTCAGGCCAACCTCGGCTTTCACTGCAACTTGATTGATACCGACCAACTGATACTCCACCGGATCTTCCGCCGTGATGATGTTATAAATCGGATTATTCAGCTCACTGAGTACTGTATAGAGCGTGGTGGTTTTTCCGGAACCCGTCGGACCGGTAACCAAAATCATTCCATGCGGCGCCGCGATGGCAACTTTCATCTTATCCAGTGTATAGGCATCCAAGCCCATATTATCGATACTTCCGCTGAGTGCTCCTTTATCCAAAAGACGGATAACGATCTTCTCCCCATACACCGTCGGAAGCATACTAATACGCAGATCGATCTCTTTGCCAGAAACGCGGATACGAAAGCGTCCGTCCTGGGGAACCCGGCGTTCGGCGATGTCGAGACCCGCGAGAATTTTAATACGCGAAGCCATTGCCAGCTGAAGTGCCTTCGGCGGCGAGGTCGCCGTAGTCAGTGCACCATCAATACGATAGCGAAGCTTCACTTCCTTCTCAAAGGGTTCGATATGAATATCCGATGCCTTTTCCTTGATGGCCTGAACCAGAATCAAGTTCACGATTTTCACCACCGGCGCATCCTCGGAATCATGCGCCATACTATCCAGATCCACTTGCTCCTTCGGGGCTTTGACCTCTTCCACGTCTTCTTCCGCCCCTTCAGCCGCACTCTTAATCACATCGTCCATTGACGTATTCTGTCCCACACCGGCGATCGCCTCCGAAACAGCGCGCTCAGTAGTAATCATCGGAACGATTTCCATCTTCGTGCGCTGACGAAGATCATCGAGCGCAAGCACGTTCAGCGGATCCGCCATCGCCACAAACAGCTTTTTCCCCAGACGACAAATCGGAACCAGCTTGTAGTTCTTGGCCATCTCCTTCGGCACAAGCTCCATCACCTCTTCAGGAACGCGCACCTTCTGCAAATTAATGGGTGGTGTCTCAAGACAACGTCCCATCGAAATCATCATGTCCTGCTCGGTGACATACTTCTGATCCGTCAGAATTTTAAGCAACCGTCCGCCCTGCTTTTTTTGCGTATCCATGGCCTCTTGAAGCTGGGCCGGCAAAAGGAGCCCTTCTTCAATTAGGATGTCTGCAATACGCTCACCAAAAGATTTAATACTCATGATTTTATCCTTTTAAGCGATAGCTGTCGGAAATGGTTTTAGAAATCACCTTCGGCGAAGCAAGGTACCATTCGATGTGATAATCCATCTGTTGCTGCACGGCTTTCATGGCTTCAGAATCAAACGGATTGGAAATCGCAATCATCAATGTGCGGGAGATAAGATCGAAAGGAACCATCAAGTTTCCAAAGGTGATATTTTCAGGAAGCATTTTCACCACCTGTCGGTCGATGTCGTAACAATCGAGCGGAATATAAGCAAACTTGAGCCTGTTTAATATACCGCCAATAACAACGTCCATATCCAGCGAACCGCGGGTGACGATTTCCTCAATAAGTGAGATGGTAAGTTTTTGACCCTCGACCGCTTTGTTCTTTTCACGCACTGCGTCCATCGCACGAGTAACAACATCTTCTGTAACAATCCTGTTTTGGATGAGGAATTTGCCGAGCTTGTCATTGCTTTCGTCCGGTTTCTTTTCTGGAGTTGCCTTCGACTTACGCTCTTCATCCTTGGATTTGGTGCGTTCCGTCGCAATCAAATCTCCGCTCGAGCCATCCACCATCACTTCATTTAAGGCGAGCTTGTCTCCTTCGCTCTGCCGCGCCTGCTCTTCAGCCTGCATTTCGTGCAGTTTCTGTCCCAAATCTCCGAGCGCAGCCATGATCTCCGCATTATCAGGTTCCATCTGGAGGATGCCTTCGTATTCCAGAAGTGCCGATGAATACTGCCCCATTTCGACGTATGCCTCTGCAAGCTTGCGTCCCACCTGCACCGCCTTGGCCTGTTCCCCCGAGTTCATGTAAGCCTCCTTCAGGATCTCCATACTATGGGTGTCCTGAGGATTTGCTTGGATGATCACCTCGAACATTTCGATCGTTTGTCGAATCTGTTCTTGTTCTTCGTTATTGGGGGTATTTTTACTCACGATACAGGTCGGGCTGGGAATGTCGGGGCTGACATAGCGGAATTCATGCCCATGACAATGACGGAAATTTTCATTTGCGGAATACAAATTACGCCTTTAGAGACTCCGCATGTATTCTTACTGGCATTGGTGGTTTTAAGACGGGCCTGCTTCGCCCCTTGTGGTGAAGCGGTCGTCGCCACTGTGCGTCGCCTTTTCCGGCCCGATGATTCCAGCCAAAATGGATCCTCGGGCTTTTTCATTTTTATATCACACCACTCATGATCAGCAAATTTAAGTTCAACTCCGACGGTCTCATTCCTGCAATTATCCAGGATGCCAAAACCAAACGCGTACTCATGATGGCGTGGATGAATGAACCCAGTATCCGCCAGACATTGGAAAAGGGTATGATGTGCTACTGGAGCCGGTCGCGGCAGAAATACTGGGTGAAAGGGGAAACCAGCGGGAATGTTCAGAAAGTCATCCACTGGTATGTCGATTGTGACAGCGACACGCTCCTTTTTGAAATCGAGCAAACTGGCGGCGCATGTCACACGGGATTTGAGAGCTGCTTTTTTCAGGAACTCGATATGAGCGCGGAACCCAGAACCGTTCAGGAAAAACCCGTTTTCGATGCAGCTGAAACCTACAAACCATCCGCCTGAAACCGTAACCGCTGAAATTGGTCCACGGAAAACACAGAAGGACACGGAATGACTGCAAACACCTATGATCTTCATTTTGGCATTAAGAGCGCAAATGCTCTGCATCGGTCTCTGCTTCCATGTTTTTCCGTTCTTGCCGTGGACAACCTTTCCCATCGCTGCGGATAACAATCGGTGAATCCTCACTTTCATTTTATGCTGCCATCCATTTCACCCGATCTTTCCCAGTTCAAGGAGCTGGCGAAAAAGGGCAACCTGATCCCCGTCTATGCGGAATTGATCGCTGACACCGAAACGCCGGTGACGGCTTTTTCCAAGCTCGACGAGGGCGGCTACACGTTCCTTTTTGAGTCCGTGGAGAAGAGCGAGCAGACCGGGCGCTTTTCTTTCATTTGTCTGGATCCACATCTGACCATTGAGAGTCTTGGGAGAAAAATCATTATCACGCAGGACGGAAAAACGGATACTTTCGACTGCCAACACGATCCCCTCGCGGAAGTGGAAAAAATCATGGCGCAATTCAAATATGTGCCATTGCCAGACGAGCCTCCGGAGCTTCAATCGCGCTTCAACGGAGGAGCCGTGGGTTTTTTGGGCTACGACATGATCCGGTTTTTCGAGCCAACCGTTCCTGCAGCCCCCAAAGACGAGCTCGGTCTTCCCGAGTCTTTTTTTGCGATCTGCCGCACGCTGCTGATTTTCGATCATCGCACTCGGCGCCTGCGGATCGTGGCAAATGCGTTTGTCGAAAACGACGCTATAGCAGCATACGAATCGGCAGTGAAAACGATCGAATCGATCCAGGCCAAGCTGGCTCGTCCGGTGAATCTCCCCACGTTTCCGATCACCCCAGCCCCAGCTCCCGCCAATGCAACGAGCAACACCACGCGCGAAGAGTATATGGCGATGGTGACAAAAGGTCAGGAATACATTCGCTCAGGCGACGTCTTCCAATTCGTCCCCTCCCAGCGCTTCGAGACCGATTATTCCGGCGATCCACTCACGCTTTATCGCTCGCTGCGTTTTGTGAATCCGTCGCCTTACATGTTCTACATGAAATTTGCCGGCCGTTTCGCATTCATCGGAAGTAGTCCGGAAGTGCATGTCCGGGCAATTGATTCCAAAATCCAGATTCGTCCCATCGCAGGCACACGCCGCCGTGGTGCAAACCAGGCCGAGGATGACGCCAACGCCGCAGAGCTTCTCGCCGACCCTAAGGAACGCGCCGAGCACCTCATGCTGGTGGATCTCGCCAGGAACGATGTAGGACGCGCCAGCACTTACGGCAGTGTGAAGGTCAACGACTTCATGATCATCGAGCGTTACAGCCACGTCATGCATATCGTCAGCAATGTCGAAGGCCTTCTCGCACCCGACCGCACACCCTACGACGTCATGCGTGCCACATTTCCCGCAGGTACGGTGAGCGGCAGTCCCAAAGTCCGGGCTATGCAAATCATTAACGAACTCGAGAAAAGCAAACGCGGCATCTACGCCGGAACTGTCGGCTACTTTGGATTCGACGGCAACAGCGACTCCTGCATCGTCCTCCGCACGGTCGTCCTCAAGGAAGGCAAAGCCTACGTGCAAGCCGGCGCTGGAGTCGTCGCCGATTCCACTCCGGAAGGCGAATACCAGGAGACCGTCAACAAGGCCATGGGCATGATGGCCGCCATCGCTAGAGCCAAGGCTATTTAAGAATTGAGATTTAGGATTTAAGATTTTTGCGCGTTGCCTAGAACGCTCAATCTCCCAACCACATCAAAACGCCTTTTATTGTCACTCATCAAGAAGGCTCTCATTTCACCCAAGCTGCTC
>Ga0105048_10009136_pt1 | contig 15810 bp, 10 predicted proteins | sample MAT05_FD_78382 | JGI IMG/M metagenome (GOLD analysis project Ga0105048, IMG submission 78382) | Freshwater microbial communities from Lake Fryxell liftoff mats and glacier meltwater in Antarctica - MAT-05 | ecosystem: Environmental > Aquatic > Freshwater > Ice > Liftoff microbial mat | place...
AGACACCCCCACAAACAACATGGTCGGATTTGTTGTTGGCATTCACACGTGTTACAACCTCGTTTATGTTTCCAAAACAATCTACCTTTCGGCTCCTTTAGAACCAACAACCATGGAACTTTTCTTCCGCGAATTAGGCCAGGGAGAGCCGGTCATCATCTTGCATGGCTTGTTCGGCTTTTCCGACAACTGGCAAACGATCGCCAAAGCGCTAGCTGATCACCACCTCGTGGTGACGCCCGACCTGCGTAACCATGGCCGTTCGCCGCATGTACTTACGCATACCTATACCGAAATGGCTGAGGACCTGTCGGTGTTTATGGACGCACATTGGATGTTCCACGCCACCCTCATTGGCCACTCCATGGGCGGCAAAGTGGCCATGCAACTCGCCCTCACCCACCCCGACAAAGTGGAACGCCTGGTGGTGGTAGACATGGCGCCCGGACAAGCCGATGACAACCACTCAGGCATCTTTGAAGCGCTGATGGGGTTGGATTTGTCGAAAATGACCGACCGCAACGACATAGAAGCTTACCTTACACCAAGCATTCCAGAATTGGGAACGAGACAGTTTTTACTCAAAAACATCACACGCAACGCCGACGGCACGTTTGCCTGGAAAATGAACCTGCCTGTTTTGTGGAAACATTTTAACGATATCCTCGCCCCCGTTAAAGGTGAACCTTTTGACAAACCTGTCCTTTTTATACGTGGAAGTCGCTCCGATTACATTAAAAACGAAGATTGGCCGTTAATTCAAAAGCTGTTTCCAAAAGCCGAACTTGTTACCATCGAAGGCGCCGGCCATTGGGTACACGCCGAAAAGCCTGCCGAATTGCTGGAAGTAATACGGAACTTCCTTGGTAGCTGATTGTTTTGTCATCCCGTAAGTTTTTTTGTCATACTGTAGGGACCTTTGTATTTTTTGAAAAAAATAAAACCATGCAAAAACTGTTTGCACTTCTGCTGTTCGTTTCCCTTGCCCTTTCGGCACCCGCACAAAGCAGCAAATATTTCGACATTGCCAAAAACCTGGAGATTTTCGCAAATGCCTACCGCGAAATCAACCATTCTTACGTGGACGAGCTTGATCCCGGCAAACTCATGCGCACCGGTCTGGATGCCATGCTCGAAGGACTCGACCCCTACACCAACTACATTTCGGAAACCGACATCGAAGGCTACCGCTACCTTACCGAAGGTAAATTCAACGGTACAGGCGCGATGGGCCGCAAAATGGGCGAATACGTGGTGATCACCGAGATCCTCGAAAACTCGCCCGCCCACAAGGCCAGCATCAAAGTTGGCGACGCGGTAATTGCCATCGACGGACAGAGCGCACGCGGCCGCAGCGAAAGCGACGTGATCGAATTCCTGCGCGGCTTCCCTGGCACCGAAGTGCAATTGCAACTGAAACGTCCGGGAGAGACCAAAGAAATCAAAGTAAGCCTCAAACGTGAGGAGATGAACAGCAACAATGTGCCCCACTCGGGCATCGTGGCGCCCGGCATCGCCTACATAAACCTCAACATGTTTTCACGCGACGCAGGCGAAAACGTAGCCAATGCACTGAACAAACTTAAAGGAGGCAAAGACCCCATCCACGGAGTCATCCTCGACCTGCGCGACAACGGCGGCGGTTTGCTCAACGAAGCCGTCAACCTCGTGAACGTATTCGTACCCAAAGGCGAATTCGTAACCAGCACCAAAGGTAAAGTGCCCGAATGGGACCGCAGCTTCCGCACCCTCAACAACCCCATCGACGCCTCCATTCCCGTCGTGGTGCTCATCGATCACATGAGCGCCTCGGCAAGTGAGATCGTGAGCGGCGCCCTGCAGGACCTCGACCGCGCCGTGCTCATGGGCCAACGCAGCTACGGAAAGGGCCTCGTGCAAAACACCAAAGACCTCGGCTACAACGCCAAAATAAAACTCACCACCGCCAAATATTACATCCCTTCCGGAAGATGTATACAAGCCGTGCGTTACAAAGGCGGCAAACCACTGGACATCCCCGACACCGAGCGCGCAGCATTCAAAACCCGCGGCGGCAGGCCCGTGCTCGACGGCGGTGGCGTAAAGCCCGACGTTTTGCTGCCCACCGACACGGCTACCGGTATCGTGAAAGCCCTGCTCGACCAATACATCGTGTTCGACTACGTGACCCAATACACCCTGAAACACCCGGCCATAGACTCGATCGAAACCTTCGCGTTCGACGACTGGAGCGGCTTCGGTCAGTTCGTAGCTTCCAAAAACTTTGAGTACGAATCGGTTTCGGAGAAAAAAATCAAAGAGCTTCGTCTACTCGCCGAAAGCGAACAATACACCGTAAGCACCGACCTGGCCGCCCTAGAAAGCAAAATCAAAACGGAGAAAAAAGGCGAACTAGAACGCAACAAAGCCCGCATCACCCGCGAAATTGAACAGGAAATTGTGGGCCGTTACTATTTCCAAAAAGGTAAGGTGAGCAAAAGTCTGAAAAACGACCCCGATGTAGAAGCCGCCGTAAAACTGCTGGACGATCAGCCAAGGTACAAAGCCATCCTTGCCGGTAATGCAGATTAGTAGGCGGCAGGCTCTTCGACCAACTTCCTTAAGCACTTGCGACAGGCTTGTATGAAAAATCTGGCACAGTTAATTGAGTGCTCATGAGGCCGTAGGCCGAAGAGCCTGCCTGCTGTCCGATGCCCGCTTTGTTAAGGTTTACTAAATACCACAATCAATAGGTCTTATTGACGTATATTTGAACTGCAATCTGAACATTATCTCCTATCTCTCACTAAAAGAACGTTTCCCGCGATGAAAAAAACATTTTTTCTTCTTCCGCTCTTCCTGATGCTGGCCGTAGCTGTGGCCAACGCCCAATCCTGCAGCAAAAGCGCCAGCGCCTCAAAGGGCGGTGCTTGCTGCTCCAGCAAAGCCGCCAAAGCCGCTTCCACTGATGCCACCATCGAAAAACGCATGTCCGACGACGGCACCGTTTCTTATGTTCGCAAAGAAGCCGACCAACAAGGCAATGTAAAATTCGTTAGCGTAAATTACGACGAAAGCGCCAATGCATTCATTGCTGCTGCTCCAAAAAACATCTCGGACGACGCCAAAGCTGGCACGACCAAAAAAGCTTGTGCTGCAGGTAGCACCAGCAAAGACGGTTCAGCAAGCGCTGAGAAAAAAGCTGGCTGCTGCGCTGGTGGCGAAAGCAAAAAAGCTTGCGCCGGTAGCAAAGTAGCCCAGTAATTCAGGACTTGTCCCGAGTTTTTCACAAGGAATCTTTGCCCACTTTAAATTGATGGGTCCTTGTACCTACAAAAAGCGCCATCCCGAATTCGGGTTGGCGCTTTTTTAATGCGGAATGCGGAATGCGGAATGCATAATGTCTGGGCGCTCAACACCTTGATTGACAATAGATGTCACATCAAACTGTTGAGCGCCCAGGCATTCCGAATTCCGCATTCTGCATTCCGCATTCAAAACTCCGCATTCTGCATTCCGCATTCAAAACTCCCTATTTCAGGTAATTTTCCCCAAAAAACTCCCGGTATCCGCTAAGTGTTTTGTTTTTCAATACCCTTCGGTAGTTTTCCTGAGTGATGGCGAAAAACTCCTTGTTGTATTTTTTGCTAGCAGTTTCGCCGAGAAACTCCTTGCGGTCTTTTACCTCGTTGAAGTATCGCATGGCCTGTTCCTTGGTGTCGAACTTACGCACCACCAGCAGGGGTGTGTTGGTGTCGGTACCGAGGAAAATATTGGAAATACGCAGTTGCTCGGTTTTGTGGAATTCGCGGTTGTAATCCGATACCGCCGCTTTCAGGTCGTCGAGTTTCACATCGCCGGAGAGGGCTACGATGAAATAGTGCAGTTTGTCGTTTTCGAGCGTAAACGCCATATCGAGACCATCGGCGCTACCTGACTTCCCCTGGTCCTTTTTTGCCGCCACTTCAAATCCTTTGCACGACAACACCCGCGCAATCTCTTTGGCACGTGTGGCCTCCGCGCTTTCAGGGTAACGGGCGATGACTTCCTGCAACGCTTTGCAATAGGCGTCGCTACCCTGCAGGTTGCCCGTACACAGGGCACTGAGCAGGGCGAACTTGGCGGCAAGTGGGTTGGTGGAACCATACTTGCGCGGTGCGTCCTGGCAACGGTCGAAGGCGGACTGGTAATCGCCTTTTTGGAAGTAGTCGAACGTTTGTTCGTAGTATCGGTTCATTTCGCGTTCCCGTTCGAGCGAAGCAGCGAGGAAGTTGGGATCCGATATGGCGCGCGCATAGGGGCTGGTGGGGTATTTGTCCAACAGTTTGTCGTAATAAAACTGGGCACGGGAGGGGTTGTTCAAGTCGGTAAAAGCGAGGTAGCAATAGTACCAGGTTTCCTTTTGGTATTTGGTTGTGTCGGGATACCGAACCAGCAAGTCTTCGAGGGTGCCCGAACAGCGTGTGTTGTTTTGCAGCTTGTCGCGGAACAAAACGCCCAGGTTGTACATGGCTTCGTAGGTCGACATGTGCAATACGGCCAGCTCGGCATCTGAACGCGGGATGTTGGCAAAGATGTCGCTCACATCGGTATCGGAAATATCGCCTGCTTTGGTAGAATCGGAAATGGCGTATTGATCGTTGACTGCTGCGGTAGGCCTGATGCTGCGGCGCCAGTTGTCCTCCAGTTTGCGGTTGCCCCACTGCTTCGTAAAGTCTTTTTTACCTTTTTTAACAAAGGATTCGTTGTAAAAGTAAAAAGAGGAAGTTTTGACGCCTGCCTGCGGCGCAGCAACTTTGGGGGCGGCGGCAGTTTGGTTGGCAGCAATGACAGCGGCTTTAGAAGCTTCTTCGTCGCGTTGTTTTTTGATGCTTTTGGCCAATTCCTTGCGCTGATCATCGCTCATGTTGTACACCCTGATGATGCTGTCGTTGGCAGCGATGGTGGTTATGAGGCGTGCGATGTCCGTCAGGTTGGCGGCGTAGTCGGTCACACGCTTGAACCGTTCGTCGGTATTCTGCAAAACGGTGAGGGTACTATCGTAGTAGCTTTTGGCCGCTACAAAATTCTCGTCTTCGAAGTACAGGTCGGCAAGCATCAGGTACGATTCGGCTTTTTGCACGGTATTGCCTTTGCTTGTAGTAAGCGACTTGTGCAGGTAGGCTATGGCATCTTTGCGCATACCCTCTTTGAGGGCAATTTCGGCCGAAGTGAAATAAATCTGGTCCTGGTATTCGATGTTTTTATCGTCTTTCAGCATCTTGGTCATCGTGCCAAAAGCCTCGTCCGTGGTAATACGGCCGATGTTCCAGGCGCCTACGGTGTAACGCAGGTTGGCGTTGAACACCATTTCGTAGCTGGGTTTGTTGTCCAGTACGGTTTCGAAGGCTGATGTGGCAAGGGCGTAATCGCCGTTGCGGTAGCTCAGTTGAGCGAGGATGTAGGACAACCGTGCGCGCGTTTTTTTCTTTTTGGTCAGTGCTATGGCCGTTTGCAGCGGCGCGATGGCTTTGTCGTAGCGTTTTTGTTTGATCCAAAGGTAAGCCTCGGCTGTCGCCAGGTCGTCCTTGAGGTCGGCAGGGAACCACATGTCTTCCTGCAGTTCGCGGTACAAAAACTCGGCTTCGCTGTATTTTTCACGTTCTACGAGCGTGCGGCCATACAGAATCATGGCTTTGGGGTAAGCTGCCGTTCGTTTAGCGCCTTTTTTGTAGGGATTTATTCCCATGGCAGCCTCCTCTTCTTTCTTTTTCTTCTTTTCTTCCTTCTTTTTGTTTTCCTCTGGCGTAGGATCCGGAGCAGGTGCTGCAGTGGTGGTTTTGGGAACGGTTTTGCCTTTGGATTTGGCTTTTCGTTTCTGTTTTTGAGCTTTCTTTTTGGCTTTTTGTTTTTTCTCCGCTGCCTTTTTTTTCTTTTTCAGCGCCTTTTTTTTCTCTTTTTGTTTTTTCTTAGCGGTTTGTTTTTTCTTCTTTTGGGATTCCTTTTTGATCTTGGCCTTGTTCAGTTTGCTGTTGGGGTTGTATTCGTCGCGGATCCAGCGGAAGGTATTTTCGGCTGTTTCATAATCGCGTTTTATCATTTGTGCTTCGCCCACGAGCGTGTACATGTCGTCTACCCAGTCGCTCGGCCGGTGCAGGGTAATGCCTCTGGCCGATTTGAGCACCACCTTGTCAAGGTCAGGCAAAACCGGTTGTGGTTCGGCGACGGTTTCGGCGTAAATGGGCAGAATCTGGTTGAAATTGTCGATACTGCCCTCCTTCTGCCTTTCTTTGGTGAGGTAAAGCAGTTCATCGGCATTGAACCAATAGTTGTATTTTGACGTGAGGTTGTGATAGCCTTTTTTGAACCAACCCACATCCGAGTTTTTCTTCTTGGTGGCCACACAGCCCGAACCCAAAGAGACCGCGAGCAATGCGAGGGTAAACAGTCGAACATTTTTCATAACCTGCAAGTATAATTTGGCAACAACAACCAAGCCATATGGTGCGTTTTATGGGCAAAAGGTTGTTTCAAAAGGCTTTTTTAATAAAAAAGAAGGCGAAATTGCGACGTTTCGGCGTGGGGCATTGGTTTTTAGCCGAAATTTGCGCCGTACTTCGCCCCAACTTCAAAAAACGGGCCGAATGACGCAAAAAACTGTTTCTACGGTCTCTTTATTGCGAGCCGATTCAACATTTCCACGCCCGATTTTTTCCACCTGCTGAATTTGGGGATGCAAAAATACTTTGCTTTTACAAAAAAATTCTTTGAGTTCTTCCGACGTCATCAAGACGACGAGCGCACGCTTATGGAAAAGCTGCGCGACAAGTACCGAATGGTCATCATCAACGACGATACTTTTGAAGAAATTACGTCGCTCAAACTCACGCCGCTCAACTTTTACGTCGCCGTAAGTACTCTCGTGGTAGGCACAGCCATACTGGTTACCCTGCTCATTGTGTACACGCCGCTCAAACGTTACATACCCGGATACGGCGACTTCACGCGCGATGCTGAAATTGCGGAGTTGGTGGACAAATCGCGCGAACTGGAAAAAGAGGTGAAAGCCCGCGATTACTACATCAAAAACATGCAAAAAATTCTCAATGGCGACCTCGAGGATTTTTCCAAAGACGCGACGCTGAAACGCGAAAAAGGTGTTTCACCCGCTGACTCGGCCCTCAACACCACACCCGTGGAAAGGGTGCCCGAAGACGCCGATCTGCGTTCCGCCGTCGCCCGAGGCAGTTTCTCCACCAGCGAACCCGCCTACTCCGCCGCCGCCACTGTAGGCCTGCGCGACATACCCCTCGAACAACTGTTTTTCATGCCTCCCGTATCGGGCGAGGTCACCTCGCCTTTCGACATGAACAAGGAGCACTTCGGCCTCGACGTGGCCGCGCCCAAAAATACCGCCGTAAAAGCCGCCGCCGACGGCGTGGTGATCTCTTCGGGCTACACTGTGGAGACAGGATACAGCATCGCCATCCAGCACCCCAACAATGTGGTGACCATGTACAAACACAACTCGGTGCTGCTGCGCCCGGCAGGCAGCAAGGTAAAAGCCGGCGAAGCCATAGCCATCATCGGCAACTCGGGAGAAAGCAGCACGGGACCGCACCTGCACTTCGAGCTTTGGTACAAGGGACGGGCGGTGAACCCGAGCGATTACATTAATTTTAATTGAGGGTTGAGTGCAGGATGACAAGCGGGAACCGTTGGTCATCCCGCCATGAAACCCCAACCCATGACGTTTCTTTTTGGGTAAAAAACAAGGTGATTTTCGGTGCCAGCGCCGAAAATCACCTTGTTTTTTACCCAAAAAGAAACGTCCACTATTCTACAAACGGCAATTTGGTAACCGTCGCTTCCAGTTTTTTTGCGCCTACTACCACCATGATTCTGGTGCCCGGCTCAGCGAATTTGGCTTTCACGTAGCCCATGCCAATGGGTTTGTCGAGGGTGGGCGAATGGGTGCCGGAAGTTACTACGCCGATGGCGGCGCCGCGGCGGCTTTCGAGCACGTAGTCGTGGCGGGGCACACGTTTGTCTTCAACGATGAAGCCCACGAGTTTGCGTTTTACGCCGTCGGCTTTTTGCTTCACGAATTTGTCTTTGGACGGGAAATCAGAAGCTTTGGCAAGTTTGGTGATCCAGCCCAAACCGGCTTCGAGCGGCGACGTTTTGTCGTTGATGTCGTGGCCGTAAAGGCAGAAACCTTTTTCGAGACGTAGGGTGTCGCGTGCGCCCAGACCGGCGGGTTGGATGCCCCATTTTTCGCCGTGTTTGAACACCTTGTCCCAGATTTTTACGATGTCGCGGTTGCGGGCGTATATTTCAAAACCGCCGGCGCCGGTGTAACCCGTGGCCGATACGATCACGTTTTTGCATCCGGCCAAACGGCCGCGCTTGAACGTGTAGTATTTCATACCCGCCAAGTCGATGTCGGTGAGTTTTTTGAGGATCTCGGCGGCTTTCGGGCCTTGGATGGCGATCAGACCGGTTCTGGCAGAGATGTTTTGCATTTTCACGTCGAAACCGCGGGCGATGCGTTTGAGCCAGCGCCAGTCTTTGGTTTCGTTGCTGGCGTTTACCACGAGCATGTACGATTGTTCACCGGCCACGGTCATTTCGGGCACCTCGTCCATGCGGTACACGAGCAGATCGTCCACGATGCCGCCTTTTTTGTTGGGCAGGCAGGAGTACTGTACGTCGCCGGGCTGGAGTTTGGAAACATCGTTGGAGGTAGCGGCCTGCAAAAACGCGGTAGCTTCCTTGCCGCGCACGATGAATTCGCCCATGTGGCTCACATCAAACACGCCGCAATTGTTGCGTACGTTGTGGTGCTCATCCGTGAGTGAGCTGTAGGAAATGGGCATGTTGTAGCCGGCAAATTCGGCCATTTTGGCCCCGAGGGCCTCGTGTCTTTCCGTTAATGGTGTTGCTTTCATTCTTTTGGTATGTACACTAGAAATAAAGTTGTTTGGTGCAAAAGGGAAACAGGAAAATCCACAAAAATCCAGAAAAGATCCCTCATGAAAAACTCAGGACATGTCCTGATCGTTTATTGTTTGGATCCCCCACCCGGCGATGCTTTTGAAGGTGCGGCTTCGGTGGCGCGCATGTTCTTTTGTACGTTTGCCGGAGCAGTTTTGGAAGTTGGTTTGGTGGTCGTGCTGTTGGTAGGCTTGGTTTGTTCGATGGTAACCTGGCCCGGCTCGAGGCCCATACGTTTGCGCACGTCGGAAGGCAAGGCATTTTTATGGATGGTGAAAGAAATGGTGTTGAGGCGCATGTAGTTTTCCGACACATTCAGGTATCCGTCGACGCCCGAATTGGTTCCCCACGAGTTTTTTACGGTATAAAAAAGGCCGCTTTGGGTTTCATCCGTGATGCCTGTAATGTGCATCAGGTGATCGTCGGTAGTGATCTGGCGGTCGAACATTTCCTGGCGGTAAGCCTGGCTCACCTCTTTTTCATCTTCCCAATACTTGAAGCTGTTGGCTTGTTCGGCCGTGGTTTTGTCTTTCCACTCTTTTTCAGGTACGATGGCGAGGCCGTTTTGGGTTGAAAAACCTCGGTTGCTCACGTCGGCGTCCCATTCTACACCGTAGCCTTGTTGTATGGCGTAATTGAGGCAGCGCATCATTTCGCTGAGGGGCAGGTTGTAAAAACTGCCGTTGGCAAAATTGTCGGGCACCTCCAGCATGAACGACGCGTAAAAAGGATGGTGGCTAAACGAGGTGATGTTTACGTAATCGTCGGGTGTGACGTCAAGGTATTCGCGGAATGACTGCGGTGTGTACTGCACGCCGTTTTCCACAAAAGTATTTGGCGCTTTGCCAAGTTCGGCGTCGAGCAGCGAGTCAATGCGACCCAGCCAGCCAGCAGCGAGTTTGCCTTGTTTGCCCTGGTCCACCATGCTGTTGCACAAGTCCTTGAGTTTTTGCTCCAGACTGCTGTGGCTGAAAGGTTTGGAAGGATCTTTGCGGCCAGGGTAAGCTTGTTCGGTTACCAGGCCGTGCTCACGAACGGCATTGAGCAGGTCGTGTGCCAAACCGCCTTCACCGAGTTGTGCTGTGCCTTGGCGGCGCACGTAGTTTTCGGCTTTATCGCGGTAGATGTGGCGCACCACATACATTTCGGAAAGGTCGACGGGAGCTTTGCCCATACGGATGATTTCGCTTTCGAGGAACGATGCGGTGCTGAACGCCCAGCAGGTACCGGTTTGGTCCTGACTTTTAACAGGCGTGGCTTTTACCGTTTTAACCTCCTTGAATTCATAGGGTGTTTGGGCCGTCGATGCCGCCGCAAAGAACAAGGGCAGCCAAAAAAGTAGTTTTTTCATACGAATGTGTAAAGTTATTGCTTCCGGGGATGGTCAAAGGTAGCAGGATTTTCAAATACCTTTGCTTTACATCAACGCGCTAACTGCATGAAATCGTCTGTTTTTGCCCTTTTTATCCTCTTTTGTTTGTCTTGCGCCACTCCGGGCGCCAAACAAACCGCCGATTTGCTGCTTCTGAACGGCCAATTTTTCACCGCCGACTCTACCGAAGGGGTTACAGCCCTGGCCATTCGGGGCGACCGGATCGTATACGTGGGCGACGAAACTGGCGCAAGGGCGTTGGCAGGCGACAGCACCAAAGTGATCGATTTGCAGGGCGCATTTGCCATGCCGGGTCTCATTGATGGGCACGGGCATTTCAACGCATTGGGACAAAGCGTGGTGAACCTAAATTTTCTCAACACCACCAGTTGGCAGCAGGTGCTCGATCAAACCGCCGAACGCGCATCCACCACAACTGCAGGCCAATGGATTGAAGGCCGCGGCTGGCACCAGGAAAAATGGACCGAATCCGTTGCAGGCAGTGTGGGCGGCTATCCGCGTCACGATGCCCTAAGCGCACGCACGCCCAACCATCCCGTGGTGCTGGGGCACGCCAGTGGTCACGCCCTCCTCGCCAATGCCCGCGCCATGGAACTGGCAGGCGTTTCGCGCGAAACCTCCGACCCGGAAGGAGGCCGCATCCTGCGCGACGCCTCCGGCAAACCCACCGGTGTGTTTGAGGAAAATGCCATGTCGCTGATCGACAAACCATTGACGGATTGGAAAAACAAACGCAGCGAAGCGGAAAAACAAGCCGAATTTGATGAAACAGCCAAGCGCGCTGCCGAGGCTTGTTTACAATTGGGCATCACCTCTTTCCAGGATGCCGGCAGCAATTTTTGGGAACTGGAACAATACAGGCGTTTGGCTGAAAACGGCAAACTGCCCATGCGGCTTTGGGCCATGGCCAAGCGACCGCAGGCGCACGAGATGGACAAACTCAAATCCTTCCCGCAAATTGGCGCGGGCAACGGGCATTTCACCTGCCGGGCCGTAAAAGCGTATGCCGACGGCGCCCTGGGTTCGTATGGTGCCTGGCTGCTGGAGCCGTACAGCGACCGGCCCGAACTCAGTGGACAACTCGTGACCCCGCTCGACACCCTTTCGCTGGTGGCCGAGCGTTGTGCGCAGCTTGGTTTGCAATATTGTGTACATGCCATAGGCGACCGCGCCAACCGCGAAGTGCTCAACATCATGGCTGCCCGCAAACCCGAAGGCAAACGCTGGCGCATGGAACATGCCCAGCACGTGCACCCCGACGACATTCCTCGTTTCGCCCAACTCGGCGTGGTGGCTTCCATGCAGGCCATCCATTGCACCAGCGATGCACCTTTTGTGCCCAAACGATTGGGGATGGACCGCGCCCGGACAGGCGCTTACGTTTGGCGTAGCTTGATCGACAGCGGCGCCCACCTCGCCAACGGCACCGATGCACCGGTGGAAGACGTGGCGCCTTTACCCAATTTGTTTGCGAGCGTAACGCGGCGCAGGCCCGGAGGTCCGGAAGCTTTTTTTCCCGAACAAGCGATGACACGCAGGGAAGCACTGCTTTCGTACACCATCTGGAATGCCTGGGCGGCCTTTGAAGAAAACGAAAAAGGTATGTTGAAATCGGGTTATTTGGCAGACATCGCTGTTTTTTCCAAAAACCTTTTGACGTGTACGGAGGAAGAGATGCTGGAGGCCAAGGTTGTATACACGATTGTTGGTGGGAAAATAGCTGTTAGCAGGCAGTAGGCAAGCAGGCAGCGGGCAGCGCCATTCGGCTTACGGCCTCATACATTGGTCGACTTGCAAGAAATATCTGAAAAAATAAACGAACCATTCCCCTCCACGAGGCCGAAGGCCGAGGAGCCCTGCCCGCTGCCTGCTGAAAAACCACTTTTTTTTCTTAACCTGAAATAATTCCGTGGAAAATCTACCTTTGTTGAAACACATCTCAACTTACTCATTTCACAAAATTATCTTGACAGGTGGAATTCGGGCATTTTAGCAGAAGGAAAGACAGCGATTCGCGCGACCGCAACGACAACCGTACAGGTGATGGCGACCGCAACGACAACCGTACAGGTGATGGCGACCGCAACGACAACCGTACAAGTGGTGGCGACCGCAACGACAACCGTACAGGTGGTGGCGACCGCAACGACAACCGTACAGGTGGTGGCGACCGCAACGACAACCGCGGCGGCGACCGCGGTGGTTTTCGCGAACGCGGCGGCGAACGCAACGACCGCAGCGACAACCGCGACCAGGAAGACAGCGTTTTTTCAAAACGCGTTCGCGCCGGTAAAAGGCGTACCTACTTCCTTGACGTGCGTCAAACCAAAGGAAACGATTACTTCATCACCATCACCGAAAGCACCCGCCGTGAAGACGGGTTCGGCTACAAAAGGCACAAAATTTTCCTCTACAAGGAAGATTTCAACCGTTTCGTAGGATCGCTGAACGAAGTGGTGGATCACGTGAAGACAACCCTCATGCCTGACTTCGATTACGAGGAGTTCGACCGCCGTCAGGCAGAATGGGAGGCTCAAAACCGCGACGCCGAAGGCCCAGAGAAAGGATCGGACGAGCGCCGTCCAAGCGACGAAGAAGATCCGAGCTGGTAACAGCAAGCGATAAATCCATTACCCAAGCTGAGAAGCGAAGCGTCCGATGTCACATACGGACACTTCGCTTTTTTTGTGCTCGGAATTGACGCTTTCTTTCACCCTTCGGTCTAAGAACGTTAACTTTGCGGAAGTACCTTTGTTTTGTATGAGGACAGTACCATGCCGGCAATACCAATCAGAGAAAATACGCCATCAAAACACCCTAACCCATTCCTCCTCAATCTTATTTTGCTGACAATATGGATCAGTTAAAGCATTTGTTTTACGAAAAAGCCCAAACAGCTGCCAAGGAAGTTAAAGAACTACTCAAAGAACACGGCGATAAAAAGATAGACGATGTTGTTCTCGATCAAGTCATTGGCGGCATGCGCGACATCACTTGCATGTTGTGGGAGACCTCTTTGCTCGATGCCGAAGAAGGCATACGTTTCCGCGGTTATTCCATCCCGGAACTTCGCGAGAAACTGCCACGTTCCGAAGGTGGTAAGGAACCTCTGCCCGAAGGTTTGTTCTGGTTGATGCTCGTAGGTGAAATCCCCACCAAAGAACAGGTGAAGTGGCTCACCGAAAACTGGAACCGTCGCGCCAATGTGCCTGAACACGTTTTCCGCGCCATCGATTCGCTGCCCATCGACACCCACCCGATGACACAGCTCTCCATCGGCGTTTTGGCCATGCAAAATACCAGTGTGTTCGCACAACGCTACAACACGGGCATGAACAAATCGGAATACTGGGACGCCACCTACGAAGACACCATGAACCTGGTGGCCCGTTTGCCGCGTGTGGCAGCGTACATCTTCCGCCGTACCTACCACAACAGTGACCACATCTTGCCCGACATTTCGCTCGACTGGGCCGGAAACTACACGCACATGCTGGGCTTCAACGACGTCGGCTTCCATGAATACATGCGTTTGTTCCTGACCATCCACGCAGATCACGAAGGCGGCAATGCCTCAGCCCATACCACCCACCTCGTAGGCTCTACCCTCAGCGACCCTTACCTGGCTTTCAGTGCCGCCATGAACGCCCTTGCTGGGCCCCTTCACGGTTTGGCCAACCAGGAAGTGATCCGTTGGATCCAAAAAATGGTGGATACGCTCGGTACTCCCAAACCTACACGCGAGCAAATCAGCGAGTACGTAAAAAGTACGCTGACTGGCGGACGGGTGATCCCAGGCTACGGTCATGCCGTTTTGCGCAAGCCCGACCCGCGATTTATGGCCCAGCGCCAGTTTGCCGAAGACAATATTCCAGACAGCGACCTGGTGAAAATTGTGTGGAAAATTTTCGACGTGGTGCCGCCCATCCTCAGCAGCCTCGGCAAAGTGAAAAACCCTTGGCCAAACGTGGATGCCCACTCCGGTGCCATGCTCATCCATTACGGACTGAAAGAATTCAACTACTATACCGTGCTGTTCGGCGTGAGCCGCTCCCTCGGTGTTTTGGCCGCAACTTGCTGGTCGCGCGTGCTGGGGCTTCCGCTGGAACGTCCGAAATCCGTGACCATCGATTGGGTAAAGGAATACTTGGCCAAAGAATACGACGCCGTTGTTTAAAACGGTTAAAAACATCCTCCTGATTGTGCCGGGCTCCGTTACCAACGGGGCCCGGCGCATATCCAAACAATCCATTACAACACAAAAGTTATGAAAAATTGGTGGTTATGGCTGCTTCCCGCACTGGCGTTCACCGCCTGCCAAAGCAGCAAAAAAGTGGTTTATGCCCCTGATCAGGTGGTACCCACAGAAAAATCGCTGCTCTGGAAAGTAAGCGCCAACGGTCTGAAAAAGCCCTCCTACGTTTACGGCACCATCCACCTCATCCCGAAGGATAAACTCGAATTCAGCAAAGTAACCCGCAGTGCATTCGACGATACGCAACGCATCGCCTTCGAAATCGACATGAAGGAAATGACCAACATGCGGACGCAGATCGGGCTCATGACCAAAGCTTTTATGGGCGGCGGGAAAACGCTCAAAGACTTGCTGACGCCTGAAGATTACACCTTCGTGCACGAAAAACTCGAAGGCAAAGGTTTGCCTACTTCCTTTATGGAAAAACTCAAACCCATGTTTCTGAGCACGCTCGTAACCAGCGAAGAGGATGAATCCGCAGAGGCATCCTCTGCCAGCATGACTTCGGTGGAAATGGAGCTGTACAAACTGTCGAAGAAACGCACCATGGAATCCGCCGGTCTCGAAACCGCCTCCTACCAAATGGCCATTTTCGACAGCATTCCCTATGAACTGCAGGCCCAAATGCTCGTTGAAACCCTGCGCAGCGACGAAGGCTCCGACAACGAATACCAAAAAATGGTGAATCTTTACTTGGCTCAGGACATCCAGTCCATGCAGGCCATGGTAACCGAAGAATCGTTCGGTATGGAAAAATACCAAGACTTGTTGCTCGACAAACGCAACCAGAACTGGATACCCATCATGGGCCGCATGATGAAAGCCAAACCCACCTTCTTCGCCGTCGGCGCCGGCCACCTCGGCGGCGATCAGGGTGTGATCGCATTGTTGCGGAAAGAGGGGTACAGGGTGGAAGCGGTGAAATGAGTTGGCAGTTGAGCGTTGTTTTAAAGCATGCGGGACCGTATCTGGAGGGATGCTGTCCAACTTTTGTAGAAATGCCCCACCACGCATGCACCCCAGACCTCGGAGAGGCTCAACATTTGTAGAAATGCCCCAGCCCCATGTCCCAGGACTCGGAGAGGTCCAATGTTTGTAGAAATTCCCCACCACGCACGAACCCCAAGCCTCGGAGAAGCCCAATGTTTGTAGAAATGCCCCACAACGCATGAACCCCAGGCCTCGGAGAGGCCCAACGTTTGTAGAA
>Ga0105048_10009138_pt1 | contig 15808 bp, 13 predicted proteins | sample MAT05_FD_78382 | JGI IMG/M metagenome (GOLD analysis project Ga0105048, IMG submission 78382) | Freshwater microbial communities from Lake Fryxell liftoff mats and glacier meltwater in Antarctica - MAT-05 | ecosystem: Environmental > Aquatic > Freshwater > Ice > Liftoff microbial mat | place...
AATGGTTTGAATCGCTTCGGCCACAACAGCCCAATTCGCCTCGAGATCGGCATGAATAACCACCTCGTTGAGCAGTACTTTGTCCAAGCCTTTCAGCGTTGACTTGCACGCGATCAACGTGTGCGCGATCGGCACGCCGATGTTTCGCAAAACCGTCGAATCGGTTAAGTCCCGTTGCAACCGGGATATAGGAAGTTTGGCGCTCAGATGCTCAAACAATGCGTTCGCAATTCCCAAATTGCCTTCCGCGTTTTCGAAGTCGATCGGATTGACTTTATGTGGCATGGCTGACGAGCCAACTTCGCCTGCCTTGATCCGCTGTCGAAAGTAGTTCATCGAGATATAGGTCCAAAAGTCCCTGCAAAGATCGATCAGAATCGTATTGATACGCTTTAGGCCATCGAAATAGGCGGCAAGGTTATCGTAATGCTCGATTTGGGTCGTTGGCCTGGAGCGTTGAAGCCCAAAGGACGCAACAAATCGATTCCCAAAGGCATTCCAGTCCTGTTCGGGGTAAGCCACATGATGGGCATTGAAATTGCCGGTTGCACCACCGAACTTGGCCGAGAACGGAATCTGCTCGAGCAACCGCTGCTGTTGCTGAATTCGCTCAACAAAGACGCTGATTTCTTTGCCAAGTCGTGTCGGTGAGGCGGGTTGACCATGCGTTCGAGCAAGCATCGGGACAGCTTCCCACTCAACCGCCATGACACTCAATTTTTCAGTAACTTTGTTCAGCGCTGGCAGCAAAACGGCATAATGCGCGTCCTTCAAAAGAAGTGGCGTCGCGGTGTTGTTGATGTCCTGCGATGTAAGCCCGAAGTGCACGAACTCCTTCACTTCCGACAAGCCTATTTCGTCGAGTTTGTTTTTCATGAAGTACTCGACCGCTTTGACATCGTGGTTCGTGGTGCGCTCGATTTCCTTGATGCGCAATGCGTCAGCCTCCGTAAAAGTGTCAAAGAGGCTGCTGCGAAGTTTCGGAAAAAATGCCGGCGAAACGCTCTTCAATTGCGGTAAAGGCAATTCGCAGAGTGCTATCAAATATTCTGCTTCAATCCGTAGTCGATACCGAATCAGGGCTGCTTCGGAAAAGTAAGGGCCAAGTTCTGAGGTTTGTTGGGAATAGCGACCATCGATAGGAGAAACGGCCCAAAGAGCGTTCTGTGTCATGAAATTGGCGGGTGCAAAGGGGAGCGGAGCAATCAAGATTGCGAGCAATCTAGCGGTTTTTTGACCGAATGGAAATTGCTGTAGACGCCGAGCCGAGAATTCTGCGACCATCGACCACGCGTAGTATTGGAACAAGAAGTGGTTGCAATGAGGTGGCGATCGTGAGGATTCAAGCATTACTTATGGTTTTGGCCACTTGCCTCTCCCTGACGTGGACTTCTGGATGTGCCAATCGAAACGCTTACAATCCTTATCCACAGCAATACCAGCAACCCTATCAAGCGTATCCGTACACGGGGCAACCCGGCCAGCCGATTCAGCCCAGTCCACCCGTTGGTGTACCGCTTTCTGCAAACGGAATGCAACCTGGCTATGGCCCACCCCCAGGGACTTTCGTCCAAGGCCAACCGCCGAATTACCCAATCCTACAGCCTGGTCAACCAAATACCGGCTACTATAATCCGCAAGTAGGTCAACCAAACCAACCATTTTTCGGACGTTGATCGTTTGACCCAGGAGGTCGTCCAGCTTAGCCATCCTCCCTCTGGGAGGGTCTCGCGAAGCGAGGGAAGGTGAAGTGGATGAAGTGATTGCACAATTCGGTTCACCCTCCCGGGCCTACGGCCGACCCTCCCCGAGGGACGGTGACTTACCTCGCAAAACCCTGGCCAACAAGCTGGACGACCTCCGCGAGCTACAGGCGACGGCCGTACCCATTTCAAGGACCCCACATGACGAGACATCTTCTCCTTATGCGTCATGCAAAGAGCGATTGGAACGACTCAAGTCTCGCCGACAAAGACAGGCCCCTCAATGCTCGAGGGCGAGCTACGGCTCCCATCGTTGCAAACTGGATTGTCAAACATGAACATCTTCCAGATTTAATACTCTGTAGCGGAGCCATTCGAACTCAGCAAACCCTCGAACTAATAATGCAGCAGTGGACCTTGCTCCAAGCGGAAAATCCAAAGCTTGTGCTGCCCCGTGTGCTTCTCGACGACCGATTGTACCTGGCCTCCGACACCACCATTCTTTCCATCGCCAAAGATGGGGCAAACACTCAGGATGCGTGCCAATGCGTTATGGCCCTGGGGCACAATCCTGGCATGGAAGTGTTAGCTAGCAAACTTAGCGGAAAGCAAGTTTCTATGCCAACCGGTGCGCTTGCAGTCCTCGCCTCGGAATCGAACGAAGAAGGATGGCCGGAGGACTGGGGAAATGACAAAATGTGGAATTGGCGGGGGTTGGTAAAACCGCGAGATCTTGGTTCTGAAACAATTTAGAAAATTGACTGGTCCTTTTGTTAGACTTGCGCAAAGTGTAACGATTGATCGGACGATACAGATAGTCAAGGTGTTGTCGAGTAAGGTTTCGGCGCCCCAATATCGAACGCAAAAGGAGCTAGGTGAATGAGTCAAGTCAGCAAAGCGCAATTGGTACGATGGATTGCTTCAAGCGTTCGATGGGTATCCTCGGCGAGCATGGTAGGCACTCTTTGTCTTTCCACAAGCTTTGCTGATGAACGCGATCCTCAAGTCGTCAAAGCCCTAGGCTATTCACCGCGTCAAAGCAATGTGTCGTACGACAAAGTAGCCGAAAAGGACATCGATGCTTGCACCAGCAAGTATGAAACGCGAAATGGCTTCGAAGGGCTCGTGATCTACAGCCCGGACGGTCAGCCGCTTCGCCGTTTTGCGGACGGGAATAACGATCGCCAAGTCGATCAGTGGTGTTACTACAAAGACGGAATCGAAGTCTATCGAGACATCGACAGCGATTTCAACGGTGCCGCCGATCAATACCGTTGGCTTGGCAATGCAGGCACTCGCTGGGGAATCGATAAAAACGAAGACGGTAAGATCGAGCAATGGAAAGTCATTTCGGCGGAAGAAGTGACGATGGAAATCGTCGAAGCGATCAAGCTGCGCGACGATGAACGATTCCGAAGGCTTCTGGTCTCAGATGCCGAATTAAAGATGCTCGGACTAGGTGAGGACAAAGGGGATCAGTTGACCACCCGACTGGAAAACGCAAAGAAAGGCTTTGCCGAGTTGGCCAAGTCCCAAAAGATGATCAGCGTCAGCACCAAGTGGGCTCATTTCGCCGCCGACAAACCGGGAATCGTACCGGCTGGTACCGAGGGTGCGTCCCAAGATATCGTCGCGTACGAAAACGTGATTGCGATCGTCGACAACGACGGGACAAGCCAGCAGTTGATGGTCGGAACCCTCGTTCAAATCGGAAGCGCATGGCGATTGGCCGACCTACCTCGCACAATTAGCAGCGATTCTGTGTTGGCTGACAGCGGGCTGTTCTTCCCTGCGTCCGCTAGCAACCGCGTCGGAAACTCCGCAGCAGAAAGTGGGTTATCGCAAGAAGTCCAACGGCATCTAACCGAGCTCGAAAGGATCGATGGCGCGCTTAAGGACGAAACAAGCGATCGAAGCCAGTTGCATGACGACAAAGCAAAAGTCTTGCAAAAACTGGTCGTTGCCAACAAGGGAACCGACCAGATGGAACTTTGGGTAAAACAGTTTGCCGACTCCGTTAGTTCTGCGGCGCAGTCAGGGGAATATCCCGAGGGGGTCTCCAAATTGCGTCAAATGGAATCGCAACTTGGCAACATGCCAAAGGGCACAGAGCTGGTTCCCTATGTCGCCTATCGACTGATAAGCACCGATTACACGCTGAAAAGCGTGGGCGACAAAGTTGATTTCGCGAAACTCCAAGTGGAGTACATGGAAAACCTCGAAGAGTTTGCCCGTGACTATCCGGAAAGCAGCGACGCAGCCGATGCCATGATTCAAATCGGATTGAACCATGAACTTGCAGGTGTTGAAGCGGAAGCGGAAAAGTGGTACAGCCGAGTTGCTTCGAAGTTTTCGCAAACCATTCAAGGCAAAAAGGCGGCTGGAGCGATCGCGAGACTAAGCCTCGAAGGTCGACAATTCCGACTGGCCGGCAAGACTCTGGACGGCAAACAAATCGATACAAAAACGATGGCAAAGAGCCCAATCTTGGTTCACTATTGGGCTTCGTGGTGTGGTCCTTGCAAGGAAGACATGGCCGAACTCCGAAAGCTACAAGCCAAATACGCACGGCAGAATTTGCAAATTGTTGGCGTTAACTTAGACACCGAGCCAAAGGTCGCTACAGAGTTCCTTGCGAACAGCAAGTCGTTTCCGTGGCCACATGTGCAGGAGCAAGGTGGCTTTGAGAGCGACTTGGCTGTGGGGCTGGGTGTGCTAAGTGTGCCGGTCACCATTTTGATCGATGGTGATGGAAAGGTTGCAAAAAGGACTTCCCACTTTAGCAAGGATATGGAACAAGCCTTAGAGGACTTGCTAGCAACGAAAGCCCCGCCTCAACAAGCATCCAAGTCACCTGCGACCAAGCCAGTTGACCCGACAACGCAGACGAAGCCACCTGTAGCAACGAACCAACCGAGTGCCCGGAAAGCCCAGCAGCCTAATCCTGCTGGAAACAAGAACGCAACACGGCCGCGCTAGATCCCGCACGCATTTCGTTTAAGGTGAACTGGGTGGCACGGGTGGCACGGGTGGCACGGGTGGCACGGGTGGCACGCTCTGAGGTACGAAGGGCGTGGTGAATCACTAGAGTCATTTGCCACACTTTCCACGCCCATCGCTAATCGCGCTAATCGCGCTAATCGCTTTGGGCGTGCCACACTGTGGACTGGCCTGGTCGTTTTCTGTCTGCCGATCGCTTGGCAGTAGGCTGGCCGTAAGCGTACGTCGGCGACATCGAGTACGCCTTCGGCTGACTGTTAAACAAATAGGAACGGTGTTGCGTTTGACCCCAGGCCGAAGGCAGTAATGCTCTACTAGCTCCGCGACCGATGCCCTAGCTCGGGGTTAAACGATTTGTCAACTAAGCCTTGGCAGAATCCAAAGCAGCTTCGAGTTTGCTGCGCGGCGGAACGCCTTGGAATCGTTCTACAACTTCACCACCTTTGAAAAGCAACAAGGTCGGAATTGCGTTGATTCCGTACTTTTGGGCTAGGTCTGGCTGCTCTTCGACGTTGACTTTGCCGACAACGACGCTGCCTTGGTATTTGATGGCAAGTTCGTCAATGACTGGAGCGATTTGCCGACATGGACCGCACCACGTTGCCCAAAAGTCGACGAGAACCGGGGTGGCGGCTCCCAAAACGTCAACATCAAAACCTTCGGTCGTAAATTCTGCGGCCATAGTCAATTCCTCTCGATTAGCGATTAGTGATCTGTCAAAAATTCTTGGTTGGCAGAGCTAATAATGTAGTGCAGGTTGCATACCAAGCCAAGTAATAATGTCTTCGATCGATTCGGCATTGTCGTTGAAAATCACAAAATTGTGAGACTTCTCGCTGATGGCCAGCACACCATGCTGTCAACCAATAGGAATTCGGTGATTTTTCGTACTCTTGCTCGTGCTCAGCCATCGGCGGTGCTCGTAATCGCTCCGCTTGCTTTTCGATGCCGAGCACGAATTTGACAAAACAATACTGGCGTTCGGCGAGAAGTTTCCGAAAAATCACGTTAATAGGCGAGCGACCGATTGAGTCCTACCCTCCCCTCGCTCAACCCTCCCAGAGAGAGGGAGGGTGAAGTAACTCTCCCCTCGGGAGAGTCGGCCTGAAAGGCCGGAGAGGGTAGATGCATCTGGTATTTTTCAATCCGCAGCACGCCTTAACGCAATGTCCATTGCGTGTATGCTTTTTGGTACCCAAACTGCCGGGACCATTGCGGTGATGATTTCGTTCCAAACCAGCCGTATGCGTAAGGCTGGACGGGTTTCGACTCAATTGGGTTTTCTGGAGGTAAGTAAGTATTCGGTTGCCGCTTGTTCGAATGGGTCGTAGGCCTGGGCAAGATCTTGTATGGACTCGGAGTTTGGAACCCCCACATTCCATCGATATTGGAACTTAACTCACGAGCGTTTTCTTGCCCAAAGGTGCTTGAGGCGGAAAAGAAGCAGATTAGTAGGATCGTCGATCGGATCGTTCGCATCGGTTCCTCTCTGAAGGGTTGGGGGATGAGCAGATCCATTGCATCCGAAATCGATAGAATTCAAAACTCACTGCTTTCCATCGGCTAAGCTCAGCTAGTTGCGACGAAAAATTCTTCGAAATCGTCAATTTCGATTTGACTGTCTCAATCTGTAATGAACATTTGTCTGTCCAAAATTCCTACCGTTTTGGTTCAAGTTCCGTTAAGACCGATTAGTACGTCAGCAAGCCAATCAAGAAACCGACCAAGGAAATACCATGAAAGTACTCGTAGCCGACGATTCCGGGATCATGCGCAAGATCATCATTCGTTCATTGAATTCCGTTGGCGTGACAGATGTTGTCGAGGCAGCCAATGGCCAAGAAGCGATCGACAAATTCAAGGAGACTCCGGTTGATCTTATTTTGACCGATTGGAATATGCCCGAAAAAAGCGGCTTGGATGTCGTGGTCGAAATACGGGCAACCGGTTCCAAAGTGCCAATCATCATGGTTACGACCGAAGCCCAAAAAGGACAAGTCATCGCCGCTATCCAAGCAGGCGTCAACGACTACTTGACCAAGCCATTTGAGGCGGATGATTTGCGAGCCAAACTCGACAAGTTTGTCGCCGTTTAGATCCATTGCCATCCAGCGTTTTATCGAAGTCCTTTTCACTGGCGTTGTTCCATTATGTCGACTCAAACACTTCTTTCCAGCCTGAGAATATCCGAAAAGCGAGCAAGGCTGATTCAGCCCTTTGCGAACTGCACGAAGGATGTTTTTTCCATGATGCTCAAATGGGAAACGGAGCTGATTGGAATTTCTACCAACGAGGCGTTTCTGAGTCGATTCGATTGCAGCGGATTCATAGGCGTTTCGGGTGCGCTTCAAGGGTCCATTGTTGTAAGCGTCGCCCAAGAAGTCGCATTCGCTGCAGCCGAAGCTTTTTTAGGAACACGCCCAACCTCGATCAACGCAGAAGTGATCGATATGGTTGGCGAGTTAACCAACATGATTGCAGGCGCAGGCAAAGACAGAATTGGAATTGCCGGTATAACGCTGGGGTTGCCAACCGTGATCACCGGCAAGGGGCATTCGGTCTCATTTGCAAACAGTGCCCACGTTGAAATCCTTCAGTTCTCGTCGCCACACGGACAGCTTACCGTCGAAATCGGAGTGCGCGGATTGTAGAGCGGTTTCCCCGCAAATCTTTCCGACCCGGATTTCGTCGTCTCGAAGACCCAATCCACGCGAAAAAAGCACGGCACGAAGAGGCTGTGATTGTATTCTCGCGGTGCAGAACATTGTCGTCTTTCGCTCCGCGAAAGTGTGCTTCGTCACCGAACTTTTGCGGAGCAAAAGGCGACAATAATAAAATCACCACAAGGAGTGACGTGCCACACTGATTTCGCATAAGGCGCAGAGTTAAGCGGGGCCAAGCGAGCTCCGAAAATTTGCTAAACTGTGCACTATGACAGTCCCACATCCACAACCATTTGGTATCTTCGGTTCTTTGCAGCTCCAGCTTGGGCTTGGGCTACTTCGGCTATCCACCGAGGGACGTCCATCACAGGACGAGTCAACGAGCCTAATCCATTTGGCGCTTGACCAAGGGGTCCGACTGCTCGACACGGCAGACAGCTATTGCATTGAGAATTCAGACTTTCATTATGGCGAGAAGCTCGCCAAACATGCCGTCGAAAGTTGGCCAGGACCGCGCAATGAAGTACGAATCATTACCAAAGTCGGATTGGTTCGGCCCGCCGGGAAGTGGCTGCCGAATGGAACCTCTAAACATATCCGACAATCGGTGGATGTGAGCCTTCTCGAGCTTGAGTCCGAACAGCTATTCTTACTCCAATTGCATGCCAAAGACCCACGTGTTCCGTTTGAGGAAACACTGTCAGTACTTGCCGAGCTCCAAAAGTCCGGCAAGGTCCTGCACATTGGCCTTTGCAATGTTGGCCCAGCCGAGGTTCGTCAAGCCATGCGGCACTTTGCAGTCGCTTCCGTACAATGTGAGTTAAGTATTTTGGCTCGCAAGTCGGCGACGGATGGTATGCTTCTGCTGACACAAGAACTCGGCATCCCCTTTTTGGCACATCGTCCCTTGGGAGGCTATGCCAAAGTTGAAAAGCTTGAGAAAAATCGAGTTCTCGTCCCATTGGCACTACGCCACAACGCAACCCCCTACGAAATCGCTTTAGCTGCTGTCCTCAACTCAGCGCCCAACGTCATTCCGTTAGTCGGTGCGACAAAGCATTCGAGTTTATTGTCATCGATCGGAGCCACCAAATTATTGCTGGACATCAGTGACCGAACCGTGTTGAGCATCAAGTATTCATTTGAAGCGGACCCTGACGCGGCTGCTGCAGTTCGACCTACAGCAAAACCGGCAAGCCTCCCGTCTTTGGCCCCCGATCAAGGCCCAGGAGCATCCCCCGAAATTGTCTTGCTCATGGGAATTCAAGGTGCAGGCAAAACCGAGTTGGTGCAGTCGTATGTCGACTGTGGATACACGAGATTGAATCGGGATGTGATCGGTGGCAAAGTCGACGACTTGACTGGACTTTTGCAACAGCTAGTCGCCGAGGGACAAAAGAGAGTCGTACTCGACAATACCTATCCGACCCGGATTTCAAGGGCATCGGTTGTTCGCATCGCTCATTCGGTAGGGATACCTGTCCGTTGTAGATTTATCGAAACATCGATCGACGATGCTCGCATTAATATTGTCCATCGCATTTTGGACCGATACGATCGATTGCTTGGACCTGCGGAGATGAAGGAGTTGACTAAGGAGGATTCCAATTTGCCGCCACCAATTGCCTTGCAACGTTGGCAAGACTCCTTGGAGCCCCCTGATTGGGATGAGGGATTCTCCGCAATTGACCATATCCCATTCCGACGTCGAGTGCCTCATGACCATTGCCAAAAGGGATTGCTACTCGATGTGGACGGAACGATTAGGACGACGCGTAGCGGTGAGATATATCCCCGGAGCGCGGATGACGTTTTGGTTTTGCCGAACCGGCGTGAGACTTTGTTGCGATGGATTGATAACGGGTTCAAGCTTTTCTTGGTTTCCAATCAAAGCGGGGTCTCATCTGGCAAACTCAGCAAGTCGGACGCCGAGGGTGCCTTCCAGCGAACAGTGGACTTGTTGGGTCTGCCCATTATTGAAGTGATCTATTGCCCACATCCAGCTTTCCCGGTTGGGTGTTTCTGTCGAAAGCCGCTACCAGGACTGGGTGTCTACCTGATTCGCAAACACAAGTTGGATTTGCAGCATTTGGTGATGGTAGGGGACATGGATAGCGATGCAGGCTTTGCTCGCAGCATCGGTGCAAAGTATTTTGACGCAAACGACTTTTTTGCATAGGAATGAAGGAACTTGAGGCACTGATCAACGAAAGTCACCCTCCCTCCGGCAGGGTCGGCCAACGGCCGGGGAGGGTGAATTGATTTATACAACTGCTACTCGCACTTCACCCTCCCCTCGCTTCGCGAGACCCTCCCAGAGGGAGGGTTGCTTAACCGTACGATCTCCCGAGGGAGGGTGAAGTCACTCTCCCTCGGGCAGAGTCGGCCTGAAACGCCGTAGAGGGTAGATGCATCTGGTAGTTTTCGATCCGCCGCTCGCCTTACTACCTACTACCTACTACCTACTACCTACTACCTACTACCTACTACCTACTTACTAATTACTAATTACTAATTACCTCACTGCGCATACTTCGCTTTGTACTTGTCATTCAGTTGCGTGTGCTTGCTTGACAAGTCAACTTGTCGGCCTTGGACGAAGGCTTTCAAAACTTGTGTTGGCGTTTCCAAAATATTGCCATCGGTTAGGATTAGTGTTGCGTCCTTGCCTACGGTGATAGAACCGATACGATCCGACACGCCGAAGATTTCGGCTGGCGAAAGTGTGATAGATCGTAGCGCTTGTTCCTCAGTCAAGCCAAAGGCGGCAGCGGTTGCAGCGTGGTAGGGGAGATTGCGAACGCCGGACGCTCCGAAACGACCATCGCTTGCAATCGAGAACGGAATACCGGCTTCGTGAAGTTGGGCAGGTAGGGTATAAGCCGCATCGTATGCAGCGTCACGTCTGCTTGGCAAACGATAGACACTGGCAACGACGACGGAAACTTTCGCCTCCTTGACCAAGTTGGCGCATTGCATCGTATCCGCCCCGCCCATCAAAATCAGTTTTAAGTTGTATTGCTTTGAAAAGGCGATCGCCGTCTGAATCTGCTTCGTCGTGTTCGCTTGGACCAGCATTGGCGTCTTGCGCTCGACAACCGGTAGCATGGCTTCAAGCCTAAGATCGATTGGCTGTTCCTTGGGTGCTTTGGTTCTTGCCAATCCATACGCTTTGACCTCGCGCATCAGATCATGCAGCGGTCCAAGTCGATCGTTGTCGGTGGCTGGAGCGGATTCTGCGTCCCCGCCACGTCTTCCACGGGGAGCCGTTGCAAAACGGGGCCAGGACGCGGCCATCGCAGCATCGGGCAACAGAGTCATGCCCTCCCATGTCCAACCGTCAAGTACCATCACGGCAGCCCGTCCGGAAATGAGTCCGCCATTAGGGGCGATTACAGATATGAGCACGCCATTCGCTCGAGCAACCGGGATGGCTTCGCTATCGGGATTGAAGGCAACGGCTGCACGGACGTTGGGATTGAGGCTACCAATCTCGGTGGTATCGACCGACGCCTTAATCGAATCGATTTCAACGAGTCCGATATGAGAATAAGAATCCATCAACCCAGGATAAACGTGCTGGCCTTTGGCTTCGATGGTTTCGGCATCACCGGGAAAAGATAGATTAACGCCAATTTCGGTGATCTTTCCATCTTTAAATAGAACACAGCCATTTTGGATGGTCTCGCCGGATACGGTGTGCACCGTTGCGTTTCGAATGATGATGGGCCGTTTCTGTGGTCCACCAGGAATCTGGTCTGAGGCGATGAGGCTCGATGCGAGAAGAGCCCAAGAGGTTAGTAGAGTGATCGTTTTCATGGGGATAGCTAATGGTGGGTATTAGTTGTGTTCGTGTTCTGCGTGGTCCGATTCATCGTGGCCGTGATGGCAAAATTCATCATGATTCGGCCATAACCTAGACGGGTCATCTGCGAGCGAACTCTTGTCGCCCGCCGCTTCGCCGCTGTCTAGAATCTTCTGAACTAGCGACTGGTGTAGGGTAAAGTCACGTTTTCGCGTTTCGGCATCCCATTTGCGATCGAAGTATTTTCGGCCATCGATCCAAGTTTGCTCACAGCGTGCCAGCGTTGAGAGCGGAGAGCCATTCCAGACAGCGATATCCGCGTGCTTACCAATTTCTAGTGAACCAACTTTGGAATCGATTCGCAATTGTTTGGCTGGGTTCAAGGTGACGAACTTTAGTGCTTCGATTGGTTCGACACCGCCATACTTAATCGCCTTGGCCGCCTCATGGTTCATGTGACGACCTAGTTCGGCATCATCGGAATTGAATGAGACGTTCACCCCTTGGCTGTGCAACAGAGCGCCGTTGTATGGGATCGCATCATAGACCTCCATTTTGAACGCCCACCAATCGGAAAACGTGGATGCTGTCCCACCGTGTTTGGCGATGGCGTCCGCGACCTTGTAACCCTCGAGGATATGCTGCAAGGATCCGATCTTGATGTCGTATTCATCGAGAACTCTCAGCAAGCCGAGGATCTCGTCTTGCCGATAGCTGTGGCAATGGATCCAGCGTTCGCCGCGTAGAATCTCGGCGATTGCATCGAGTTCAAGATCGCGACGTGGAGGCAGTCCTGTTCGTTCTTTGTTCCAGCTTTTCCAAGCTGCGTCGTATGCTTGAGCTGAGTTAAATCGATCGCGAAACAGTTGCTCAATCCCCATTCGAGTTTGAGGATAGCGAGTTTTCGGCCCTTCCCAATTGCTCTGTTTTACGTTTTCGCCAAGAGCAAACTTTATTCCAGCCGGAGCATCGGCGAACTTCAAATCGTCATAGATGCCTCCCCATCGCAGTTTGATTACCTGGTTTTGGCCACCGATGGGATTCGCTGAACCGTGCAATACGTTGGCTGACGTGAGCCCACCTGCCAGTTGGCGATAGATAGTGATATCCCCAGCGTCGATGAAGTCACCGATGCGAACTTCTGCTGTGACCGCCTGCGTGGATTCGTTGATTCCGCTGTCCGTGGCCATATGTGAATGGCAATCGATAAGACCTGGACTGAGCTGCCATTTGGAAGCATCGATAACTGTCGCACCCTCAGGCACGATGAGGTCTATACCGATTTTTTGAATCATACCATTATGCACGATCAAGTCGGCGTCTTTGAGTATCCCGTCTGGACCACTGGTCCACAGCGTCGTATTTTGAAAGACAACGTACATAGGCTGTTCTGGCAATCCGCTTCGACCTTGGACGCCGGGAGGATAGAGTACAGTCGAGAGGATTGGCCTCGCCGACTTGTCATCCTTCTTTTCCTTGCTTTTGTCGTCTTTGCTCTTTTCGTCTTTGGCTACTTCCTTTTCTTTCGAAGTATCCTTGGGCTCTTCTTTCATTCGAATGGCAGAGACAAGCTGTTGTTGCCCGTCAGCCCATTGGATGGTTCCAATCAGCATCTCCTGGGATTCAGCAGTCGATGGCGGCAAGAGTGTTAGGGAGAGAAATCCAACTCCCGTTTGTCCTTCGAAGAGCGCATTGATTGCAAAGGTCGCAGTGAGAGTCCGATCTTCCCAGCGTGGCGACTTGAATTTGGCCGTCCCTTTCGGCTCAGCTTTTTTCTTGTCATCGTTTTTCTTTGCTTCTGAAACCGGCTCGGTGAGAGTCTCACCTGGTTTTGCTGTTGCGGGATCGGTTGGAGATTCCTTGGATGAGGTTTTCGAATCTGGCACATTCGTTTTTGGTGTGTCGAGCATTGCAAGACTGCCTGCGATCTTTTTGGTCGACTCAGAGAGTGTTAAAAAGAGTTGCGTAGGTCGGCTTTCGATTGAGGTCGCACCTGGACTGAGCGTAACTTGCCATTTCCCATCGACGTTGGAATCTACTTTGTAAGCGGTTGAAGGTCTTTCGCCTCGCACCCAAACTTCTTCAATTTTCGTATTGTCTTCCCAAAGGTCGCCGTTGGTCACGACGAAATTGGCCCAAGCCCCTGGCTTGATGGAACCGCACTCATTATCAATACCGAGTAGCGTAGCAGGCAAAGTTGTGATGGCTTGCAGGGCAGTAGTCTTATCGAGCCCTCGTGCGATAGCTTTGCGAATCTGCGGTATCAATTCACTCGGATCGGCCAGCCCACTGGATGTCAGTACGAGTTTCACGCCGGCTTTTGATAACCGTCCTGGGTTCTCGGGTGCAAGTTCCCAGTGAGTCAACTCCTCCAATTCGGTATCGAAGGCTGCATCGGCGGTTGCGACGTTGGGTGGTTTTGGAAAGTTCAAGGGAACGATAACCGTTCGATTGAGTTTCGCAATTTTGTCCAGCAATTGGTACTCTTGGCCTGAGCCCTTAAGAATGACATTCAATCCGAATTCTCGGCCAAAGGAATCGGCACGTAAAGCATACTGTTCGTTCAGAGCATCAAACATCACGAGCTTTCCCGCTGACACGTGTTGACTCAGAGCTTCGAGCGCCGAATTGGCTTCTGGTTTATCGAGGCCGATTTGTGCGCGATACGTTTGCAAAGCTTGGGAGTACCACTGTGCGTCGATGAAAGTTTGTCGGGCTAGTGCAACGGCACCCATTGGGCTGCTCGGATAGGAATCGCGGCCGCGACGAGAGACGGTCAGCCGGACATGCATTGCGACATCGCTTTTCAATAAAGCATCGATAGCGGATTGGTTGCTGGTAAGCAGGACAGCGCTTGTTCCCTTAATAATGCCGTCTCGAGGAGCGACCAGCGCTGCGGTGATACCTGCTTTACGCAACTTGGCCATGGTAGCTTCGTTGGCTGCGATTACTTCCGCCATGGAGCGTTCAGGCGAAATTTCCGAGTTCCAATGCGGAGTACCTTTGTTGGCGTCCGACGGAGGTGCGTCGAATTCGATACCCGCATCGACAAAGCCTGGAAAAATCGTCTTACCAGTCATCTCGATGATTTGGGCCTCGGGGGGGACGGATACGTTGGCACCGACTTCAACGATTTTCCCACCGCGAACGACAACGGTGGCCTTTTCTAGAATCCTGCCCGGTTCAGGGACGATGGTCACATTTTGGATCGCGAAGCAATCGTTTTTGTGCTCCAGAATTCCTACGTCAGGTTTGGTACCGGCCGACCGTTGACCGAGAGAAAAGCCTGAAAAAAACGAGAGGCCGAGCGCAAAAGCCAAGCCTCGACAGATTGCCGAATTCTTCATTTCGTGATGTACTCAAACGCGAAAGTCGAGCTGTAAGTTCAAGAGGATGCTTCGAATTGTAGTTTAGGATCAATCCTAATGTTCGGTAAAGCCAAAAAAGTTACGCTGACCGAGACATCCGGGAAGAACCAGGATTATTGGGAACACACTCACTTGGAATGGATTTTTGCAATGGATTAAGGCGTGTACAATTCAGCGGATCGCAATCTATTACGCCCCCCGTTGGATACTTCTACTAGAACTGAATGCCATGATGGGCGAGTTCCGCGTCAATGAAACCGAACAAACGATCGACGAATTGCGACGGCAGTACAATGAACTGGCCGAGCTGGCTGGCTCCTTGGCACACGAAATCAAGAACCCGCTTTCGGTTATTCACATGAATGCGGACTTACTGTGTGAGGAGCTTGAGGAAAGCCAATGGCCTGGTCAGCGACGCGCGATTTCCAAGGTCGACATGATTCGGCAACAGTGCAACCGGCTCGATAACTTGCTACGGGACTTTCTTCGGTTTGCCAGAATGCGAGATCTGGAAATGACACCAGGCTCGCTCAACGATCAAATTGAATCGGTGTTGCTATTGTATCAGGCTCAAGCGGATCGATCCCTAATTCGGTTACAGAAGTACCTTGATCCGAATCTTCCCCTCATCAAGTTGCATAGCGATTCGTTGCAAGCCGCACTGCTCAATCTTGTCAAGAATGCAATGGAGGCCATGCCGGATGGTGGCGAGTTGCTTGTCCGGACTTACATCGTTCCGGGTGGGGTCGCTATGGATATGATCGACACAGGGTGTGGTATGGACGAGATCACAGCCATGCGAATGTTTGAGCCGTTTTATTCAACCAAACATGGAGGTTCCGGGCTTGGATTGCCGACTGCTCGAAAAATCATCGAAGCGCACGGTGGTCGCATCGCGGTTCAAAGCGAAGTAGGCCGCGGGACGAAATTCGTGTTGGAATTCCCAACGCCGATCCGATTAGGTGTGTGACACGATCTACGTATGCCCGTTCGCACCGCGACGGGCGGTTAGCGTAGTCGGAACTGCACATCCTGTAACCAACTAGTTCTCCGCAAAATCCAATTAATTCTCCGCAAAGTTGAGAATAGCCGCAGCTAGACATGCCCGAACTACTTTCTTCAAACATACAGCGCAGTCAGCTAACAACAAAGCAGCCAGCGGCGGCATTTTGGCCTCGAATGAACTTGCGATGGCGATTGGCTGCGGATTCCTTAAGGCTTTTGGGGGAGCCAGCCGATCCGCCGCGACCAAAGTACTTTTGGAAGCCC
>Ga0105048_10009139_pt1 | contig 15807 bp, 13 predicted proteins | sample MAT05_FD_78382 | JGI IMG/M metagenome (GOLD analysis project Ga0105048, IMG submission 78382) | Freshwater microbial communities from Lake Fryxell liftoff mats and glacier meltwater in Antarctica - MAT-05 | ecosystem: Environmental > Aquatic > Freshwater > Ice > Liftoff microbial mat | place...
GCGCGCTGGGACATCTCGCGCTTCGGCTCCGAGGTATTTCGCCCGTCTCCTCGCCAGGCTGACGTGATGATCGTGTCGGGCACTGTGACGACGAAGATGGCCCCGTCCGTGCGGCGGCTCTACGACCAGATGTCGGAGCCAAAGTACGTGATCGCGATGGGCACCTGCGTCATCGCCGGCGGCCCCTACCAGGGGAGCTACAGCACCGTGCCCGGCATCGACAACTTCGTGCCGGTTGATGTCTACCTGGCTGGCTGCCCACCCCGGCCGGACGCGCTCTTGCACGGCATCATGCAGCTACAGGTGAAGATCAAACGGGCGGCTGGGATGAACGTATGAGCGACGAGCGCACACAGAACACGCCGCGCCCTGTGCCAGACGGCGTCCCCGCAAAGAAGGAAGAGATCGCCACAGACGTCTCTGAGGTCGCGCGGGCGCGGTTGACGAACACAGACAAGACGCAGACCGCCGGCTCCGTGGCGGCTGACGCGGCAGATGCCGCAAAAGGCGTGGCCGGCACTGCAGCGGACGACGCCACGGCCGCAAAAGTCGAGGCCGCACCGACCGCCGCGCCACCGGCTACCTCGGCCAGTGCGACGCTGACGGGCGGCTCACAGGCGGCCCCGTCCGAGACGAAGCCAGCCGGCACGGGTACACCGACTGCCCCGTCTGCGGCAGCCGACGCGCCCGCGAGGCCGGCCCCGACAACACCGGCGGCAGCCGTTCCGGCCGCCGCCGGTACCAGCGCGGCGCAGGTGACGAATTCAGACACAATGGCGAAGGTCACCACGGCCGCCGATGCCGCCCCAATGGCAGCGGCCACCGCCGAGGCCGAAGCGAAGCCCGGCGCACCGGCTGCGGCGGCGGGTGCGAAGCCGGCGGCGGCCAAGCCCGGTGCGAAGCCGGCCGCCCCACCGAAGCCCCCGGAGCCGGACCCCGACGAGGTCAAGGGCCTGCGCGAGTTGGTGCCCGACCTGACCTGGGAGCGCCGCCACGGCTACCTGGAAGTGCGCGTGCCGAGCGGGCAGATCATTCCGGTGGCACGCGCGGTCAAACGGCTGGGCTACGACTACCTGTCTGCCGTGACCGCCGTGGATTGGCGGGACCGCGTGGAGATGCTCTACCACTGCTACGGGTGGGACTACGTGACCACCCCTGGCTGCATGGTGATCCGCGCTGACCTGCCGCCGGAGGCGAACCCGCTCTGCCCGAGCCTGACGACTGTCTGGGCTGGTGCCGAGCTACAAGAGCGTGAGATCTACGACCTGTTCGGCGTCAAGTTCGTGGGACACCCGGACCTGCGCCGCATCTTGTTGGACGACGACTTCCCCGGCCACCCGCTGCGGAAGGATTGGACGTTTGACTACGAGTATGTCCTCGTGAAGCACCTGAAGTACGGCGCCGAGGGCCAGGACGCGCCGCCTGGCGGCGAGGAGGGATTCCGCCGTGTCTGAGGGCGTCGCGATCGAGATTCTGGAATCCGGCAGCCCCCATGAGATGACGCTCAACATGGGGCCGCAGCACCCGAGTACGCACGGGGTATTCCGCCTCATCATGCAGCTAGACGGCGAGACGGTCGTCGGGGTCAAGCCCGTCATGGGCTACCTGCACCGTTCCACCGAGAAGCTCGGCGAGGCCCGCACCTACGTCCAGGGCACCGTCCTGACCGACCGGATGGACTACCTCTCGCCGATGACGACTAACTGGGCCTACGCGCTCACCATTGAGCGGCTGGCCGGGCTGGAAGTCCCCGAGCGCGCAGAGTACATCCGTGTCATTGTCTCGGAGCTGAGCCGCATCGCCAGCCACCAGGTGGCGATCGGCACATTCGGCGCGGACGTGGGTACGTGGTTCACCCCGTTGGTCTACTGCTTCCGCGAGCGCGAAGAGATCCTTGATCTGTTCATGCTCTGCGCGGGCGTCCGGATGAACCCGAGCTATATCCGCTTCGGCGGCGTGGCCCGTGACCTGACGGACGAGTTCATTGAGCAGGCGAAAGTCTTCATCGAGAAGATGCCGCGCAAGATCGACGAGTACGAGACGCTCCTGACGAAAAACGAAATCTTCCTGGCCCGCACGAAGGGCATCGGGATGCTGCCGCCGGACATGTGCAAGGAGTACAGCGTTACCGGCCCGATTGCCCGTGGCAGCGGCATCGCCTACGACATCCGGCGGGCCGAGCCGTACGGCATCTATGACCGCTTCGACTACGAAGTGCCGGTCCAGTACGGCGGCGACGCATACGCCCGCTACCTCGTGCGGATCGCCGAGATGCGCGAGAGCGTGAAGATCGTGCGGCAGGCGCTGCGCGACATCCCGGCAGGCGAGATCAAGGGTCGGCAGCCGAAGGTCTTGCGGCCACCAAAGGGCGAGGCGTACGCCCGCATCGAGGGGCCAAAGGGCGAGATCGGCTTCTATCTGATTAGCGACGGCTCGACCTCGCCGTACCGCTACAAGGTGCGCGCCCCCAGCTACATCAACCTGACGGTGCTCAGCCAGTTGACCATCGGCCACAAGGTTGCCGATGCCGTGGTCATTCTGGGCAGCTTCGACATCGTGATGGGTGAAGTTGACCGATGAACCCTCTGTCTAACCCCGTAGGGGCCATTGCGACGGGGCTTGACGGCCTCCTCCGCTCGCTGATGCCAGACTGGCTGGCCTCCACGCTGATGGCGCTGATCGGGGCCGGCCTGATCGCCGTTGTCGTCTCGCTCGTCGTGATCTTGCTGGTCTGGATGGAGCGCAAGATCATTGCCCGGATGCAGGACCGTTACGGTCCGAACCGGGTCGGGCCGTTCGGGCTGCTCCAGTCGGTCGCCGACGCCATCAAGCTGCTGTCGAAAGAGGACATTGTGCCGGCGCGGGTGGACAAGGTCATCTGGGCCTTGTCGCCCATCCTGGTGCTGGCTGCCGCGCTGATGGCCTGGGCGGTCATCCCCTGGTCGCCGGGGGTGGTGCCGTCCAACATCAACGTCGGCGTACTCTTCATCCTGTCGATGGGTAGTCTGCCGGTCATCGGCGTGGTGATGGCGGGCTGGGGCTCCAACAACAAGTACGCGCTGCTGGGCGGCATGCGCTCGGCGGCGCAGTTGGTGAGCTACGAGATCCCCGGCGTGCTGGCGGCGCTGGTTCCGGTGATGCTGGCGGGCACGATGTCGATGACCGGCATCGTCGAGGCCCAGGAGATGCCGACGCGCATCGGGGGCATCCACAACTGGTGGTTCATCTTCACCCCCTGGGGCTTCGTCGCCTTCATCATCTTCATGATCTCGGGCATCGCGGAGACGAACCGCACCCCGTTCGACCTCATCGAGGCTGAGTCGGAGCTTGCGGCGGGCTTCCACACCGAGTACAGCGGGATGCGCTTCGCCCTTTTCTTCCTAGCTGAGTACGCCAACATCTTCGCGGTGTCGGCCATCGGCGCGACGCTCTTCATGGGCGGCTGGGCTGGCCCGATCCCGTTCGTGCCGTCGTTCGGTCCTGGCATCCTGTTCTTCCTGGCGAAGACGTTCCTGCTGATCTTCATCTTCATGTGGATTCGCTCGACACTCCCACGGCTGCGCTACGACCAACTGATGAACTTCGCCTGGAAGCGGCTACTCCCGGCTGGACTGGTGATCGTCGGTGTCACCGCCACCTGGATAACCACTGCCAACGCGTTCATTCCACGGGTGTGAGGTAGGCCATGCTCGGATCTGGCATCGCCCGAGGGATGATGACCACCCTCTGGCACTTTTTCTTCGCGAAGCCGGTGACGCTCCAGTACCCCGAGGAGCGCATCGAACTGCCGCCGTGGACGCGCGGCCGGCCGCGCCTGATCTATGAGGTAGACTCGGGTGACCTGCGCTGCACCGCCTGTGGCGCGTGCGCGCTGGCCTGCCCCGTTGACGTCATCAAGATCGAGCAGCACCCGGCCGTCGGCAAGGGCAAGGTGCTCGACCGGTTCGACCTGGATATGGGCGGTTGCATCGAATGCGCGCTCTGCGTCGAGGCGTGCCCCTTCCGCGCCATCGTGATGGCCCCGGACTTCGAGTTCGGAACCTACGACCGCGAGAAGTCGCTCGTCTTCAACATGCACGAGCTGCGCATCGCCGGCACCCCCGAGGTTGACTCCGCAATGGAGTTCATCCAGGGCGTGAAGCGCGGGCGCGGCGCACAGGCGGCCGGCCCGGCCCCAGCAGCGGCAGGTGCCGCCAAGCCGGCAGCAGGCGCACGACCGGCAGTAGCGGCAGGTGCCGCCAAGCCAGCAGCGGCAGCGAAGCCCGCCGCCGCGAAGCCAGCGGCAGCTGCAGCCCCGGCGGCTCCGGCAGCGGCAACAGCCCCGGCTACAGCGGCAGCAGCCCCGGCAGCGGCAGCAGCCCCGGCAGCGGCAGCAGCCCCGGCAGCGGCAGCGGCAGCGCTGACGGCCCTCCAGCAGACGGCGACTTCGGTGAGCGGCCCGCTCGGTTTCACGTCGGATCTGGCCGGCATGAGCCCCCCAGACCGCGCCAAGATCTACAAAGAGCGCGCGGCAGCCGCCGGCATTGGCCGGCCCGCGCCGAAGGAGTGAGGCGGCGTGTCATCGACTGAGGTCTTCGTCGCGATTACGTTCTACGTGACCGCGGCTGCCATGCTGTTCGGCGCAGTGGGCATGGTGTTGAACCGGGACATGATCCGCAGCGCACTGCTGCTCATCCTCACGCTTGGGGGCGTGGCGGTGATGTACGTGCTGCTCTCTGCGGACTTCCTGGCCATCGCGCAGTTGCTGGTCTACGTCGGCGCGATCATGGTCCTGATGCTGTTCGCGATCATGCTCACGCCGAATCAGCTTGATCTGCCGGGTGGTTCGGCGCAGGCCCAGCGCGTCAGCGCCGCACTGACATCCCTGGCAGTCGGGGCGCTCTCCGTTGGCGTCATGGTGAGCCACCCCTGGGTGCTGCGCCGCGAGCCGCTCAACATGGAGACGGCCGAGGCTATCGGTACTCTGCTTCTGACCACCTACGTCTTGCCGTTCTGGATCGCATCGGTCTTGCTGACCGTCGGACTGGTCGGCGCAATCGTCATCGCTCGGGAGGAATAGGGCTATGGCGCTGGCTCCGATCGGCCTCCAGCACTTTCTGGTGTTGGCGGCGATCCTGTTCAGTATCGGCATGTACGGCGCGCTGTCGCGCACCAACGCGGTCGGCGTGCTGCTCTCGATTGAGCTGATGCTGAACGCCGTCAATATCATGATGGTCGCGTTCGCCTGCTACATCGAAACGCAGCAGCCGCTCGCCGGCCAGATGTTTGCCATCTTCATCATGACCGTGGCCGCTGCTGAAGCAGCAGTCGGCCTCGCCATCGTGATTACCGTCTACCGGCTACGGCAGACCATTCAGGTCGACGAGATCGACCTGTTGAAGGGATAGGCCGTGCCGAACAACTTCGCGCTCGCCTGGCTGATCCCGCTCCTGCCGTTCCTGGCGTTCGCCATCGTCGGCATCTTCCTTCAGCGCAAGCACGTCCTTGCCAGCCTCATCGTCATTGCCGCCACCACCGTGTCGTGCGGCATCTCCTGGCTGATCTTCTTCCAGGTACTTGGCGGCGCTGCGGACGCCCACCATCCGTGGCAGTCCGCGATTCCGTGGCTGGCTCTCAGCACCACAACAGTCCTGCCGTTTGGCATCCTCATCGACCCGCTGGCGGCGATGATGCTGGTGGTCGTGACGACCGTCAGCCTCCTGGTGCAGATCTACTCGCGGGGCTACCTCTGGGAGCCGGAGGCGGACCACGGCGACGGGCACGGCGGCCACGATGCCGTCGCGCACGAGGCCGCCGGTGGTGACACGCACGGCACCCACGGCGGCGCACATCATGCGCCGGTCCATGTCGGCCCGCCACCGCCGCTGGTGCGCGATCCAGCCTACGGTCGCTTCTTCGCGTACCTCGGCCTGTTCACCGCCGCGATGCTCGGGCTGGTGCTCGCGAACAACCTCCTGGTCATGTACATGTTCTGGGAGGGCGTGGGCCTCGGGTCGTACCTGCTGATTGGCTTCTGGTTCAACCGCATTCATCAAACGGGCAGCTACATTGACCCGAAGACAGGTCAGGAGCGCCCCATCACCAGTGGCCCCGCCGAAGCCGCGAAGAAGGCGTTCGTCACCACGCGTTTCGGCGACTTCGGGTTCCTGCTGGGCATCCTCTGGCTGTGGTGGCACGCCGGCACGCTGGAGTTCACCAGCCTGACTGCACTGGCTGAAAACGGCGGGCTGACGGCGAACGTCCTGACGGTGGGCTGCCTGCTGCTCTTCATGGGCGCGGTCGGCAAGTCGGCCCAGTTCCCGCTGCACGTCTGGCTCCCGGACGCGATGGAAGGACCGACGCCGGTCTCCGCGCTGATTCACGCGGCCACGATGGTAGCGGCGGGCGTCTACCTCGTCGGGCGCACCTTCCCGCTGTTTGAGCATGCGCCGGCGGCCATGCTGACGGTCGCCTTCATCGGCGGCTTCACCGCGATCTTCGCGGCGTCGATGGGCCTCGTGTCCACCGATATCAAGCGGGTGATGGCGTTCTCGACGGTCAGCCAGCTTGGCTACATGATGCTGGCCGCCGGCGCATACGCCGAGGGTGCCAGCGCCTTCCACCTCTTCACGCACGCCTTCTTCAAGGCGCTGTTGTTCCTGACGGCCGGTAGCGTGATCTACGCGCTGCACCGGGCCGGCGCGCCGCACGTCGGGTACGTGGACACGCCAAACGGGCAGGCCCAAATCGTCCCGGCACAGGACTTGCGCGCGATGGGCGGCCTGTTCCGGCGGATGCCCATCACCGCCTGGACGATGATCATTGCGTCGTTGTCCCTGGCAGGGATTCCGCCGCTCTCGGGCTTCTGGAGCAAGGACGAGATCCTGCTCTCGACGCTGCACGCGGCGCAGCAGTATGGCGGCATCTACTGGCTGCTCTTGATCTTCGCGCTCGTCACGGTCTTCATGACGGCCTTCTACATGTTCCGCGTCGTCTTCATGACGTTCGGCGGCACGTTTCGGGGCAGCATGGACCCGCAGTACATCCGCGAATCACCACCCACCATGACGATTCCGCTGCTGATCCTGGCGGTGCCGTCGGCGCTGGTAGGCTTGTGGGGTGCGCCGCAACTGGGGAACGGCTTCGCGCGGTTCCTGGAAGGCGCGGACTTCCACGGTTCGGAGATGGACTTCGTGCTGGCGGGCATCAGTACGGTACTGGCGCTCTGCGGCATCGGCCTGGCCTACGCCATGTACGGGGCCAAGACGTTCTCTGCCGAGGCGCTTACCGCACGCTTCCGTCCGATCTACGTCACCCTGTTCAACCGCTACTGGATCGACGAACTGTACTGCTGGCTGATGGACACGTTCATCATCGCCGTTGCATTCGGCATGTCCTGGTTTGACCGGAACGTGGTAGACGGCGTCGTGAACGGCGTCGGCAAGGCCACGACGGTGGCGGGCGACTGGCTGCGCGGTCTCCAGACTGGTCGCATCCCCTCATACGCCCTGGCGGTGGCTGGCGGGCTCGTCATCATCGCCTTCTGGGCCGTCTTCTTTCGACATGGACTCTAGATCGCTGACTGTGAGGCCGACGTGGAACACCTGCTTCTCCATGTAATCCTCTGGGGCCCGGCGGTCGGAGCCCTGGTGACAATCCTGGCCGGACAGGGCATGTTTGCCCGCGTCATCGCCCTGATCTCGACGGGGCTGACGCTGGTAAGCGCCCTCTGGCTCTACGGGCGGTACGACCTCGTGACGGGGGGAACCCAGTTCGAGAGCGTTGTGCCGTTCATACCGCAGATTGGATCGGCGTTGCGGATCGGTGTGGACGGCGTCAGCCTACCGCTGGTCCTGCTGAACTGCATCCTCACCTTCCTGGTCGTGCTGATGTCCTGGAAGTTCGAGCTTCGGCCCCAGCTGTACTTTGTGTTGGTGCAGTTCCTCCAGATGGCCGTCACCGGCGTGTTCGTGTCACTGGACCTGCTGGTCTTCTTTCTCTTCTGGGAGCTTGAACTGGTTCCGATGTTCCTGCTCATCGGCATCTGGGGCGGGGTGCGCCGCGAGTACGCGGCGATGAAGTTCATCATCTACACCATCGCCGGCAGCGCATTTATGCTGGTCGGCATCCTGGCGCTTTACTTTACGACCGGCGTCGGCACGTTCGACTTGTTCCTCGTCAGCGACGCCGCTCGCGCGCTGCCGGTCGCGGCGCAGGTGCTGATGTTCCTGCTACTGTTCGTTGGGTTCGCGGTGAAGGTGCCGATCTTCCCGTTCCACACCTGGCTGCCGGATGCGCACGTGGAAGCGCCCACGCCGATCAGCGTGCTGCTGGCGGGCATCCTGCTGAAGATGGGCGGCTACGGCCTAATCCGCCTCTGCATGACGCTGCTGCCTGAGGGTGCCCGCGTGCTGGTGCCGCTGCTGGTGATCCTGGGCGTGGTCAGCGTGGTCTACGGCGCGATGCTGGCACTGGCGCAGATCAACGGCGACCTCAAAAAGATGATCGCCTACTCGTCGGTCAGCCACATGGGGTACGTCGTGCTGGGGCTGTCCGCACTGACCGTGACGGGCATGCAGGGTGCCGTCATGCAGATGTTCACGCACGGCACGATCACGGCGCTGCTGTTCACGATGGTGGGCTTGGTCTACGACCGCACCCACACCCGCATCATCCCGGAGATGGGCGGCCTCGCGCCGAAGATGCCGTTCATCGCCGTTGGGTTCGTCATGGCCGGCCTCGCCTCGTTGGGACTGCCGGGCATGAACGGCTTCATCGGCGAGTTCCTGGTGTTCATCGGCGCGTTCGAAGTGTGGCCAGTCTACACGGCGATTGCGGCGTTCGCCATCGTCCTGACGGCGGGCTACATCACCTGGATGCTGATGAAAGTCTTCTTCGGCACGCTGGATGAGCACAAGTGGCACGACCTGACGGATGCCGACGCCCGCGAGAAGTTCGTGGTGGTCGCCCTGCTCGGCATCATCATCTTGACCGGTGTGTACCCCAGCGCTGTCGCTGATATGATCGCTATCGGTGTCGCACCGATTGCGCGGTTGTTCGCCGCGTGATGGCGGCGCATATGCACGCAGTTCCCGTGCATCACACGATGCGCTCGGTGATGAGAGGTGCCCCAGATTGAACGACATCACGCTACGCGATGCGCTCCTGATCATGCCGGAGATCGTGCTCGCCGTCTGGGCCAGCGTGATCCTGACTATTGACCTGTTCTTGCCGCAGAGCAAGTCCAATCACCGCCTGATGCTCTTGCTCTCACTCATCGGCATCGTGATGGCGATGATTGCGACGCTGACACTGGCCGGGCAAAACACGACGGCGTTCTTCGGCACGGTCATCGTTGATAACTTCGCGGTCTTCTTCAAGGTGATCTTCCTGCTGGCGGCCGGGCTTGTGCTCTTGTCGGCAGAGAATTTTCTAGAGCGCGTGGGCGAGAACGCGGCCGAGTTCTGCGGCTTGCTCTTGTTTTGCACGGCCGGCCTGATGTTCATGGCCTCCGGCTATGAGTTGATGACGATCTATCTCGCGCTCGAAGTCTCCAGTCTGTCGCTGGCGTTCCTGGCGGCCTGGAACAAGCGCGAACTACGGTCAAGCGAGGCGGGACTGAAATTCTTCGTGCTGAGCGCCGTCTCGTCGGGCATCCTGCTGTTCGGCATGGCGCTGATGTACGGTATCACCGGCAGCACCAACCTCCGCGAGATTGGCCGCATCCTGACGACGCCGACGATCCAGGCAGCACCGCTGCTGGCCATGTCGATGCTGATTGCGGGCTTCGGCTTCAAGATCGCGGCGGTGCCGTTCCAAATGTGGACGCCCGACGTGTACGAGGGCGCACCGACCCCAGTCACGGCGTTCATGTCGGTCGCCTCAAAGGCAGCTGGGTTCGCGGTCGTCATCCGCATCTTCGACGTGGCGCTCGGCAGCGGCGCGATTCAGGCGGTCTGGTCCGACTTGTTCGTCGTGCTGTCGCTGCTTACGATGACGGTCGGCAACCTGGCGGCGCTGCTTCAGACGAACCTGAAGCGTATGCTGGCCTATTCGAGCATCGCGCACGTCGGCTACATGCTGATGGGGCTGGCAGCCGCCAGCACCTTTGGCCTGTCCAGCGTGCTCTTCTACTTGCTGGTCTACGCCTTCACCAACATCGGCGCATTCGCCGTCATCATCGTGATGTCGCGGTACGTCGAGGGTGAAGACCTGAGCCAGTACGCGGGCCTCGCCAGGCGCGCACCGCTGCTCTCGTTCATCCTGGCGATCTGCCTGCTGTCGCTGGCGGGCTTGCCGCCGCTGGCCGGCTTCTTCAGCAAGATGTACCTGTTCTGGGCGGCGGCGCAGGCCGGGCTGTACATCACGGTCGTGTGGGGCGTCCTGAACTCGGCGATCTCCCTGTACTACTACGCGCGGGTCATCAAGTCGATGTACCTGGCGGAGCCTGCCGCCGAAGGGCAGTCGAGCGTCAGTGTCGGGATGGCCCCGGCGGTGTCGCTGGCCGCTGCTGCTATTGGTGTGCTCATCATTGGCCTGCTCTCTGGGCCGTTCATCCAGGCGGCAACAGGAGCCGCGAACTCCATCGTCAAGTAGCGGTCTCACGGTCGAGCATCGGCGCAGCCACGGCTGCATCGGCGGGGGCGGGCTTCCAGGCAGAGGCCCGCCCCTTTGCTTTGCCCGGTGTATCATCGCCAGCGACCCCGGTCACTGATGACCATCATCCATGACCGTCTCCGACGACGATCAGCAAGGACTGCCACTGTGAAGATCAAGGAGATCCGCGCCGGTGCGATCGACCTGTCCCCGACGCTGAAGACGACGCCGCGCGTGCCGAAAGTTCCCAACGAGGGCATCGGCTCGATCATGGCTCGTTACCCGGAGATCAAGCGCACGACCTGGGGCAACCCCTGGCACCGCATCGCCTGCGTTGTGACCGCCGACGACGGCACGTTCGGTGTCGGCATCACCACGCACGGCGGGCCGGTCCAGGAGATCATCAACGCCCACTTCGCGCCGGCATTGGTCGGCCAGGACGCAATGGCAACCGAAAAGTGCTGGGACATCATGCGGCGCATCTCGGCCCAGTACGGCACGGCCGGTCTCGCCAGCTACGCCATCAGCGCGGTGGACAACGCCATCTGGGACTTGAAGGGCAAGCTGCTCAAGCGGCCGGTCTACGAGTTGCTCGGCGGCCCGCAGAAGGAGAGCATCCCGTGCTATGCCAGCAACACGGACCTCTCGTACGGGGTGGAGCCGGCGATTGACTGGTTCCTTGAGCTGGGATTCAAGGCCGTCAAGCTCTTCCTGACCTGGGGGCCAGAGGACGGCATTGAGGGCATTCGCAAGAGCGAGGAGCTTGTCGCGAAGACCCGCGAGCAGGTCGGGCCAGACGTTGAACTGATGGTGGACGCCTGGCTGTCGCTGAACGTCGAGTACATCGTGCGGCTGATGGACGCGCTGCGCCCGTACCGCGTGAAGTGGCTCGAAGATTACCTGTTGCCCGAGGACACCGACAGCTACATGAAGGTGCGCCAACGGCTGCCGGGCACGACGCTGGCGTCTGGCGAGCACTGGTACACCATCCACCCGTTCGCGCTGGCGGCGAGCCAGGGACTGGTGGACATCCTCCAGCCGGACATCTCGTGGGTCGGCGGCATGACAGCGTCGGTCCGCATCTGCCACATCGCGGAGGCGCACGGCCTGACCGTCATCGGGCACGCCGGCATGAACTACCCGTACGGCCAGCACCTGGCGATGGCGATGCCGGCCATTCCGATGGGCGAGCGGTCAGAGGGCGTGGCACCTCCGGGTGTGCCGCTGGAAGAGACGATCACGCTGCCGGGCACCGTGGCGATCAAGAACGGCCGGGTGCGCCCGACCGACGCGCCGGGCTTCGGGCTGGAGATCACGCGGGAGTGGCTAGAGAGCAAGGCGCTCTAGCCGGTCGCACGAACTGACGAGCAGCAGCCGCCGCCCGGACTGAGACATCGGTCCGGGCGGCGCTGCACCGGCCAGGATGACGGCACGCAGTCCAGGCACGACGGCGCATGGCTGACAGCGTTGTCGATGCCAAGCGCATCGAGTATCACTCGGTGCGGTCACCAGACCAGAACTGCTCGCAAGAAAGCTGAGAGTTGCCGCAGCCACCACGCCGTCCGACATCCGCACCGGTTGACGCTTCGCTGGCCGACAGGCCGCACTGCGCGCCGGAGAGTGGGGCGGGTCGAGGTCCGGGTTGGCCGACGCTGGTCGGCGTGTTCGTGGTGACGCTGGCCATCTACGTCCTGATGACCACGTACACCTTGCGTTTCATCGAGCCGCCAACCGGCGACCAGCCCCACTATCTGCTTGAAACGATCAGCTTGCTGGATGATGGCGACCTTGATCTCAGGAACAACTACACCACCGACGAAAGCTTCGGGCAGTTCTCGTCGCCTGGGCGGCAGCGCGGCGGGTTCCGAGGCATTCCCGTCAGCTACCGGCTGGACCCGGACGGTCATATCGTGGTGACGACCATCGGTGCAGGCGAGGTCTGGTACCCCAAGCACAACGCCGGCCTGCCCATACTGCTTATTCCTGGCTGGCTGTTTGGCAAGGCCGCCGAGCCGACCATGCTGCTCCTGACGGCCGATGGCGGTGCCGGCTGGCCGGGCACCGTTCTCCAGATGAACGTCATCGGGGCATTGCTGGCAACACAGGTGTTCTTGCTGGCCTGGGACGTGGCGCGCAGCCGCAGTGTGGCCTGGGCCATATGTATAGCGCTCAGTTGCAGCGTGCCCCTGGCAATAGTCACGATGCTGCTGTTTGCTGAGACACCGGGCGCCCTTGCGACGATCTATGCGTTCCGCCACCTGATGCGTCTGACCCTGCCTCGCGCGCACTGGCGTGTGGCGCTCGTGAGCTTCGCCATCGGCGCGTTGCCCTGGCTCAATCCGCGATTTCTGCTGTTCGCAGCCTGCCTGTCGCTGCTCGCAGCAGCATCCGTCTGGCGACTAGTGCGCGCCGACGAGCAGGCATCTGGCACGACGCTCGCCGCGCGGGCGATGCTCCACTGGCGCACATTAGTCCTGCTGGGTTCGCCCATGCTGCTGTCGGCGCTCGGGACGATCTGGTACCACCAGACCTACTTCGGGTCGCCGCTGGGCATCTCGGACCAGTACGAAGGGTTCTTCGTGCCGACGTTTGAAGGCGGGCAACTCGGCGCAGACTGGTTGGCCTTGCTGCTGGCGACCCTCGGCGTCCTGTTTGATCGCCAGTTCGGCTTGCTGACGTTTGCGCCTGTCTACATCCTGGCAGCGGTGGGAATGACTGCTCTTTGGCGCGATGCCGAGCAGCGGGTGTTGGTCCTGACACTCGCGGTGGTGGCAATCCCCTATGCCGCGTTGACTGCCGATTTCCGCGTCTGGTGGGGGGGCTGGTCGCCCCCGGCCCGCTACCTGTCGGCACTCGCGCCGCTGATGGCCCTTCCGTTGGCGGCCTCGCTCATTGCCCTGCGCGGTGTGCGGTGGTACCGGCTGCTGTTCGGTGCGCTGGCGGGCCTGGGCCTGATGCTGATGATCGGGTTCGTCGCACAGCTAGGCGCGGCAGACATCCCGCAAGGCATCTTCACGAACCCAACGCGAAATCCGCCGATCTGGCGCTGGATCGACGCCCGATTCGGCCTCGACCTGACCCGCTACCTGCCCGCCCTCGCGCCCTGGTTCGGCAACCGCAGGCTGCCGATTCCCTGGACGGAGGTGCTGCTACTGCTGACGGCCTCAACGCTGGTTGTCGGCCTGTCGATCCGGGCGCTGCTGCAACGCTCGTCCGCTCTGCGCGAACGAGGCGCGTCGTAGATAGCAGTCAGCCAGGCGCGTGCGTGGATCGTCGCCACTCACACTGCGGGAGCGGACAGAGGCGGGGGGTTGACGACTCCTTCGGTCCAGGCCCGTGCCAGGATGGCATCGACCGTCTCCTCAACGGTCAGGTCCGACGTGTCGAGCCACAAGCCGAGCCGCTACGTCTGATGCTCGATCACGTCGTCAAGCCACGCCCACTGCTGCCAGAGAGCTGTACCGCGCCCGAGCTCGCGCTGCTGGACGACAGCAAGGCGTGGGCGGAGCATCACGAACACGAAGCGCGTACCGGCCAACTCGGAGAGCAGCGCGTCGAGCCGATCCCCGATGATGATGTCGTCCACTACGGCGCTGATGCCGGCCGCCACGAAGGATCGGCCAAGCAGGCACGCGTGCTTCAAGCGCAGCGCCAACTGCTGCTCGGCGTCGGCCGACATTTCGGCGCCCTCCGGCCAGCGCCCGCCCGCCACGATCATTCTGTGCAGCAGGTCGGCGCTGACCCAGGCACCGCGCTCGAAGCGCCGCGCGAGCGCCTGGGCGACGGTACTCTTGCCCGCGCCCTGCGTCCCCGAAATCACGAACAGCGTGGGCGGATGCTGCGCTGCCACCTTCTCCTCCGGCTGAGCGAGCGGTCGGGCAAGAGGCGGCTAGACTGGCTGCAACCGGCTCTGCCCGTTCAACTGACGGCAGTCGCCTCAAACTCGATCAGCAGTTCAGGGAAGGCCAGCCGCGTCACGCCAACCAGCGTCGCCGACGGCTTGCAGTCGGCCGCCTTGAGGCGTTCGACCATGCCGGGGAACGCCGTGAAGAACAGGTCAACATCGGTGGTGTACATGTTTAGCCGGACGACGTGCGACAGGTCATAACCCGCGGCGCGTAGCACCGTCTCCAGGTTGTCCAACGACTGCTGCGTCTGCGCCACAATGTCGCCAGCATGGGCCGGTCGGCCGTCTGCATCCGTCGACGCCTGCCCGGCGCAATAGAGCACCCGTTGACCAGCCGTCACCTCGTGCGCCTGGACAAACCCGAAGTTGTCCTGCCACGACCACGGATTGATGATGCGCCGTTCCATCGGCCACGACCTCCGCAAAAGTCCCATGTGGGCGGGAAAGAACTGTAGCAGGAGCCGCCACGGATGAGGGCATCATCTCCCACGCGCCGGCGCGGGCACCCCCACAACGCGAATGGGCGGGGCGCTCATCGAACCCCGCCCATTCCAGAAGCCGTCCAGTGCGTCGATGCGCTACCGACGACGGCGGCGCAGCAATCCGAGGCCGACCGCCGTCAGCGCGGCACCAGCAACAGCCAGCGGCGCGAACGAGGCCGCCACGTCAGGAGCCATGCCCGTGCGCGGCAGGGCCGCCGGCGACGCCACCGGGGCCGGTGCCTGGGCGGGCGAGGTGGCCGGCTTGGCGGCGGGCGACGGCTGTGCAGCCGGCGCAGCGGCCGGTGACGCCTGCGCGGCCGGAGCAGGGGGTGCCGGCGGCGCGACCGTGACCGGCGTGCCCTTCTCCGGCAGCGTCAGCTTCAGAATCTCGCCGCTCTTCGGCGCAGGTCCAACCGCGTTGTTTGCGACGTACAGCGCGCCATCCGGGCCGAACGCCATCTTGGTGGGGAAGTTGAGGCCGGTCGCGACCTCTTCCAGGCCCGCAGCCGTCACGCGCAGCACCCGGCCCGACGCCGGCTTGTAACTGGGCGGCGGTGGAGCCATCGTGAACTCGGCCGCATGCTCCAGCACGTAGGGGAGGCCATCCGGCCCGACCTTGACATCCACGACCGTGGTCAGGTGCGGCACGACAATGTCCGAGCCGCCAGCGTTCAGACGCTCCAGCCGGGAGCCGCCCTTGATGAACGGGAATGGCGACAGGAAGCCGACGTGTGCCCGGCCGCTCTTGTCAAAGGCCAGGGCGGTCGGCACGGCGTTGTCCTTCCAGGCGTGAACCACGGTGATCGCGCCGCCCGGCGTGACCTTCAGCACGTCGTTGCCGCC
>Ga0105048_10009140_pt1 | contig 15807 bp, 16 predicted proteins | sample MAT05_FD_78382 | JGI IMG/M metagenome (GOLD analysis project Ga0105048, IMG submission 78382) | Freshwater microbial communities from Lake Fryxell liftoff mats and glacier meltwater in Antarctica - MAT-05 | ecosystem: Environmental > Aquatic > Freshwater > Ice > Liftoff microbial mat | place...
ATACCCGGAGCGCGGAGCGAGGAAGCGCAGCGGCTCGCGCGGGCTCGCGCCCTCACTGACCTGCCACACCGCGGCGACCAGACGGCGAAGCATGCCCGGCTCAGCCACCCAGGCCGACGCTTCGGGCGCCCCGGTGAGCGACTTCGAGGCGTCTGCGAGTACCGCATCACCATCGTCGACGTTCACGGAAGGCTGCGGCGGAGCAACCTCAGGCACCGGCTCAACAGCCACGACCGGCGGCGGCGCGTTCATCGATTGAGAGCGCTTGAAGAGGAGGTACCCACCGGCGCCAAGGCCAGCGAGGACCAGGGCGATGACCACCGACCAGAACCCCTTGTGGCTGTTGCGCAGTGACGACACGGGTATTTCATCGGCCTCGGTTGATGGGTTCATAGAGCACGGTCTTTCACGAATCGTGCTCGAGGCCCAATGCCAGCCGTCGCGTCGAGAGGGAGTCGCTTCAGACTCCTGACGCATCGAATTGGTGCATGGGGGAATTCGGTTAAGGTGCGCGCCGGGGAGGTCGCTTCAATTTGTCGCTCGCTTTCCACGACATGCTGGTCTGCCGGGTGGGGCCGAAGCTGTGCGGCCTCCCGCTGCACAATGTCGAAGAGACCCTTCGGCCGCGCCCGGCGCGTCTCGATGTGTTGATCGCAGAGGCTACGCTGTGAAACCGGGTGAGCTCGACCTGTTTCGCCGAGCCTCGGCTCACCGCTGTCGACCCGGCCCTGCGCGGGTGTCGAAGTTCTGCTCGGGCACACCCACGACACGTTCTATGACCAGGGCAAAGAGGGCCTGCTCGGGCTCAAGCCCCTCGAGACATCGCATGTGGGCACCCTGCTCAGGCCGCCAAAGCCACCGACCCCGGCCGTCGAGCTGATGAGCCCTGTGAGCTGGGCCGAGCGAGTGCAGGCCTCGAGCGAATGCATTCAGGCGCTCACCGAGCGCGAGACGGCGCTTCTCGGTTCGTCTGAACGCGTGCTTCCGCTGTTCGAGATCGGCGGCGCTCTGGCGTCGCCGTTGAGGGCTGCCCATGTCTGAGCCGGTGTTGATCGTCGACGACAGCCTCACCGTGAGAATGAGTCTCTCGGCTTCGTTTCAGGGCGCCGGCTTTCAGACCCTGCTGGCCGCGACCGCCGCCGAAGCGCGAGCGCTGATCACCCGCGAGAAGATCAGCTTGATCGTGCTCGACGTGTTGCTGCCCGACGCCGACGGCCTTGAGCTGTTGCAGGAGCTCAAAACGCACTCCAGCGCGCCGGTGCTGTTGCTCTCGAGCGAGGCCGACGTGCGAGATCGCCTTCGTGGGCTGCGCACCGGCGCGGACGACTATGTGGGCAAACCCTACGACTCGGAATACCTGATCGCCCGCTGCCGTGAGCTGCTGCACGCCCAGCCCCGGCAGGCACCGGGCGCCGGCACCGTGTTGCTGGTCGATGACTGCCCCACCTTTCGCAGCGCCCTGCAAGAGGCCCTCGAGCGAGAGGGGCACCAAGTGATCGTCGCACAGACTGGCGAAGAGGGGCTGAGGCTGGCGGCCACGCACCGCCCGGCGATGGTGATGGTCGACGACATCATGCCCGGGCTCGACGGAGTGAGTGTGATTCGGCGGCTGCGGCTCGACGCGGCCATGCGCGGCACGCTCTGTGTGTTGCTCACCGGTTCGACTCCGGGCATTGAGGTCGAGCTGCGCGCGCTCGACTCGGGCGCCGACGACTTCGTCTCGAAGGCGAGCGACCTCGAGGTGATCAAGGCCCGGGTGCGCGCACAGCTTCGCCGCAAGCAGTTCGAAGACGAGCATCGCCGGGTGCGAGAGGCGCTGTTGCGCACCGAGATGCAGGCCGTCGAAGAGCGGTGCGCACGGCAGCTCGCCGAGACCAAGGCGTTGATGGTCGAAGAGCTCGAGCGAAAGAACCGCGAGTTCGAGTCGTTCAGCTACTCCATCTCGCACGACCTGCGCGCACCGCTGCGCTCGATTGACGGGTTCAGCTTAGCCCTGCTCGAAGACGCCACCACGCTCGACGACGCGGCTCGGGCCAACCTGAAGCGGGTGCGCGCCGCCGCCCAACGCATGAACTCGCTCATCGACGCCTTGCTCAAGCTCTCGCGGGTCGCGAGGAGCGGCGTGCAGCGAGCCCGCCTCGACCTCACCGAGCTGGCCAACAGCGTGCTCGAAGAGCTCAAACTGCGAGAGCCAGAGCGCACCGTCAGCATCGACGTTCGACCCGCGATGATCGCCCAGGCCGACGAGCCGTTGGTGCGGACGCTGCTCGAGAACCTGGTCGGTAACGCGTGGAAGTTCACCAAGCACGCAACCGACGCCCGAATCGAGGTGGGTGAGCGAGAGGGAGCCTTTTACGTTCGCGACAACGGTGCAGGCTTCGACATGGCCTACGCCGCCAAGCTCTTCACGCCCTTTCAGCGCCTGCACCGCGAAGCCGACTTTCCCGGCACGGGCATCGGGCTGGCCACCGTCGCGCGCATCGTTGACCGACATGGTGGGCGGGTGTGGGCGGAAGCCACCATCGGCCAGGGCGCGACTTTTCTTTTCACGCTGAGCGCGAGGCACCGTCTGTGAGTGAGGCCTGCGTTCTCAGCAGAACTTCCAGACTCGTTCACGATCTCTTCAGGCGCGCCGACCTCCACCACTTCGAGCTTCGACGCAGTTGGGTCGGGAGCGAGGGGCGGTCTTGGGCTCCCCTCAGGTCAGCCGAATGCTCGGGTGCCCCTGCGCACCGTCGACAATCACATTCGCCCCGTTCACCCAGCTTGCGCGAGGCGAGAGCACGAAGGTGATCACATCGGCGATCTCGTCGAGCGTGCCCATGCGCCCCGCGGGAAACTCGCGGGCCACGAAGTCGTTGATCTTGTCGGGCATCGCCGCCGCGCGCTGAGCCCATGAGCCCCCGGGCCAGCGGATGCTGCCAGGGCTGACGGTGTTGATTCGAATCTTCTGCGGGGCGAGCTCTTTGGCCAGCGACGCGGCGAGGGAGATCTGCGCTGCTTTGCTGGCGCCGTATTGCGCGCGCGGGCCAGGCTTCGAGCCCGAGATGGAGGCCACGATCACCACGCTGCCACCGCCCACCTTCTCGAAGTGGGGAGCGGCCGCGCGAATCGCTCGCACCGCTAGCACAGTGTTCAACTCGAAGGTCTTGAGCCAGGCCTCGGGCTCGGTCTCGAGAAAGTTGCCTCCGACCGTGCCACCGACGCAGGCCACCACCGCGTCAAGGCGCCCGAAGTGCTGGGCCGTCTCGTCGACGAAACGCTCGACTCCGCCGGGCGAGAGGAGGTCGACCTCGAGGCCGAAGACCGGCCGGCCGCCGAACTCGGCCAGCGTGGCGTCGAGCGTCGCGCGGGTGCGCCCGCAGAGGCCGACCGCGCAGCCTTCTTCAGAGAGACGCAGCGCGGTGGCTTTGCCGATGCCGCGGGTGCTGCCGGTGACGAGGGCGGCTTTGCCGAGCAAGGAAAGGTCCATGGAATCACCCTCTACCTCGGGTTCACTTGGCGGCTTCGGCTTCGGTTGATTAGAGCGAGCCCACGTCGCCTGAGGCGCCGATGACGCCTGTGTTGCCGGTGGAGCTGCCGCCGCTGCCACCCATGCCGACGGTGAAAACGTTGCCGCTGTTGCTGCCGATGGTCGTGCCCGAGAGGCCCACTCCGTAGGAAGGCCCGCCCGCTCCGCCACCGCCCGCACCACCGGTGCCGCCCTTGCCGCCCTTGCCACCCGGGCCGCCCGCGCCCACCTGGTTGGTGCAGGCCATGCCACCCGAACCACCATTGCCCGCCGCGCCACCTCCGCCGCCTGCTCCGCCGGAGCCGCCGTTGCCACCACGCTTGGTGGAGATTCGGCAGTTGGTCAGGGTCGCACCGGTCGAGGTGACCAGCAGCACACCGAATGAAGCGCCTCCCGCTGTGCCACCCAGACCACCGGTGCCGAGGCAACCACCCGCGCCGCCACCGCCGCCACCATTGCCCGGGCCGTTGTCGCAGGTCGTGCACCCTTGCCCGCCACCACCGCCGCCACCACCGCCGCCGTTACCGCTGGTGCCCGACATGCCGTCGACACCAGCTGCGCCCACCCAGAAGTCGTTGCTCACCATGCCGCCCATGCCCTTCGCGCCCGGCGTGCCGTCGACGCCCGCCGTGCCGGTGTTGCCAGTCAACCCGCTCTTACCCGGGTCGCCGCCTTCTCCGGGTGTGCCGCCCAAGGTGCCACCCGCGCCGATGCCGCCCATCCCGCCTGCGTTCTTGCCATCGTCTCCGCCGACTCCGCCGATGCCTCCGACGCGGGTACAGCTCGAGAAGCCACCCGGCCCGCCCGCGCCGCCCTTGCCGTTGTCGTCGCAGTTGCCAGTGCCACCTGGCTCGCCGTCGAATCCCCCGGCCCCGTTGACTCCCATGGTGCCCGCGGCGCCATCGCCACCCACGCCGGCTGTCAGAATGCTGTTCCGCACCGAGAGACCCGCGCAGCTCACGCACCACACCGCCACGCTCGAAGCACCGGTCGAGCCACTCGCATCGCCTGCTTCGATGGTCAGCCGGTCGAGCACCGTCGCCGCGGTGAGGTTCTTGCCCTGCACCCCGATGACCCGATTCGAGAGCACCGTCTTGCTCGAGATGGTGGCCACTGAGGTCGCGCCACGCCCCCAGGTCGCCGAGTAGCCGCCGTAAATCGAAATGCCATTCACCAGCGACACCGGCCCGTCGTAGCTGCCCTCGGCCACGTACAGGCTCGACTTCGCCGCAGTCACCGCGCGCGAGAGTGCCGCTTGAATGGTGCGCATCGGCTGTTCTTTGGTGCCCTGATTGGTGTCGAGCCCGGTGGGGGTGACGAAGATCGCGTCGCTCGCGTCGCCATCGATGCCGTCGCAGTTCGCGTCGGAGAAGCCATCATCGGGGAGGTCTTCATCGACGCCATTGACGCAGCCCGCGCCACCATCGAGGCCCGAAGCGACCGGCTTTCCACACTGAACCAACAGCACCGCTACCAGCACCCATTTCAACGTTCGCATCGCGCGTCTCGATTTCTAAAAGGAGCTACTGAAGTGGAATCGTGGCCTTCAAATCGGCAGTGCAGGCGTAGCTCGAGTCAAAGGCCGCTTGTTCGAATTCTGGGTCGAGCGCGGTGGGAGCGATGGTCAGGGTTCGGCCGCTGCCCATCGTCACCAGGCCCGAGAGGGTGTTGCTCCGGCCCTGCAGGGTGCCGTTCTGCGCGCTCACTTTGATCGCCGGCACCACCAGCGAGAACCGCTTGCCCGCCACGAACAGGGTCGCTGTGGCGTTGGTCAGCTGAACATCAGTGAAGGTGGCCACTGGCGTGCCGACGTCGAACACGCCCGGCTTGCTCTTTCGCTCACCCAGGGCAGGCGCTACCGTGGCCGACAAAGTGCCCGAGTGGAGCACCAGCTTGGCGTACGGGTCGACCTCCGAGGGCAACACCGTCCAACTCGAGAACTCGGTGAGCGAGACCGTGCCCAGCTTGATGGTCATCGCGTTGCGATCGCGCGGAATGATCGAATCGAAGATGGCGAAGGAGGTGTCGCGCTCGCCGGTCACCACCCGCTCGGCGGTCACCGAAACGGTGCCCGAGGTGAACGACCTCGTACCCAAACAGTCGGGGGCGCGCATCACAGTGGCGCCAGTGCCCAGTCGGCACCCATTGAGGTTCCACCGCAGAAAGCCCATTTGACCCGTCGCGCCCTGTACCTCACTGGGGTTGGTCTTCACTGGGAGCGCCGAGAACCCGCAGTCATCATCGGCCTGAATCATCGAGGCGATGGTGCCCGCGCTCTGCACCGTCAATCGCGCCACGTTCGCCGCCAAGGCGTTGTCGAGCGAGCAGGCATCGTCGCTGGGCGCCAGCTGAAACCCGGGCGCGCAGCTGAACGACGAGATGAACTTCGCTTCGCTATAGGTCGGATCGAGCACCGGGCTCGCTCCGGGAGGCGGAATCATCATCATCACTCCATCGGAGATCGCGGTGCCACTGAGGTAGTTGGTGCGATCGCCTTTGGTACCGCTCTGCGCCACCAGCTCGGCGCGAGAGACGTTGACCTGAAAATCAAAGCCGCTCGAGTTCACCTTCAGCTTGGCGTCTTGCAGCGTGACCACCGGCAGCTCGGCGATGGAGGTGGTGTTCGAGCAGATCGCCGACCTCGCGTCGATTGCCACTCGCGGCCGAACCGTGCCGCCCAGCGTGCCGCTCTGCACCACGAAGGTATTCTCGCCACTGCTGTTGGAAAGGGTGAAGTCGACCAGGCTGGCGCTGATCACCAGCTCAGCGGGGTCGCGGGTGCTCGGCGCCACCGGCTGTACCGGGTCGCCCGTCAGCACCCCGGTCAGTCGCTTGGTACCGGTGATGCTCACCGTGCCCTGGGCGAACTGTTGATCACCCGTGCAGTCTTTGCTGATCGCCGTCTTGGTCGAGAATGAAATCACGCACGGCGCCGGCAGGGTGAACAGCACCGAGCCATCAGAGCCGACGGTGCCGGTGATCGCGGCTGCCGCCAACACCTGAGGGCTCGAGAAGCCGCAGCGCGCGTCAGCATCGATGAGCGAAGTCAGCGCGCCCAGCGTCTTCACCGATAAACGCGAGGCGCCGTGCACCAGCTGGGTCTTGAGCGAAGGGCAGGCGTAGCTGACCGGCAGCACCAGGTCAGGGTCACAGGAGATCGAGTCGAGGTACGCGCCCGCGGTGTACTCGGTGTCGAGACCCCGGGTGTCGCCCTCCACCGGTATCGCGACCTTGGTGTCCCACACCGTCACGTCGCCGGTGAACGAGTTCTCTTGACCCTGCCACTTGCCGACCTGCGCGGTGAGGCTCAGCGCCGGCACATCGACGGGGAAGATGTGATCTGGGCCGTCTTCGATGATCACCTTGCCGTCTCGGTAGGTGACGTCGCTGAACGAAAAGTTGAGCGTCTGCACCGCGCACACGCCGAGTAATCGGCTCAGCGCGATGCGGGGCTCGAACACGTAGTGCATCTGGCCAGACACATTGGTCATCGCTGACTTCGAGTCGCTCTTGCGCACGGTGAACTGATCGAAGGTGACATCAAGCTCGACGCGCACCGCGTCAGCGCCGTCGGGTATCACCGGGGTCTCAGTGTCGCCGGTGATCGTGCCGCGAATGCGCTGCGTGCCTGAGACGGTGACCGTGCCTTTGACCGAGGCGTGATGCCCCGAGCAGTCGTTGGCCAACGCCGTCTCTTCGGGAAGGGTGATGACGCAGTCGCTGATCTTCCAGGTGACCGCGCCTTGTTCACCGGCCTGGCCCTGCACCAACCCCGCACGCTGAATCGCTGGGTTCTTGAAGCCACACTTGGTGTCGTTGAGGGCCAGCTTCGAGACGTAGGCCGCATTGCGAATGCTCAGCCGCGCGACGCCGACGCCGACCTGACCAGGCGCCACCTTCTCGATGCACCCCGCGCAACCTGATGCGGCGACCACACCGAGCACGAAGAAGACGAGAGCAGCGTACCGTGACATGACGAGGAGGTATCGCACACCGTTCGGCAAAGTTTCATCAGCTCTGTCGATGACGCGCGGCGCCCAAGAAGACACCCACCTGTGCAGACTGTGGGCACCCTCTTTGCGAGGAGTTGCCTGGCGCCACCGCCGTGATTCTCGCGCTCTCACGTTCTGCGATTGCACTCGGTGTGGAACCCGCTGAGCTCCGTTCAACCTTCTCCTTCGTAGCGCGGGTCGCTCGAGTCGAGCACTTCATCTGCCTCTGGCATCTCGGAAAGCCTGACTGCCCGAACTGTCGTCAACCCTTGAAGCACCGCCTTCGCCACTCGGTGCACACCATCAAGCACCCGGCCGGTCGCATCGATGATGATCGGGTGCGACAGGTCTGCAGCGCTGAGTCGCTGACAGTGCTCGACCACCGCGCGACATGTCGGCCGCTTGCCGGCTGCGTTGGTGAGCGGCGAGGCCCTGGTCGGAAACCCCGCTGGCCTCAACGCGTACTTGAAGACGGTCAGCAGCGAAGTGCTCCAGCACTTTCAAGCGAAAGACCTCTTCTACCCACGTCTGGCGGAGCAGTGCAGCAAAGCGGGTGACGCCGCAGGTGCGCATCTGACGCGTATTTTCGAATCGAACATGCGGGTGCAGTCTGCGGCCGTGCAGCGATTCTTCGAGACCCTCGAGACGGCTCCGCAGGCCCACCTGATCTCGTCATTTCAAACCGTCGTGAGCGTGATTCGGCAACGTTTCAGCACCGAAGAGCGCGCCGTTTTTCCTCTCTACCTTCGCAGTGCCAAAACCCTGGGGGCCTCATGAGCGTTGCCGTCGACATTCACGCAGACCGGTATCTCGCGTCGATCGCCGGAGAGCCTCACGTCTTTCACTGTCACCACTACAACTGCTTCTTGCAGAAGAGCATCACAGACCAGTCGGCGTTGCTCGACGTGAAGTCGTTGCTCACTGATGCCGCGGCCGAGGTCGTGTACTCGGAGTTGACGCACTTGAACGCGCAGAGTGACACCGCCCAGGTGTTGTTCGGCCAACTGGGCTTCGGCGTGCTTGACGCGTCGGCGCTCACCCCGCAAGGCGGCAACGCGACGGTCAAGGGCAGTCATTACGCGCTGGGGTGGCTCTCGAAGTTCGGCAAGTCGTCTGCGCCGGTGTGTTTCTTCAACGCCGGCTTCATCGAAGCGGCGGCGCGCCAGAAATTCGGTGCGGCGTTCAAATGCGTCGAGACCGCGTGCGTGGCCAATGGCGCCGCGGCCTGCACCTACGAAGTGAAGCCAGGTGGTCGACCCTCGCTGCCTGCGTCGGTGGGCCTCGGCAAGTTGACCGACTACGCCCCGAGACCCGCGAAGGCGACCCAAACGTCGGTCGACGAGAGCGCGATCATTCAAGCGTGTGGTGGCTTGCCGTTGGCGGGCACCGCGGAAGGCAAAATCGACGCGTTCGGCGTGGCGCTCACCCGGCAGTACTCGAACTACTACAACTTGATCAGCTACCGCTTCGACCAACAGATGGCAGCGGTTGCCGGTGAAGCAGCGACGACGGCCGCTCGCATGTTGTTGGTCGAAGCCGGCCAGGTCTGCGCGTTTCACACCTTCGGCGGCATCATGGAGAGCGCCGAATGGGAGGGCCTGATCAAACCCATGATCAAGACCACCGAAGACTGGGTCTACGGCATGGTCTCGGTCGTCAACGCGCTCGGCTGGGGTCGGTGGTCGGTCGCCGCGCTCGAACCAGGTCAGCGGCTCGAGCTCGTCGTCGATGGCAGCTATGAATCGAACGGGTACCTGGCCGCGTTCGGGAGCTCGACGACGCCGCGCTGTCACCTCGCGACCGGCGGTACGTCGGGCCTGATGAACCTCATCTACCACGCCAACATCATGTCGCGGCCGGCACTGACGCCGGCGCTGTACGAGAAGACCTTTGCCGAAGGCCGTTTCTTCGTGGCGCGCGAGGTCGAGTGCCGCACCATGGGCGCCGCGGCGTGCCGGTTCGTCGCTGAACGGCTGTGAGCCCCAGTCGGCGACGGCAGCAGCTGGTCGGCTTCAAGTACCGGGTCGGCGACTCGGTCGAGGCCGAGGTGCGCAAGAGCTGCCGCGACGAGCTCAAGATTCTCTATGCCGGAGGCCCGTTCACGCGCGAGGCCTGGGCCCGGCTCGCGGCGCTCGGAGAGGCGAGTGTGTTCGAAGCCTCGAAGATCAACGCCAAGATGAAAGACCTGATTCGCGTGCGCGGTGATGGCGTTCGCATCGAGGGAGCGCTCGACGGCGAGCTGGTCGTCGCGTTCTTCGAAGAGCGCAGACGCAGCGAGAAGCGACACCTGCTCGAGTCGCTGCTCAGTCGGCCCGCAGCCGCCAAAATCGAGTAGACGCATCGCATGTGCGCAATGAAGAGTGTGATCGTCATCGCTCTGGCGATGTCGGGGTGTGCGACCGTGCCTCTCGCGACGCCGCCTCCGCAAATTGGGCTGTGGGCGAAGACGAGCGCTCCGACCTTCAAAGGCAAACAAGACGACCTTCACTTCGTCGACGCGGATCACGGCGTCTACGTGAACGGCAAAGGTCAGGTCTTTCGCACCAGCAACGGCGGCACCGACTGGGAGTTCGTGCTTGAGAAGCCGGGCACCTTCTGGCGAACGACCGGGTTTCTCGACGAGCAGACCGGGTTTCTGGGCAACCTCGGCACCGACTACTTCCCCAACGTCACCGACCCGGTTCCGCTCTACCGAACCGATGACGGAGGCCGCACGGTCACGGCGGTCGACACCGGTGGGCCCGCGGTCAAAGGGCTGTGCGCCATTGATGTCACCCGGCTCAAGGTCGTCAACTCCGGAGTGCTCGAGGAGCGCGTCATGGTTCACGCCGCCGGCCGCGTGGGCGGGCCTTCGTGGTTGCTGCGCTCGCTCGATGCGGGGCGAACCTGGCAGACCATCGACCTCAACTCACAGCTGGCGATGATCACCGACGTGAAGTACTTCTCTGAATCGATTGGCTTCGTGGTGGGCGCGAGCAATGCCGATGTCGAGCAATCGCACGCGGTCATTCTGCGCACCGACGATGGGGGCAAGAACTGGCGACGCGTCTACGAATCGCCGCGCACCTTCGAGATGGTGTGGAAGGTGTCGTTCCCCACTCCGGAGGTGGGGTTCGCGACGGTGATGCACTACGACCCGAAGCGCAGCGAGCAGGTGGTCGCCAAGACGACTGACGGCGGCCAGACCTGGGTCGAGCTGCCAATGGTCACCAACGCCGAGGCCCGAGAATTCGGAGTCGGCTTCATCACGCCGCAGATGGGCTGGGTGGGCACCGCGGTCGGAGGGTTTCAGACACTCGACGGCGGTCAGACCTGGTCACCGGTGAGCTTCGGCACGCACGTGAACAAGATTCGCCTCGTGCCGACCGGAAGCGGTGGCTTCGTGGGGTACGCCATCGGCAAAGAGGTCTACACGCTCCGCGCGCGTGCTCGGTAGCGCTGGGTTTCAGAATTCGAGCAGGAGCGCGGTGGACCTTGGCCCGCGAAGGCTCGAGGGCGCGGCGACGTCGGCTCGCGGCGGCCCCTCTCGCGCGGCATGGGCGAGGCTGCGAACGCCTTCGACGACCAGAAACGTGCCCACGATCAACAGCAGCACCCCGGTGCCGAACAGCAACCACGCGCCCGGCGTGAGAATCAGCACCAGCACTCCGACGGGTACGAAGATCAACCCGAGAACTCCGTTGCCCACGCCCCACAGCAATTGCACCGTCGCCCAGCCGAGCGGCATGTACGTGCCTCGCACCATCTGAACGATGTCGACCGCGATGAAGACCAGGTCGACGACGGGCACCGCGATCACCACCAACAGCAGCGAGCGCGTCGGGTCTCGGCTCATCGTGCATTCTTACTCGGGCGCGATGTAGGTACGACAGCTTCGTCAAGGCCCCTTGCCCACACACCCCAGGCGGGCGCGCGTTCGCTGAAACGCCGGGGCCACGGTAGTTTGGCCAACGATGGTGTTCCGAGCGCTTGCCGTGCTGACGATCAGCCTCGGGTGCACCCGAACCGACGCAGACCACTCCATCGCCCAGCGGGTTCGACTCGCGCGTGCTTTGGCGGCACATGAGCCACGCTGGGTTGAAGCACTTGCCAGGCCCGGGTCTGATGCAGGCATGGCCTTCGACTTCGCGCGAGGTCGGGTGGTGCTCTTCGGAGGCACTGGCCTCCTCGGCGCCCTCGACGACACCTGGGAGGTGGTGACGGGTGGGTGCGCGTGCGACGGCGTCGGTGCCGAGTCGGTGCTGGGTCTGACGATGGCGGCGTCGCTGGTGCTGCGGCGATCGAAGCGCGGAGGGAAATGACGATGACTCGACGAACTCAATACGTGGCGACGCTTCTGCTCACGGTCACTGGCTGCGCGCGAAACCTGGTTGTTGAAAGGGGTGAAGGCGCTGAGAGGCCAACCGCGCCTCTCGTCACTGCGACCGAAGAAGGCGTGGCGTCATGGTACGGCGACGCGTTCAAGGGTCGACCGACCGCGAGCGGCGAGGCCTTCGACCCGACGGCCCTCACCGCAGCGCACCGCACCCTGCCCTTCGGCAGCTGCGTGCTGGTTCAGTCGGTCGATGCTTCACGCGAGGTCAAGGTACGCATCAATGATCGAGGCCCGTTCGTCGCAGGTCGGGTCATCGACCTCTCACAGCGAGCGGCGCAGGTGCTTGGCATCGAAGGGGTCGCGCCGGTGCGCCTGCTTCCGTGCCGATGACGAGTGCGGCCTGAGCTGCCCGTCACGCGTCAAGCGAGGCGCTTGGTGAGCTCACGCCAGTAGAGCCCGACGGCGTCACCGGTGTCAGCCGGTTCCATCGGGCCTTCGTCGACGAACCAGAGGGCTGCGTTTCGTGGGTCGAAGACGTAAAAAGCGCCAAGGTCGATGTCGATCGGGCTGCAGAGATTCTCTGGTGCCGTGTGCGACCAGATGTCGCGACCCAGGGCGTGAAGGGTGCCGCTGAAGCCGTCGTGCAACACGAGCTGGCCCGTTGCGCCGACTTCTCCGAACTCGAGCGCTCCACAGACGCGAAAAAGAGCGGCGAGCGATTGTGGCGTGCGCGCATTCGTGCCGGAGCCCGTGAAGCACAGCGTCTCGTCACCCCAGGTGCAGTGGAGCTCGCCTTCTTCAGTCGAAAGCACCGCGCCTCGAAGCAACCTCGGCCCACCCTTCGCTCACGAATTGCGCGCGAAACGTCTCGAGGCCGCCTGCGCGGCGGCGTCATCGAAGTACCGTGCTCAGCTTCAGCCTCGGTCGGGGGTGACGTAGACCACGCGGCCGAAGCGCTGGAGGCGCAACACCGCGCCCTGCTTCTGGAGCTTCATCTGGGTGCCCTTCCTTTCCAGGACCTGGCTCAGAACTGGAGGAGAATGCCTACGGTGAACGAGACCCATCGGTCACTCACCTTGAACATCTGCAGCAGGTCGGCTTGAGCCTGGTAACGCATGCGGGCAAACAAGAAGACCGCGTCGGAGATGCCGTAGCCCACGATGCCGTCGGCTCGCATCATGATCGGGCTGAGCGCCGTGGTACCGAGCTGGTGCAGCCGCAGCGCCATCGCGTCGAGCAGAATCGGCCCCAGGTGCAAGCTCAGGTGGGCGCCATAGCCCGCGTACACCCGCGCACCGAACACGCCGTCATCGTCGTCGACAAGCGTGGCCTGGTTGAGGCCGAGACGGCCACCACCGGCACCGACGGCGCTGAGCGCGAACGGCCCGAAGCGAACGCCGAGCTCAGGGCGCAGCGCGAGGTCGGCCTGGGCGAACTTCGACGCGAAGATCTGCAGGTCGCCTTCGATGCGGGCGATCAGATGACTGATGGCCGCGAAGGTCGGCACGTAGCCGATTTGCACTTCGAGCGCGAATGCCCCCGACGCAAGCTTGTCGGGGGTCGGCTGGAGACCCGCGCCCACGCCCACCAACATATCTCTGTTCTCGGTGCCCTGCACTTGCTCGTGGCGCTCTTCCAGACGCGCGAACTCCTTTGCGAGTGACGCGCTGGCCTCGGGCAACGCCAGCGCAGGCGCCGAAGTCAGCGCGTGAATCGGCACCGAGGGGAAGCCGCCGACGAGCGCCGCGAAGGCCTCGGCCGAGAGGTCGAGCTTCACCAACGTCACCGCCTCGGGCGCGAGCTGTTCATTCAGGGCCACCGCCTCCACTGCGCGCGCGCGCGTGGTCGAGAGATCATTCGCGGCTCGAGCGGCCTTGAGGCGCTCAGCGGCGCGTTGGTTCTTCCATTCACGCAGTGTGCGCCCGACGAGGCTGTTCAAGGGAGACGAGAGCTTCTGCTTCAGCTCGAGCTCGACGTTGCTTCGAAATGAACGCGAGGGGCCGTGCTGGCGCGTGTAGTCCTCGTCGTGATCTTCGAGCGCGAAGTGCTCAGACTTGGTGAGTGACACGCCATCGCCGATGATGCTCACCCGCGCGTCGAGCCCCACCGCTGAATCGCTCGTCTGCACCGGGTACGACTCACTGCGAACCTCGTCTTCAATCACGGTGATCATGCGGGTCTTCACCACCTCGACGGAGCGTGTGACGGGGGTGCTCGTCTGGTAGGTGTTGCACTCGCTGACGGTGATGTAGTTCTTGGGCCCGGTGGTCGCGATATTCTTGGTGACTTGCTGGCAGTCTTTCTTCTGCCCGATGACGTTCTCGGTGCGCTCCTCCATCGCGACGTATTGTTGTTCGCGTTGCCGAGGCACCTTCACGATGTAGTTGCTCTGCCGCGAGACGGTGCCGCGCGCGGTGCGAACCTCGCAGCCGCCCAGGGTGAGTTCGAGCGTCACCGGCATGCCGTTCGCCGACGTTTCGAGCTCGAGCCGTTGGGCCTCAGCGCAGCCCGAAGTGCCCCAAGTGACGGTGGCGTTGTTGGCAATCACCGCATTGACGGCTTCCGCGCCTTCGGGGGTTTTCGGTGAGCCATTGAGCCACCGGTACATGCGCTCGAACAGGTATCTCTCGGCGCCCGGAGCCGCATCCGCGGCGGCGGCTCGAATCGCGTCGCGTACCAGGTCTTGGGTGCGGCTCTTCACCGCGAGGGCCTTGCTGTTCGGGCGCGAGCCCGCCGTCCACGAGGCGACTTGCTCGAGGGCTTGAGGCCACCGACCACGCTCGACGAGGGCTGCCGGCTCAGACGCGCGGCTCTCGATCATCTCGGCTTCGCGCGTTTCGGCATCGCGGGCGACGGTGGGCAGCTCACGCTTGTCGGCCTCGGCGATGAGCTGTTGCACCCGCGCGATGTCAGAATCGGTGTTGAGACCGTCGAGTGCGCGCAGCTCCCCGCGCAGCCATTTCTCGGAGGCCTCGGCGCGTGAAGCGGCGATGTCTTCTGAGTTGAGCAGCGCCCCATTGAGCGAGCTCTTGCTGGCGCGATCGAGATCAGCGACAGCTTGCGCGGCGTCTTGTCTCTCTGCACCGCTGGTCGTCACACATGCGGAAAGGGTCACCAGCACAGCAACTGCTACGACTCGCATCGCTGCGTTTTAGTACGCCATCATCAGCCCACGTCTTTTCTTTTTCAGCGCTGACACGACCCGGCGAATTTCAGCGAGTCATTCCCCGGCGACCGCGTAGTTTCCTTTGACCGCGGTGACTCCGACTCCGACCGAGAGCAGTGAGCCGCCGTCGGGGCCAAGGTCAGGCGCGAGCAGCGACTGAATCAGCGCGTTGTTTTTGATCTCAGCCACGGTGATCTGGCAGTCCTTCGGGGGCGTGTCGAAGAGGTTCAACACGGTGATACCCGTCGAGCCGTTGGTACAGCCGCACTGCGGAGGACTGGAGAGCATCGTGCAGTCGCGGGCAACGGTGGCCGCGTACGAGGTTTGAAGACCCGGGTAGACGGTGGCGTCGAGCTCCGATTGGCTGATGCCGCCAGCGATGATGCCGCTCGCGACGCCCATTGCGGTCATGCCGCTCAAGCGAACGCGGGCAGACGACAAGTGCAGCAACACCGGTTGGCCACCGAGCAGTGACATGCCCATCGAGAGGTCGCCGGGGCCCGCGTTCAGCACCCCAGCGGTAATCGACCCGGTCAGGGCAGCGGGCTCAGGCGTTCGGGGCAGAAAGGTGAAGCTGCCTCCCCCATCGAGGTGCTGACGACAGGTGAGGCCAGCGTCTGCACCGCCGTTCGAGATGCACGGGGTCGGCATCGGGTTGGCGCCGATGAGCACTCGCACCTTCGCCGAGGCCGCGGTGGTGAAGTCAGGGGTAATGACATCGAGCAACACGGTGATCGACCCCTTGTCGATGGCCGTCTGCGTGCCATCGACGTCGAACCCCTGCGACGCGAGCGTGCCGGAGATCGTGCCGAACTGGTTGTCG
>Ga0105048_10009142_pt1 | contig 15806 bp, 17 predicted proteins | sample MAT05_FD_78382 | JGI IMG/M metagenome (GOLD analysis project Ga0105048, IMG submission 78382) | Freshwater microbial communities from Lake Fryxell liftoff mats and glacier meltwater in Antarctica - MAT-05 | ecosystem: Environmental > Aquatic > Freshwater > Ice > Liftoff microbial mat | place...
GGTTCACGATTCTGGCGGCTATTCGCAGTATCCTAGCGAAAACCGCCGTTCCTGAGGTGAACCGGTTCCAGGTGTGGGATGAACCAAAAACACTGTCAACCCAAACTTCCGATCAGTCTAGGGCTTGCCTCCACTCCGAATGCGAGTGACAAGACGACGAAGAAGCCCGCCACGACCCGAACGATCCGTTCAACGGTCATCACGCATCCTCCCAACGGCTTCACGGGCCGACGTTCACGAGCCGACCGACGATGTGGTCCGTCGGCCGCGACGAGTGTGACAGGACTGATCCGCAGTCGTGGGATCGGTTACACAAAATCGGCGGGGAGACATAGACAAACGGGGGATAGAACTGGGATCAGATTTCGGCGTGCGGGAACTTCGCCTTCCACTTCGCCTTGAGCGCGTCGCGAAAGCGGTCCTGGAACGCTTCGGGCATCGGGTACGGTTCCCCGGCCTTGTAGAGTTCGATCGTCTTGCGGATGTTATCGACCACCAGTTGGCACGGGTGGCACCCGGCCAGGTGCTCGGCGAACTCGGTACACAGGGCGAGCGCCGACTGGTCGTCGATCACCGCGTTGAGAGCCTTTAGCATTTCTTCGCAGGTCATAGCAGGTTTGCCTTCACGAGTCCGGCCTGAGAGTACTGATCCGAGGTCGGGCAACGCGTTACACGAAACCGGCGATTCATTTCGGCGGACGCTCAGTGCCGGTGGTCGGGTTCCACCCGGGTGGCCTCGTCCCCGAGTTCACGGGTCAGCCGTTCCCGGAGTTGCATCCGCGCCCGGAGCAGGCGGACTTTCACGTTGCTGATCGACAAGCCGAGCGCCTCGGCCGTCTCCTCGGTGGACATCTCCTCGATGTCCCGCAGCACGAACACGACCCGGTGCTTGTCGTCCAACTCCGCGATGGCTCGGTCGAGCAGTTCGCGGAGTTCAGCCCGGTCCAGGTGCGATTCCGCCGACTCCCGCCATTCGGCGATGTACTGCGGGTGTGGAATGTCGGCGAACGACTCGTCCGCGGTGTCGAGCGACACGGTCGGCAGACCCCGCTTTTTCCGTAGCGCCTTCAAGGCAAAGTTGGTTGCGATTCGCAGCACCCACGTCGCCAGCGCCGATTCGCCGCGGAAGCTGTCGATGTGTTCGATGACGCTCAGAAAGGTCTGCTGTACCACATCCTCGGCGTCCTGAGCGTGGCCGAGGATTCGGTAGGCCACTCCGTACACACGGCCCTGCAACCTCGTCACGAGCGACTCGAACGCGGCGAAATCCCCCGTCTGGGCGCGGCGGCGGAGCGAGAGGTCGTCATCCGCCGCTCGCGGCTCATCACGGGTTTTGGGTACGAGAGCCATCCGGGCAGTTCGCTCTTGGACTTCAGCAGCTTCTACTCCTTCTTGTTCTATTCAGTTGTCACTGAAGCGTCGTCCCCAGCCTCCGGCGGACGTCTCCGATGACGAACTAGCCAGAGCACAAATCCGATGAGTCCGGCGTTGAGGGCGAAGAACGCCAGGAAGATGAAAAATCCACTCTTGGAGAACGCCTCAGCATGGATCGGAAACAGGGACTCGAACCGCTCCGGCCCGAGCGCCGCGATGCGGACGGCTTCGCGGCACACCGTCATGCCGACCACCGTCAACAGCAGCCCGGCGGTCGAAACGAATAACCGTTTGATATCCAACCTAGCACTCCAATAAATCCAGCCCCAGCCGAAGGCCTGAAGGATCAGCCCGGCAGATGCCGCCACGAAATAAGGGGCGGCCAATGGCGCGACGAACGCCATCCGCGTGCGGTCATCAGTAACCGAATAGTACGCCGCCGCCGATGCCGCCGCGAGAAGCAGCCCGCTCACCGCAAGTCTCGCCAGTTTGGCCGGCTGTCCGTCCCCCCGGTACCAATGCTGCCAGGCGAGGATCAACGCCAGGGTCGGAATCGACCCGCTCGCCCAGACCAATAGCCGCGGGAGTAGTTGCGGTTCTGTGTAGACCTGCGAGCGGGTGCTGTAGAAAGTGCCCCAGAACTCTGGATCGCGAACGCTCAGCAGATGGTTTTCAGTCCACGAATATCCGGTGAAGGCCACGCTCAGAATTGGGAGCAGGGCGACGGCGGATGCGACCCAATTTGCGCGGCGGTTCAGCCACCCGGACTTGAGCAGGTAGAGAGCGTAAAACCCGATAATCAGAACCGGCAGGATCGCCATCCAGCGGTTGAACAGGAGCAGGTTCGCGGTGTAATAGCCTTGCTTGTAGAGGATCTGCACGAACAGGAGTGGCGCGACACCCGCCGTGATGGCCCCGGACAGCATTAACGGCGTCCACTCTTTGATGACTTTTGCGGATTCGCTCAAGTGGCGACCGCCAGTCCGCAGGTACGCGACTGCCAAGTAGCCGGTTCCGGCGAGGACGTAGTTCATGAACACGACGTGGATCACCAAAGTGACCACGTACACCGTCAGATAGAACGCCGTGGGAAGGGGTAGCCCAAACGGGAAAGGCGTGTCCATCAGCGGCCCCCCTTCGCGGTCGGTCCCGAGCGGACCAGAGCCGGTTGTGTCCCCGCCTCATCGAGCCAGTGGCGGATGCGAACCAGCCGCTCGGCGTGGACACGCGAATCCGCGGGTTCCGGCCAGGTTTCCGGTCGCCCTTGGTCGATCCACTCCACGTACTGGACGAGGGATTCGAGTTCGTTGGGGGTTCCGGCGAAGGGGGGCATGAATGGCTTAAGTTTCTGGAGCTTGGCGAAGTTTTGCCGCTTCATGTCTGAATCCCATCCTTTTGTCAGTCCGGGTAAGGAGTTCACGCCGCCGAGCGTGTGGCAGACGCTGCACTGCTCTCGAAACACCAGTCCGCCGGTCCGAAGCAGCGGATGCGGTTTTTCACCGTACTTCGGTAACTCGTCTTCATTTCGCAGCGGAAATGGATCGACTTCCGAAAGCCCGCGCTCCCGCAGCGCCGCCACTTGATCCGGACGGATCGAATTGGAGTAGAGCAACTCCCGCATGGTATAAGGTTTTCTCACCCCTTCCCGGACGAACTCCCCGCCGGCGGTGGCGGCGAAGGCGAGTAGGCACAGCACGGTGGCCGTAGCCCCGTTCACGTATAGCTTGTTGCGGAGCAACCCGACCAGGGCGTACACGCCGACGACGGCCGATGCCCCGACGGCAATGTTCATCATCAAGGTCATTGCGATCGATCCGCCCATGATCCACTCGCGGCTGTCCGGCGGCATGGCCGCGACAAACCAGACGCCGAGCGCCGGCATGAGTGCCATCGGAGCCATCAACCACGCGGCCCGTCGGACGAGTTCCTCCCTCTGTTCTCGGTTGAACGCCGGGGCCATATTGATGAGGACCATCGCCACCAAAGATGCCACCACGAGTGCGGCAATCGTGCGGTATAACAACGAAGGTAGGAACGTCGGGTTGAAGAAGGCGTCCCAGATCGACCGGCTTTCCAGCCACGCCCCAGGAGTGAGTTGGAAGGAAAGGATGCCATTGATCCAGAACAGGCTCATCCATGCGGCGAACGAATAGAGGGCGAGCAAGGTGAGTCGCGCCCGGTCGGTCAGGAGGTGGCCGTACTTGAAGGCTGCATACCCGGCGACGACTTCGAGGCAGAAGAACGTCCACTCGACCGCCCACAGCCAGTGGAACTCGTCGATCATCAGGCCGATGGTGACGGGACTGACCTGAATGCTGGTGAACCACATGCCGACCCCGGTCAGCGCACCCGTGACGAAGCTGATAAGCACGAGGTATCGGAAATAGCCGTCCATGAAGACGCGGGCCGGCTGGGACCGCCCCGTCATCGCGAGCCACTGGAAATAGCAGAGCAGCATCCCCCCGCCGATGGCGAAATGGGCGGTGAAGACGTGGAAGATGCCCAACCCCCCGATCGCCAACCCCTTCATCAGCGGGCCGAAGTCGTTCACCGGGTAAAGCACTGCTTCCATCGCCCACTCCAGGACATAGATCAAAAAAGCGTCGCCGCCGGCCGCTCCGTCGAGCAGCCTCGGCGACGTGAACCAGATGAGCCTTTCGAGAGTGGTGTACTACCTGCCGGTCAAAAGGCTCTGCCCGATCACTTCGCCTTCTCGAACCCGGCCTTCACCAGGTCGTCGTAGCCGGGCTTGAGCGGTCGGACATCGTACCCCGCGGCTTTGAGCAGTTCGGCCGCCTTCAGGCAGCGCCCGCCCGAGGCACAGTGCAGGTAAACCACCTTGCCCGCCGGGAGGATGGCCTTCAGCTTCTCGTTCGGAACGCCCACTTTTATGTCCGACAGTGCGAGGTGCTTGGCGTCTTTCAAGTGCCCGTCTATCCATTCGCGGGGTTCCCGGACATCGATCAGAATGGCTTTCTCATCCTGCACGGCCTTCTTCACCTCGGCCGTCGAGTCCTTGGTGTGATCTGCTGCGAAGGCGGTCAATGCTACCCCCGTGATCGCCACGAGTGCTACGGCTGAAACCCCGAGCAGGATCCGATCCATGTGCCTCTCCTCCGAATCCAAGGAACACGGCTGCCGCCAACGAGCACCGCACAGGAACCGATCCGCCACCCGCTGAAAGGTTACACGGGCAGGGCCAGACGTGTGTTCAGACTTTGAACTGGCTGGTTTCGGTGCTCAAGCCATGGCGAGCATGCCTCGTGTCGGGCCGGATGACGCCGTCCTCCATCTCGATGGTGGTGTCGAACACTTCCAGCGTGCGTTCGTCGTGTGTAACGACGATGACGCCGGCATTCTGTTCGTGCGCGACCTTGGCGAACAGTTCCATCACCTGCCGGCCGCGACTCCGGTCCAAAGCGGCAGTCGGCTCGTCGGCGAGGATGATGCTCGGCCTGTTGGCCAGGGCACGGGCGACGGCAACCCGCTGCTGCTGACCGCCCGAAAGGGCCGCGGGTAAGTTGTCGGCCCGATCGGCCACACCGAGATAGTCCAGCAGTTCCAGGGCACGGCGAAGAGCCGTTCCCGAACGCCCGCCCGCTAGTTCGATCGCCACTTGGACGTTTTCGCGGGCGGAAAGAAAGGGGATCAGGTTCGATTTCTGGAAAATGAAGCCGATGTGAGCCAAGCGGAACGCCGTGGGGTTCACCAGCGTACGAGGGCCGTCCACCACGAGATTCCCGTTGATGAAGATCTGCCCGGCCGTAGGCGGGTTGATCAACCCAACGGCCGTCAGCACGGTGGACTTGCCGGATCCGCTCGGGCCCAGCAGGGCGACGACTTCGCCGCGACGGACGGTCAGCGACACGTCGCGCATTGCCACCACTTCGGTGTTGCCGCTGCCGTAAATCTTTGTGAGCAACCTCGTCTCGATTGCCAACGAATTGTCCACGAGTCCCCCTCAGCCCGAAAGGGCCTCATTGGGACTGACCCGTGCGGCCTTCCACATACCTAGCAGGCTCGAAAAAACCGAGATGCCCAGCACGATCGCGGCCAGTTCGATCAGGTCGCCGTCCGTGAGGATAACTCGGCGTGGAAAGCGGGGAAAAATTCGCTGGCCGATCAGGTAGGCGATGCCGAAACCGAGAGCACCGAGGACGAGAGCCTGCTGCAGAATCATCGCCAGAATCACCCGGTTCGGGGCACCGATGAGTTTCAGCAGGGCGATCGATTGCAACTTGTCCAACGTCATCGTGTAAAGAATCAGCGCCATGACGATGGCGGAGATGATCGTGAGGAGGACTCGGAACAAGCCGATCTGGAGCTTGGCCTTTTCCACCGGGCCGGCCAACAGGAGTTGGCGCTGGTCTTCTCGTGTATACACCGAAACGTCGGCCCAGCCGGAAATCGTCGAGGCCACGACGAGCGGATCGACGCCGGGTTGCACTCGCACGAGGACGGCGCTGATCGCGGGCGGAGCCAACGCGGGGATGTTTGCCGATTCGCCTTCAGCCCTTTCGACCAAGGGCGGCTGCGTGCGGCTCAGGTCGATCCGATCCGCCCGGCCACGGCGAGCGGCCCGTTCCAGGCGGACTGCTTCGCCCGGCAGGTCGAATTGAACCGTCTGTGCGTCCGGTGCCGTGAAGAAGGCCAGACCGTTTCCCCCGGAATCAATCATTCCATCCGTCAGACCAACCACCGTAAAGATGTCTTTCCCCAACGTGATGCGATCGCCGACATCCAGGCCGAGGGTCCGATCGGCAATCATCTCATAGTGATTCTGGGCCAGAGGTCGCCCGGCCGTCAGCGGCAGCCATTCGCCACGATCTGTCGGCCAATCCAGACCGAGTACCGCCATGCGGAGCCGCTTCCCGCGGTGCTCTCGCTGGACGGTGTGATAAACGAACTTTCTCGCCTGGGTGACGCCATCGACGGCGGCGACGCGATCCACCACATTGGGGGGCAGGCGCGAAACCTCGGCGAACGGCCCGCGCGTGCCGCGTTGCACCACCCAGAGGTCGGCACCGGTTTTATCCACCAGAAGCGTCGCGTCCTCGGTGATGCCGCGATAGATGCCGCCCATGCCCATGACGATCATGAGCAGCATGCCGATTCCCAGGGCCGTGAGAGCGAATCGACCCAGATTGTGCCGGATGTCTTTGACCGCGAGGTTCATGGCCCCTTCACCCGCTGACCCTCGACCAATTTGGCCCCGTTCGCCCCCGCCGGCGCGAGGACGACCTCGCCGGACTTGAGGCCGCCCCGCTCTTCCGCAGTTTCCCGCCCCCGCAGCCCCAACGTCACGAAACGCCATTCGGCACGACCGTTTACTTCCACGAACGCACCGGGCCGGCCTTCGTGCCAGACGAGGAAGGAAAGGGGGACGACGATCTCGGCGTGCGTGCGTGCGGTTTCGATGTAGACCTCGGCCCGTTGACCGACCGACCAGTTCGCCGGAAGTCGTTGCGGGGCGACATCCACGCGGGTCTCGCGCGTCTCACGATCGGTCTCGCGGCCCAGACGGACGACCTTTCCGGCGTAGGAGCGTTCCGGCTCGGAGCGGAAGACCACGCGGGTTGGGTGCCCAGGTTGGAGCCGGCCCACCTGCGTTTCGTCCACCCAGGCACCGATCCACAACTCCTCGGTTGAAACCACGGCCAGGATGGAACTGCCCGGAACCACGACGTCGCCCGCATTGCGGTCGCGACGGATCACGATCCCCGCGAACGGGGCCTTGAGGACGGTATCTTCCAACCGGGCCCGACGGAACTCGAGGACCATTTCTGCGGCCACCAATTGTTTCCGTCCCTCGGCCAGAGCCGCCTCGGCACGCGATTGACCGGCCCTGGCAACGGCTAAGGCTTCGACCGTCTTATCGACTTCCTCACGAGAAACGGTTCCGCTCGCGGATAGTTTCCGTACTCTCGCCTCGGTAGCTGACGCCAATTCCAAACTCGCTTTGGCGTGAGCGATGTCGGCTTGCAATCGTTCCACCCCCGCTTTGCGGGCGCTTACGTTAGCTTCTTCGATCTCGACTTCGTGTTTCAAGTCGTGATTGTACAACCTAGCCACGACTTGATCGGCTCGGACCGAGTCCCCCTGATCGACGTCGATCTGCACCAATCGCCCAGAAATCTTGGTGCTGACCGTGGCCTTTACGTGCGCATCCAAAGTTCCCGTGCCCAGGACTTCGCCGACCACCTCGCCCGACGAGACGACGTGCCGTTCGACGGCAACCGGGGCGAACTTGAACCAGTAGATCGCCGCACCGATGACAGCAATCAGTAGAACGATCTTCCCGGCTGTCCCAAGGTAGCGCACTGTCCCAAGGTAGCGTATTACGGATTGAACTTTCAGTTTTGCCATGAGTCATTTCGACGGTTAACGAGATTCGCGGTCACCGCCGCTACCGGTACTTACAGGTTCGATCCGCGGCCCCGCAATAGGTTACACGCACTCCGTTCGGTTGAAAAATATAATACGGAGGCGGTGCGCGGATCAGTGCCGGTGGAATGCGTTCGCGATCCGCAGCCACCGGAGGAGTTGATCATGGCTCGTGTCACACCCGTCTCGACCGCCGAGTTCGGCCGCGAAGTCCTCTTTTCGCCGACCCCCGTCGTCGTGGACTTCTACTCCGACTGGTGCGGCCCGTGCCGGGTACTGGCCCCGGTTCTGGAACAGTACGCGGCCGCGTTCGACGGCGCGGTGAAGTTCGTCAAAGTGGATGTGGATGACGAACCGGAGATGGCGGGGCATTACGGCGTCTCGAGTATGCCGACCCTACTCTTCTTCCGTGGCGGCAACTCGTGGATCGGATCACCGGGCTGCCGGCGGCCGCTCTCATGCAGGCCAAACTAAACGCCCTGACCCAACAGCTTGCCCGGTGAGTTGGCTCGAATATCTCCCATTACGGACGAGTTGTAACCGAATCGGCCATCGCGGATCAGTGGTATCATCGAAGTACACTCCGACACGAGGGCACGACCGTGAACGCGATCACTCCGACTGTTCCTTCGGGAACCGGAATCAAACCCTGCGGTCGCCGATACCATCGGCTGAACTGCATTCTGGCCGGCGGGATGGCTCTCGTCGGCGGCGTCTTGGCTCTGGCCGTTCATCCGTGGTTCGCGGCGCTGGCCGCGGTCGGCGGGGTCTGGCTGATTGTGGCACCCGAACCCCGCGGGTGTTGATCACGTTCGATTAGCCCCAGTCAGAATGTTTAACCCATTCCCCATTCGGAGTACTTTCCATGCCTCAGTCCTACTCCACACTCCGTTGGCTGGCCGGGTTCTCCCTCGTCACCGCCTTCGCCTGGGCTGCTGTCGCGGCCGACCCGCTGAAGCCAGCCCCCAAGGACGGCAAGTGCGAGAAGTGCGCCGACGCGGCCTCCAAAGCCGGTTGCTGTGGCAAGTGCACGAGTTCCGAAAAACCGGTGGCCCCCGCGCCGAAGCCCGTCGCCGACGCGGCCAAGGAGCAACCGCCGAAGGGAAAAGGCCCCGGCGGGAAGGACGTGGCGTTCGTCGCCGATCGAGACACGTTCCACTTCCTGCTGGAGAACCACAAGGCCATCAAGCGGACGCTGAAGAACTTGGACAACGGGGTCGAGACCGTGACCGAGTCGGACAAGCCGGAAGTGGCGAAGAAGATTCAGGAGCATGTCCCGGCGATGTACGAGCGGCTAAAATCCGGGAAGGGCGTGCGTTACTGGGATCCGCTGTTCGCCGAGGCGTTCAAGCACGGCAAGAAGATGAAGATGGTGATCGAGAAAACGCAGAAGGGCGTCAAAGTGACGGAGACTTCCGATGAGGCCTCGGTCGTCAAGATCATTCAGGCCCACGCGGAGGTGGTCAGCAAGTTCGTCAAGAATGGATTCGACGAGGCGCACAAGGAACATCCCGTGCCGGCTAAGGCCAAGGAGAAGAAGTGACCCCGAACACGTCGGACGACGCGTTGCCCAGTTTTCCGAACGGGGCACCACCCATTCGCAGGAGGAAGCAACTCATGGAACTACTGATTCCGTTCGCGTTCGTCGTCGCCTGGCTGGTTCTTCAGATTTTTGTACTGCCAAAAATGGGAGTTCGAACTTGACTGCCGGAGTCTTGTCAGCCGCGGTCGCGGCCGAATACTCCCAAGTCGAATGACACCCAGCCAACCGAACGGGACGGGAAATAGCCCATGTCTATCGATCACCAACCCGGACTGACTGCTCGCGTGCTCGGGGTTCTCAAGACGTTCGTTTTCGTCACGCTTGCGCTCGCGGGGTTGGCCCTCTTCCTGGCCTGGATGGGCGGGGCGTTCCACGAGAAGGTGCCGCCCGGCGTTGCCCCGATTGAGCGGCCCAAGTCGGCCGGTCGCACGCTCGTCTCGGCGGAGCGGACCGTCGGCATGGAAACGGTGACGGCGGTCGGGTCCGTTCAACCCCGCCGGAAGACTGACGTGGCCAGCCAATTGTTGGCGTCCGTCCGCGAGATCAAACCGCGGCCGGGAGACCGGGTCAAAGCCGGGGATTTATTGATCGTACTCGACGACCGTGAACTCGTCGCCCAGCAGCGGGAGGCGGTCGCCTCGCTCGCGGCCACCGAGGCCGACCTGGTCACTCGCCGGTCGAATTACCTGCGAATCAAAGCGATCTCCGGATCGGCGAGTGGGGAAGAAATCGTCAATGTGGAGGGCGCTTTCCGCGTTGCCGAAACGCAGGTGAAACGGGCCAAGGAAACCATCAGCCGGATCGAAGTTCAGATCACCTATACGAAAATCGTCGCCAACGCGGACGGGCTGGTGTCCGAGCGGTTCGCCGAGCCGGGAGACTTGGCAACGCCGGGGAAGCCCCTCCTCACCGTGTACGACCCGAACGATCTCGAACTCCAGGTGAACGTGCCGGAGAGTCTGGCATCGGGGATTACAATCGGTCAGAAACTCGGCATCCGCATCGACGCGAATAACTTGGCCACGACCGCTCTCGTTCGAGAAATTGTGCCCCAAGCCCAACAGGCGAGTCGGTCGGTGCTAGTGAAACTTGCCTTACCACAATCCTCGTCCAATCCCGTCCTGCCGGGCATGTACGGCCGGGCTACGATTCCTGTTGGCCAAGCCGAACGTCTCTGGCTGCCGAAGTCGGCAGTCATGCAACGCGGACAACTCGATCTGGTGGAGGTGGCGGGGAGCGACGGCACCCTTTCACGACGCTTCGTCCGGGTGGGCCGCGTTTCCGACGGCAAGGTCGAAATCCTGTCCGGCATATCGCCAGGCGAACAGGTCGCCTTGTCGAACGAGTGAGCCGAGTGCACAACCTTCTTCATGGCCGATGATATGAGCACCAAATCCTCCGACGGGGGAGTCGTCTCCCGCCTGATCGAAGCCTTTCTCCACGGCAACCTGTCCGTCCTCATCATCCTCGTAATGCTCGCGGGTGGGGCCGCGGCGCTGATCCTCACGCCACGCGAGGAGGAACCGCAGATCGTCGTGCCACTCGCCGACATCTACGTGCAGATGCCGGGGGCGAGTGCGGAGGAAGTGGAACAACAGGTCGCGTCGAAACTGGAACGGCTGCTCTACCAGATCGACGGCGTGGAATACGTGTACTCGATGTCCCGTCCGGGCGAGGCAATCGTCACGGTACGGTTTTACGTCGGCGAGAAACGCGAGAACAGCCTCGTCAAAATCTACAACAAGATTTCGATGAATACGGACGTAGTCCCGCCCGGCGTTACCGGTTGGGTCGTGAAGCCGATCGAAATCGACGACGTCCCGTTCGTCAACGTCACCCTGTGGAGTAAGTCCGCCGACGACTTTACCCTGCGTCGGGTCTCCGAACAGGTGGAAGTCGCACTCCAGGGTGTGCCCGAGACGGCCCGGACCGAGGTCGTCGGCGGACGGCGGCGGCAACTGCGGATTCAACTTGACCCAGAGCGAATGGCGTCCCGACAAGTGACACCGCTCGATGTTGATCGGGTGCTGCGCGGGGCGAACGTGAACGTGCAAGCCGGGGCGCTCCGGGCGGACAACCGGGAGTTCTCGGTGGAGAGCGGCCCGTTTGTGCAAAGCACACGGGAGACCGAAACGCTCGTCGTCGGGGTGTTCGCCGGCCGGCCGGTCTACCTGCGGGATGTCGCCTCCGTTTCGGACGGTCCCGAAGACCCAGTAAATTACACCCGAATCAGTTTCGGACCGGGGGAGAAACACGAGAAAGCGAACGGGACCGATTACCCGGCAGTCACGATCGGCGTGGCCAAGCGGAAGGGGAGTAATGCCGTCGTGGTCTCTCACGCCCTCGAAGCGAAGGTGGAGGAACTTCGACGCGATGTGATCCCGGACGACATCGAAGTGCGAATCACTAGCAACAACGGCGAGACCGCCGACGATAAGGTGTCCGAACTGATCCGCGAACTCGGACTGGCCATCATCATCGTGGCCGCGCTGGTCATGTTCATCCTCGGCTGGCGGGAGGCGATCATTGTCGTTACGGCCGTGCCGCTGACGTTCGCCCTCACGCTGCTCGTGAACTACCTCGCCGGATACTCGATTAACCGCGTCACCCTGTTCGCCCTCATCCTGGCCCTCGGGCTGGTGGTGGACGATCCCATTGTGGACGTGGAGAACATCTTCCGCCACTTCCGCCTGCGAAAGAAGCCGCCGAAGGAAGCTGTTCTCGAAGCGGTGAACGAGGTGCGACCCCCGATCATCGTGGCGACACTCGTGGTCATGGTTTCGTTCCTGCCGATGCTATTCATCACCGGCATGATGGGGCCGTACATGCAGCCGATGGCGCTCAACGTGCCGGTCGCAATGTTCATGTCGATGGTCGTAGCGTTTACCGTCACCCCCTGGCTTAGCTACCACGTTTTGAAAGGAGTCTACGGCAAGGGCGGGCATGAACCGGTCGATCCGCATAAGACTCTCACCTATCGCGTCTACAAAGCAGTTCTAACGCCGTTCCTCAACTCCCGCCTCGCCGCGTGGGCTCTCATCGGCATCACGACGATGCTGCTGCTTGGGTCGATGGTGTTGCCGGCGCTCGGCCTCGTGCCGCTCAAGATGCTTCCGTTCGACAACAAGAACGAGTTCCAGGTGCTGGTCGATTTGCCCGAAGGCTCGACGGTCGAGGAAACCGACGCGGTCTTGAAAGCCCTTTCCGACGAGGTGCGAACCGCCCCCGAAGTGAAGGAGGTGCTTAGCTATGCCGGGACCGCCTCGCCGATCGATTTCAACGGCATGGTCCGTCACTACTATCTGCGACAGGAACCGCACCGCGGCGAACTTCGAGTGAACCTGATCGCGAAGGAGGAGCGGCAGCAGCAGAGTCATGCCATCGTACTCCGCCTGCGGAGCGCATTGCAAGCCATCGCCGACAAGTACAAGGCACGGATCAAATTCGTCGAGGTACCGCCCGGTCCGCCGGTCCTCAGCACGCTGGTGGCCGAAGTGTATCCGCGGGCCGGTCAGAGCGAAACGAGCCACCGGGCCGACACGCAGCACGTCCACAATCTTTTCGCCGAGTCGAAGGACGTCGTGGATGTGGACGACACGTTCGAGGCCCAACGGCCACGTTTTGTGTTTCGGGTGGACAAGGAGAAGGCGTCGCTGACCGGGGTAAGCACCGAGGAGATCGCCAATACATTGCGGGTCGGGTTGCAGGGCATGCAACCGGGCGAAGGGAACGTGCAACACTCCCGGGCCGGGGCCGCCCACCTGCCACGAGAGTTGAACCCGCTCGTCATCGTGATGCAACTACCCCAACGCGAGCGGGGCAGCCTGACCGATCTCACTCGCCTCGGGGTCAAGACGCCGACCGGCGAGATCGTGCAACTCGGCGAACTCGGCAGGTTCGAGGAATTCCCAGCCGAGCAGACGATTTATCACAAGAACCTGCGACGGGTGTCCTACGTGTACGGGGACACCGCTGGTCGCACGCCGGGTGAGGCCGTCATCGGCCTGTTGTTCGACATCCGCGACAAGCCCGTGCCGAATGGATCGGAGGTGGTTTGGATAGGCGAAGGCGAGTGGAAGATCACGCTTGACGTGTTTCGCGACTTGGGTCTCGCCTTTGGCGGGGCACTCTTGATGATCTACATCCTGATGGTCTACCAAACGAGTAGTTATCTCGTTCCGCTCGTGCAGATGATCTCCATCCCCCTCACCATTATCGGCATCATGCCCGGATTCTGGCTGCTCAACGTCTACACCGGGAACACCATCGGCGGGTATGCCAACCCGGTCTACTTCACCGCTACTGCGATGATCGGGATGATCGCGCTCGCCGGCATCGCCGACCGGAACGCGATTCTGCTGCTCGACTTCATCCAGCACGTCCGCGATCGTGGAGCGAGCTTGAAGGAAGCTCTGATCGAATCAGGGGCGGTGCGTTTCCGACCAATCCTGCTCACCGCCGGGGCGGCCATGCTCGGGGCCTGGCCGATCACCCTCGACCCGGTGTTCAGCGGGTTGGCCTGGTCGCTCATCTTCGGGCTCACGGTTTCCACTGCGTTCACCCTCCTGCTCGTGCCCGTCGTCTACTGGATGCTCTACCGAGGCACCGACCGGCCGGTCGCTGCCACGGATGTGACACTGGTGCCAGCTCCGGCGGCGACGGAACCGATCCGACCGTCGCACCAACCGTGAGGACGGCGTGGCCAAGAAAGTAACCCCATCCGGGTGTTACGACTTGATGGAGGCGGTGTTTGCGGCCCTCGGTAGTCCGACGCGGCTTGCTATCTTGGCCAGGCTGGTCGCGGGGCCGGCGTGCGTGAACGCGGTTGCCGAGGCCGTGGGTTCCAAACAGGCCAATATTTCCCAACAACTCGTTCTCCTCAAGCAGGCCGGTCTGGTGACGAGCGTACGGACCGGGGGTACGGTGACGTATTCGACGGACGGCCCCGAAGTAGATCGCCTGATTCACCTCACACTCGAAATACTCCGTAAAGTTGTTGCCCAAAGGAGCGTTTAGAGCGTCAATTACATTTCCCGTTCGTGTTGCCTCAATCAAGAATGTTACCGAACGACGATCGCATTTTAGACTCCCAGTTGAGCCTTTGCTCGACACCGATCTGGCTCGTGATTGGAAGGTATCTACAACAGTTTTGACCTGAGCAGAGGATCGGGCAACGGTGGGAACCGACCTGAGCGCCGTTCAGGGGCCAATGCCGATGGGGGACCAGGAGGGTCCCCTGTTTTTGTTTTCGTCCATCGGTTTGGCCTTCATGCAATAAATCCAAACTGCCCATCCCCAGCGACCGGAACCTTTGCCGTTAAGCCAATTCCTTCGCCCCAACCACCACCGGTTTGGAACTCCCATCGGTTCCGTCGACGCAGGCATTCACCAGCGTTCGGGCCATCACTTTCCGCCAGTCTTGAATGCGGCGCTGCAATGTTCGCAGTTGTCCGTCCGGGAACTCACCGGGGAACTGCTGATGCAACCGGTCCAGCAACGACTTGGCCGTCGCTTCGAGATCGGCCTGCAGCCAAAGCAATATCTCGGGCCACACGCTTTCGAAGGGATCTTTCCGCGTTCGCCAGTCGCGGGGCGAAGAAGGTTTCGTCCGATGGGTCGGACGCACTTCGCCGTCCCGCTCCGGGTCCGGCAACCTGGCCAGGAAGTCCTCCAAACTTTCTCGGTTGGCTCCGGAAGTTCAGGTCTCCTGATTGAAGGGCCACCAACGCGGCCTGGCCTTCGCGAATGCTGTGCAGTAGGCCAAGTGAGTCCAGGGAGACGAAGGTTGTTCGAAGGAGTTCTTTCGTATCCGCCGGGACTGAGGCAAGTGCCAAGAGGCGGTCGCATGGAGTCGCAGGCTTGTGATACTGTTTCCGGACTTTGGCTCCCTGGCGGATCTTGGACTTCAGCTTGAACGACGGTTGGAAGTAATTCACGTACAGCACTGCCCGCTCTCCGCGGAGGCGAAATAAGCGGGCGTGCTGTGCGATTGCGTCGTCCACCTCGGCGGCGTCGCGGGTGGGGTCTTGCAACAACCGCTGCGCATCGTCGCGGTCGCGAGCGGCAAATTCACGCCGCAGGGCCAACCGGAACCGCCGCTCTTGCTCGTCACCAACTGCCTGGACTTGGACGCGGCTTGGATTGCCCTGGGCTACAAATTCCGCTGGACGGTGGAACTGTTTTTCCGCCGGTCCAAGTGCATTTTGGGCTGCCAGCACTTGTTGTTCACCTGTCAAAACGGCGTCGCCATCCAGGTCTACCTGGCGCTGATTGCCAGCGTGTTGATCGTGCTCTGGACCGGCCGCAAGCCGAGTCGCCGCACGTTCGAGATGCTCTGCCTGGTAACTTCTCAATAACCCTGGTTTGTGGCGTCAGGGCGCGCAGCGTGGTTCTGTGAGGCGAACCCGCGGTACTGCTTCGGGGTTTTGCCGTGGCGAGCTTCGGTTCAGCTCGGCACGGCTTGGGCTTGGTTGGCGAGGGCCTCCGCGGCACGTTGGCGGATCAA
>Ga0105048_10009143_pt1 | contig 15805 bp, 15 predicted proteins | sample MAT05_FD_78382 | JGI IMG/M metagenome (GOLD analysis project Ga0105048, IMG submission 78382) | Freshwater microbial communities from Lake Fryxell liftoff mats and glacier meltwater in Antarctica - MAT-05 | ecosystem: Environmental > Aquatic > Freshwater > Ice > Liftoff microbial mat | place...
CACCTCGTGCCGAGTCTGCCTGGTTTCGCGAATGCGCTCTCGCCGCAGGGGCATCGTTGCACGAGCAATGCGAGGGCTCGCTTGGAACCCGGATGCGCCATGCACTGGCGTCGGGATTGGTGCGCGCCGATCGCGTTCTGCTGATCGGCACCGATTGCCCGGTGCTCGATGTGGCCATGCTTGCAGCTGCATCGACAGGGCTCTGCGACCGCGATGCGGTGCTTGGTCCGGCCGAGGATGGCGGCTTCGTGCTGGTCGGTACCCGCGTGCCGTTGGGGTTCGAAGACGTGCGGATGAGCACCCCCCACGCAGCGACCGACACGCTGGCCACATGGACGCGCCATGGCATCCGCTACGCCGTGCTGCCGCCACTGTGGGATGTGGACGAGGCCACCGATCTCGTCCGCTGGGAGAGACTGTGCGTACCGGCAGGAGGGGATCATGCAGGCCAGACGCGTACTTGAAGCGCTGGTGGTCGCCGGTGTCATGGGCGTCGCGAGCGCTCCGGCCAATGTTCCGCCATTGCCGGTCGGCGCGTTCTCGCAGGCACAGGTGGGAGATGCTTTGCCTGCCGGCTGGATGCCACTTACGTTCCGCCACATCGCGCGGCATACCCAATACTCGTTGGTTCGCGACGCGGAGGCCGGTGTCGTCGTGCGCGCGCACGCCGACAATGCGGCGTCCGGACTCATTCGCGCCATGGCCGTCGATGCCAACGAGCATCCGGTGCTGCGCTGGCGATGGAAGGCACAGAATCTGATCGAAAAGGGCGATCTCACCCGCAAGGACGGTGACGATTTCCCGGCCCGCATTTACGTCAGCTTTCGCTATTCACCGGAGCGGCTGTCCGTGGTGGACCGCGCCAAATACGCGGCGGCGCGGGTGATCTACGGCGAGTATCCACCGCATGCGGGGCTCAACTACGTATGGGATACCAAGGCAGCGCCCGGCACGATCGCACCCAACGCGTTTACTGATCGCGTGAAGATGATCGTGGTCGAATCGGGATCCGGGCGGTTGCGGCAGTGGGTTGACTACGAACGCAACATCGTCGCCGATTACCGGATGGCCTTCGGGGAAGATCCGCCCCCCATCGCAGGTATTGCACTGATGAGTGACTCGGACAACACCGGTGAGTCGGTGGTGGCGTATTACGGCGACATCACGTTGTCGCCACCCCGCTGACCATCAGGGCACCGTCATGCCGAGTGTCCACATCATGCCGGCGCCACCGAAGAGAATCATCTCGCCGCAAAACCGGTTGTAGCAGTACCCCACCGCGGGGACGATGCCGGGCGCGATGCCGCTGCTGTTCATCGGGATCTTGTCCCGGAACTCGCCGCGATAGCCGTGGAGGATGCCGGCGGCGACCTTGATGTAGAACTCCTGCGCCTTCTCGATCGGCCGCCACAGCAAGCCGCCGAAAACGAATTGCGAGTCCTGGCCAAACGAATTGTCGAAGAACGCCGCACCGGCAAGCCATTGTCCACCCAGCCAGTAGTACGGCATCCGGTACTCGCCGTAGATCAGCTTCTGGTCGTTGACGTGATCGGGGTTGGAACTGAAGTGAACGGTGGCCACGCTGGTCTGGAAGTAGAAGCGATCGGTACGCCACGGCTCCGGTGCACTCCAGGCACGGCGCCAGTCGGCGACCATCGGGTCAGCCGCGGGCACGGCGTGCGGGGCCGATTGCGCCAGCAGCACGGAGGATGCGAGGAGGGCCGCACCCACGACGACCACATTGCGGAAACACGGGAATTGGAAGTGCATGGGCGCAATGACGGGACGAAAGTGCGCAAAGGTACCATGCGCGTCGTGCCTTTGTCGCGCTGACGCCCTGACGAGGCACGTGTTTGCGTTCTGGCCCGTTTCGAATTCAGGAGGCGTGCAGTGTTCCGGAATCAACCTGGCGGACAAGCCTCGGAGACGGCCAGTCCGGCCTTCGCCCCCGCCACCTTGGCGGCGTCGGGCAATGCCACGCCATTCTTCACGGCGGTGACCTCGGCCAGGATCGAGATCGCGATCTCGGGCGGCGTGCGGCTGCCGATGTAGATGCCGATCGGGCCATGCAGTCGCGCGATCTCCGCGTCGGTCACGTCGAACTCCAGCAGGCGCACGCGACGCTTCTCGTTGTTGGCACGTGAACCCAGCGCCCCGACATAGAAGGCGGGCGACTTCAGCGCCTCCATCAACGCGAGATCGTCGAGCTTCGGATCGTGCGTCAACGCGACGACGGCGCATCGCTCGTCAAGCCGCATCGCCTTCACGGTATCGTCAGGCATCGTGCGCACCAGCGTCACGCCGGGGATGTCCCATGTCTCGGTGTACTCATCGCGCGGGTCGCAGATCGTCACCTGGTAGTCGAGGCCGACGGCAATCTGCGCCAGATATTTCGACAACTGTGAAGCGCCGATCACCAGCATCCGGTAGCGGGGACCGTGGACGGTGGTGAGCGTCGCGCCATTGAATGCAAGGCCATCGGTGGCATGCGCGGGATGCAGTGACGTCATCCCGGTCAGCAGATCGAGCCGCCTGGCGACGAGATGACCAGCTTCGATCTCGCGCAGCAGCGCGAGGATGCCACTCTCCCTGGTCAGCGGTTCAAGCACCAGGCGGATGGTGCCGCCACAGGGTAAGCCGAAACGGCGGGCCTCATCGGCGGACACGCCGTAGGTCACGGCCTCGGCCTGCGTCTGCGTCATGCCCAGCCGGCGCGTGCGGTCGATGATGTCGTCCTCGATGCAACCACCCGACACGGAACCGACGACATGGCCATCGTCGCGCACCGCCAGCATGGCGCCTTCGGGCCGCGGCGAACTGCCCCAGGTGTTGACGACGGTCACCAGCAACACGCGCCTCCCGGCATCGAGCCACTCGGCGCTGCGCTTCAGGACTTCAAGATCGACACTGTCCACTGTTGTTCCTCCGGGCCCGCACTAATCGCACGGGCCACGGCAAATTGTTAGAACGTGATCACCCGCGAGTACAAAAGGCCCATCACGACAAGGATGCCGGCAATGGCGATGTAGCGGATATAGCGGCCGGTGTTCGACCGTACGGGAGCGGGCGCGCGGCCGTCAGACACCTTCGGCTCCGGCAATGACGCCCCGGCGGGTGCCACCTGCTGTGAAAATCGTTCGAAAAATTCTTCGGCAATCTTGGCTGCGGCGCCATCGATCAAGCGCGAGCCTATTTGCGCGAGCTTGCCGCCGACTTGGGCTTTCACAGCGTACGTCAACGCGGTCTGGCCGCCTTCGGTGGGTGCGAGCGAGACCTTGGCCTCGCCATTGGCAAACCCGGCGGCGCCGCCCTGCCCTTCGAACTTCAGCGTGTAACCGGTCGGCGGCGTGGACTCGGTCATCCGCATCGTGCCGGAAAAGCGCGCGGACACCGGTCCCACCTTGACGGCCATCGTGGCGCGCCATTCATCGTCGCCGACGCGCTCCATCGATTCGCATCCGGGGATGGAGGCCTTGAGTGTTTCCGGATCGTTGAGCGCGGTCCACACTGCCGCTGGCGGCGCGGGGACGATGCGCGTGTTGGTCATTTCCATGCTTGAAGACTCCTGCGTTGCCGGTACGTCGGCACTCTCATCTCGTATCGTACCAAACGTGTGTTGGGCGATCAGCTGCGAAGGCTGGCCCCGGTCAGCCTGGCCAAGATTCCTGCGCAGGGGACACTTTTATCGCGCGCTTCACCGCCGGCGTGGACCGGCGCATTCCCCCTCGTCCCTCCAGCGCACCCGCCAGGTCGCGCAGCGACGCCACGTTGTGCACGGGCAGGAAGTCGTCCACATGCGGCAGGATGGCGCGGATGCCGGCCGGCCGCGCTTCGAAGCCGGCATAGCGCAACAGCGGATTGAGCCAGATCAACCGCGCGCACGATTTTGACAACCGCTCCACTTCGAACGCGAGGCCCTCACCCGCATCGGCATCGAGCCCGTCGCTGATCAGCAGCACCACCGCGTTCTGGCCCAGCACCCGGCGCGACCAGCGGCGATTGAACTCCGCGAGTGAAGCGCCGATGCGGGTGCCGCCAGCCCAATCATCAACCGCACTCGTAATGCGCGTGAGTGCCACGTCCACATCACGATGCGCAAGATGCCGCGTGATGTTGGTCAGCCGCGTACCAAACACCAGCGTGTGCACGCGATGGCCATCGTTGGTGATCGCATGCAGGAAGTGTAGCAACATCCGCGCGTAGCGGTCCATCGAGCCCGAGATGTCGCACAGCACCACCAGAGGCGGTGGGCGGCGCACCCGCGCACGCCAGGCCAGCGGCGCCACCGCGCCCGCGGCGCCGGTCATCGCACGCAACGTGGCGCGCAGGTCCACGCGGGAGCCGCGCGCGGCCGCACGCGTGCGGCGCTGCGGACGCTCTGGTAAGGGCAGCCGCAATCGCGCCAGCATCGCCTTCACCTGCGTGACCTCGTCAGCGGTCATGGTCGCGAAGTCCTTCTGCTGCAGAACCTCGCGCGCGGAGAATGAAAACGCGGCATCCAGGTCGACTTCGTCCTCATCGTCCGGACGCGCCTCGGGCGCCTTCTTCGGCATCAACGCCTGCGCCAACCGCGCGGGCAACTCCGGCGGCGGCTCTTCGTCCGGCACGCGGCCATAGACGCGAGGCAACAGCGCCGCCACCATCTTTTCCAGCAGTTTCGGATTGCGCCAGAAGACGTCGAAGGCCTGCTCGAACAGTGGCAGTTGCTCATGCCGCGACACCAGTACGGCCGCCAGCGCTTCGCGGAAATCCGTCCTGTTCGCAAGCCCCACCGCTTCGACAGCAGCAACTGCGTCGATCACCTTGGCTGGACCTACCGGCATGCCGGTGGCGCGCAACACCCGCACGAAATGCAGCACGTTTTCCGCGAGCCGGCCCTTCGGCAGCAGCATCGCCTGTCGACGCGCCGTCGGCGCGCTGTCCATCGTCGCTATTGCCTCCCCCGACACGTCGCTTCGCGCCGCCTCCCCCTTAAGGGGGCGATCGTCTTGGGGCGGCCCGGCGACGATTGCCTCCCCCGACACGTCGCTTCGCGCCGCCTCCCCCTTAAGGGGGCGATCGTCTTGGGGCGGCCCGGCGACGATCAAACCCGGATGCCTTCCGCCTGCACTTCGGCCACCAGCTTCGACGCCACCTCTGGCGAGAGCGCGCCCACGTCATCCTGGTACTTAAGCAGCACGCCCAGCGTATCGCCCACCGTCTGCGGGTCGAGCGCCACGCGGTCGAGCGCAATCAATGCCTCGGCCCAGTCCAGGGTTTCCGCCACGCCCGGCGCCTTGAACAGATCCATCGAGCGCAGGCGCTGCGTAAACGCGACGATCTCCCGCGCGAGATTCTCCGGCGCGCGGGGACACTTGCGCCGCAGGATGTCGAGCTCGCGCAACGCGTCCGGATAATCCACCCAGTGATAGAGGCAGCGGCGCTTGATCGCATCGTGGATCTCGCGCGTGCGGTTCGACGTAATCACCACCACCGGCGGTTGTGCCGCGCGGATCACGCCCAGTTCCGGGATCGAAATCTGGAAATCGGACAGCACTTCGAGCAGGTAGGCCTCGAAGGGCTCGTCGGTGCGGTCGAGCTCGTCGATCAGCAGCACCGGTGCCACGCCATCCGCGGGATCAATGGCTTGCAACAATGGCCGCTGCAGCAGGAATTCGCGGGTGAAGATGTCGTGCGCGAGGCTGTCACGCGTCACGTTGCCGGCGGCTTCTGCGAGCCGGATCTCGATCATCTGGCGTGGATAGTTCCATTCATACACGGCCGCCGCCGTATCCAACCCTTCGTAGCATTGGAGGCGCACCAGCGGTTTGCCCAGTGCTACCGCCAGGACCTTCGCAATCTCGGTCTTGCCCACGCCAGCCTCACCTTCGAGGAACAACGGGCGCCGCAACTTCAATGCCAGGAATACGGCCGTGGCCAACCGGCGCTCGGCGACATAGTCGTGCGCCGTCAACAAGGCCAGCGTGGCATCGACATCGAGGGGCAAGGCGGGCGTCGGTTGCGGCGGCAGCATGGCAGGGGTTGGCTTGCGAGAGTGGGGACCGCCTAGCATACCAAGGTGCGCTGGCCGCACCCCGACCTGGCACACCGCAGACTCCCTCCCGTTCCCGAGCTATCATCGGGCATCGCACCTTCTGGAGCATGTATCGATGAAGACCTTCGGCCTCGAACTGCGCTGCGGCGCTCGGTGGACTGCCGTGGCATGCACGCTTGCGTTCACGTCCTTCGCGATGGCGCAGGCCTATCCGTCCAGACCGATCAAGCTGCTGGTGCCGCTTGCGGCCGGCAGCACTGCCGACATTATTTCGCGCTACGCCGGCAACGAACTATCGAAGGCGCTCGGGCAGCCGGTGGTCATCGAGAACAAGCCGGGAGCGGGCGGCACCATTGCGATGAGCGAACTCGCCCGCGCGCCGGCAGATGGCTACACGATCGCGTTCGCGTCGCAGGGCACACTGATATTCAATCCGGCGATCTACGCGAAGCCGGGTTACGACTCAGTCAAGGACTTCCAGCCGATCGCATTCGCCGGAGGCGTGTCGAACGTGATGATCGTGCCGCCCACGAGTGCCGCCACCAAGCCCGCTGACGTCGTCGCAGCGGCGAAGGCCAAGCCTGGTGAATCCACATACTCGTCGGGCGGTGCGGGCACCAGCCATCACCTGTCGGGCGTGTTGTTCGCCCGCGTGACCGACACGGAGCTCGTGCACGTGCCCTACAAGGGAGCGCCGCAGGGCGTGCTGGCCGTCATGTCCGGCGAAGTCTCGATGGGCTTCTTCAATACGCCCACGGTGATCGGGCAGATCAAGGAGGGCAGGGTGAAGGCACTGGGCGTCACCAGCCTGCAGCGCTCACCGCTGCTGCCCGACGTGCCTACACTTGTCGAGCAGGGGGTGAAGGACTACGAAATCAATACGTGGTTCGGCTTCATCGCGCCGGCCGGCACGCCGCCGGACATCGTTGCGCGGCTCAACACCGAGTTCAACAGGATCCTGGCCAGTGCCGACGCACGACAGAAGCTCGGGCCGCAGGGATTCGACCTCGCGCCACCCTCGACACCTGCCGCGTTCAGCAAGACCATTGCCGACGATCTGGTGAAGTGGGTGCCGATCGTGAAGGCTTCGGGCGCCCGATCCGACTGACGCGTCATCGCGGGCGCGCCGCTGTCAGACGCGCGCGCCCGCGCTCCCGCTACAAACCCAGCGCTTCGGCCACCAGACCACGCAGTTCGCGCCGCAACCTCTCGCGCACCGGCGCCAACGCCGTGCTGCGATTGCGGTTGTTGAGCTCGTACGGATCGGCGTCGAGGTCGTAGAGTTCGTCGAGCTCACCGGCGCTGCCACGGTTGACCCAGTGGATGTACTTGTAGCGGTCGGTGCGCACCGCCTTGTACGACATCCCCACCAGCCACGGCATCGCCTGCTCGGCCCAGTACTCGCAGAGAATGGAACGCCGCCAGCCGGAACGCAGCCGCTTGCCGCCTGCGGCGAACAGCGGCAGCAGCGACCGCCCCTGGATCTGCGGACCCGGCTTGCCGCCCGCCAGCGACAACAGCGTCGGTGCAATGTCCTGGCAAATCACCAGCTCGCGCCGCCGCGTGCCCCCACCCACTCGCGGCGGATAGCGGACCACAAACGGCGACCGGATGCCCTCCTCGTACGCGAAACGCCGCTCGGGGCCGAGTGCGTGCTCGCCAAAGAAGAAGCCATTGTCGCCAAGGAACACGATACAAGTGTTGTCGAGTTCCCCGCTGCGTTCGAGTGTGGCCAGAATCGAACCGACGCCCTCGTCGACCGCGGCCATCATGCGGGCCCGCAGGCGGATCTCCTCCTGGCCGAACGAGTGGAGCGCGGCCAGCACGGCCTTTGCCTCGTCGCTGTTGCGCAACTGCAGGCATTCGGCCCACGCCGGCTTGTGCTTCGCCACTTCCGCCGGCGAAAGCATGTTGGGCTTCTTCGGGAAGATCGCGTCGCGGTACAGATCCCGGTGACGCTCGGCGACCACGTAGCCCCCTTGCGCGTCGATGCGCAATTTGCCGTCCGCCCCCTGCTCCGCATCCGGATGGACGGCCTTGTGCGCGAAGAAGAGCGACCACGGCTTCTTGTGCTTGCGCTGCACGAAGTCGAGCGCCAGTGTGTTCATCACGTCGGTAATGTGGCCCGTGTGCTTCTCATACTTGCCGTCGTGATTCAGCACGGGATCCATCAGGCGGCCGTGGCCGTCGTAGCTGATCCAGTGGTCGTAGCCGGGCCGCGGCATGCCGTCATTGCCCATGTGCCACTTGCCGATGTGCGCAGTCTCGTAGCCCAGGCGCTGCAGTTCGAGGTGGTAGTTGGGAAGGCGGTGGCTCATCGCATCGCGCGCAACATTGTCGATGATCCCGTGCCGGCTCGCGTATTGGCCGGTGACGATCGAAGCGCGGTTGGGCGAGCAGATTGGCGTGGTATGGAACGCGCGCTCGAACAACGCGCCCTCTGTCGCCAGGCGATCGATGTTCGGGGTGCGCAGGTACGGATGGCCGCCGGCGCCAAACTCGTCGTAGCGCAGGTCGTCGATCAGGATGACGAGAAAATTCGGTTTGCGTGCACGCACGGAACGCCGTTTGAAGAATTGCGACGGCACCGAGTGTAAACCGGAGTTCCTGGCGACGCTCGCTTCCCGTTAACCGCGCACGAACACCGCCGGGGCTGTCGCGCCCGGCGGTGTCCTGTTGAGATCCGGCGTCGGTCAGGACTTGTAGAACACGTAGTCGGCCTGGTAGGGCACCGTCTTCTTCGTGCCCGCCATTGCGGACGTGCACGCGTCGGTCGGCGCCACGCCGCCCTTGGTGTTGACCCGCTGGATATAGGTCACGCCGGTCATCGAGCCATTACCCATCGCCGGATCCGCCTTCACGAGCTGCAGCGGAATGCTGCCCGCCATGCCGGGGGCCACCGCGACCTGCTTGCCGGTCACCTTGCTGCCGTCCATCGATTCCCACGTCGGCCCGCCGTAGTACTTGCCGACTTCCTTCTGCGTGGCGGAATCCATCAGCTTGGCCATCGGGCCGGCGAAGGTCCACTCAAACGCGGCGGCATCGGTGGCCTTGGCCTTGCATTCGTAAGTCAGCTCGCCCACGCCGACCACGGTCATGGCGGCCTTGTGGCCGGCCGGCACGCGGACCGCCTCGGGAAGGGCCATGCCTTGCGCCAGTGCGGTCAGGGGCATGAGGCAGCTTGCAGCCACGGCAACAGCGATCATCGTGCGCATCATCGTTCCTTCCAGGTCATGGGCGACATGCCCGATAACCTCTTTACGGAGGAACTGGAGGAGTGGATGCAACGGGACGATCAGATCGTCGTCGACCTGGCCAAGGCCATCGACCCGCGCGTGAAATGACCGCAGCGGCTGCCGCTGCACCTAACCCGCGACCAGCAACAAACCGATCATCAATGACAACGGGCGGCGAAACCTCCGCCGCCCGCTGAATTGCAAGCAGCCCGGCACTACCCTGCGGCCAATACCGCCCGTCCCGCCAGCACGGGAATCAGATGCGCACGGTAGGCCGCCGATCCATGCAGGTCGCTGTTCATCCCCGACGCATCCATTTTCACGGCACGCGCGGCGTCATTGGTGAACGCCTTGCCCAGCGCGTCCTCCAGCGCCTTGGCGCGGAACACGCTGGACGCCGCCCCCGTCACCGCCACCCGCACGCCACTGCCGGTCTGCGCGACGAAAACGCCGACCAGCGCGAAGCGCGACGCCGGCTGCACGAATTTGATGTACGCCGCCTTCTTCGGAATGGGGAAGCTCACCGACGTGATGAGCTCGCCCTCCGCCAGCGCAGTTTCGTACATGCCCTTGAAGAACGCATCCGCAGCGATCTGCCGCTTGTTGGTGTGCACGGTGGCATTGAGTGCAAGCACGGCCGACGGATAGCACGCTGCCGGGTCATTGTTGGCCAACGCACCGCCCAGCGTGCCCATGTTGCGCACTTGCCGGTCGCCGATGCCTTCGGCCAACGCCGCCAGCGACGGGATCGCGTCCTTCACCACTTGGGACGACGCCACTTCGGCATGGCGCGTCATCGCGCCGATGACAATCGCGTCGCCTTCCTTGCGGATGCCCTTCATCTCCGGCACGGCGGAAAGATCCACCAACGCCCCAGGTTGAGCCAATCGCAGTTTCATTGCTGCAATGAGACTTTGGCCCCCCGCCAGCGCCTTGCCGCCGGATTGCGCGAGCAGCGCGACCGCATTGGCCACCGATGTTGCCTTGTGCATGTCGAAGCTGTACATGGTCGTTCTCCTTCAGGCCTTGGCCGACTGGATGGCCTGCCACACGCGGTGCGGCGAGGCGGGCATGTCGATGCGCGTGACACCGACGGCAGACAACGCGTCGTGCACGGCGTTCATGATGGCGGCAGGTGCGCCGATGGCCCCGGCCTCGCCGCAACCCTTCGCGCCCAGCGGATTGTGCGTGCACGGCGTGACCCGCGTGCCCACCTTGAACGACGGCAGGTCATCCGCGCGCGGCATCGCGTAATCCATGTAGCTGCCGGTCAGCAGCTGGCCGCTTTCCGGATCGTAGACGCAATGTTCCAGCAGTGCCTGGCCGATGCCCTGCGCGACGCCACCGTGCACCTGGCCTTCGACGATCATCGGATTGATGATGTTGCCGAAGTCATCCACCGCGGTGAAGGCCTTCACGTCCACGACCCCGGTGTCGGGATCGATCTCGACTTCGGCGATGTGCGTGCCGGCCGGATACGTGAAGTTGGTGGGATCGTAGAACGCCGTCTCATCCAACCCCGGTTCGAGCTTGTCCAGCGGATAGTTGTGCGGTACGTATGCGGCCAGCGAGATTTCCGCGAAGGCCTTGCTGCGATCGGTGCCTGCCACGGTGAACTTGCCATCCTTGAACTCGATGTCACCTTCGGCGGCTTCGAGCAGGTGCGCCGCGATCTTCTTGCCCTTCGCGATCACCTTGTCCAGCGCCTTGACGATGGCGGTGCCGCCCACCGACAGCGACCGCGAACCGTACGTGCCCATGCCGAAGGGCACACGCCCCGTGTCGCCGTGCACGACATCGACATTGGCGATGTCGATGCCGAGGCGCCCGGCGACGATCTGCGCGAACGTGGTCTCGTGCCCCTGCCCGTGGCTGTGCGAGCCGGTGAAGACGGTCACGCTGCCGGTGGGATTGACACGTACTTCGCCGGCCTCGAACAACCCCGCACGCGCACCCAACGCACCTGCCACATTGGACGGTGCCAGGCCGCACGCCTCGATGTACGACGCATAGCCTATGCCGCGCAACTTGCCGCGCGTCGCGGAATCGGCCTTGCGCGCGGCGTAGCCCTGCACATCCGCCAGCTCGTTCGCGCCATCCAGCGTGGCGTCGTAGTTGCCGATGTCGTAGGTCAGCGCCACCGGCGTGGCATACGGGAACGTGCGGATGAAGTTGCGACGGCGGATCTCATCCTGCGGCAGCTTCATGTCCACGGCAGCCTGGTGCACCATCCGCTCGACGACGAACGTGGCCTCGGGCCGGCCCGCGCCGCGGTACGCATCCACGGGCGCGGTGTTGGTAAACGACGCTGTCACCTCGACGTAGATGGCGGGGGTCGTGTACTGCCCGGCCAGCAGCGTGGCATACAGGATCGTCGGGATGCACGAAGCGAACGTGGACAGATACGCGCCCATGTTGGCGTTGGTGACGACGCGCAGCGCCAGGAACTTGCCGTCCTTGTCCAACGCCAGTTCGGCGTGCGTGACATGGTCGCGGCCATGCGCATCGGAGACAAAGGCCTCGCTGCGGTCGGCCGCCCACTTGATGGGGCGGTTCACCTTTTTGGACGCCCATACCATCGCGGTTTCTTCGCCGTACAGATAGATCTTGGAGCCGAAGCCACCGCCCACAGCGGGCGCGATCACCCGCACCTTCGTTTCGGGCAGCCCGAGCACGAACGCCGTCATCAGCAGCCGCTCGACGTGCGGGTTCTGGTTCGACACATACAGCGTGTACGAATCGGCCGCGCGGTCATACGAGGCCAGCGCACAGCGCGGCTCGATGGCATTGGGCACGAGGCGATTGTTGATGATGTCGAGCTTGGAAACGTGCGCGGCCTTGGCAAACGCCGCGTCCACCGCCGCCTTGTCGCCCAGCGCCCACGTGTAGCACTTGTTGCCGGGCGCCTGCTCGTGGATTTGCGGCGCGCCTGGCTTCAGTGCGTCCACGCAGTTCACCACCGCGGGCAGCACTTCGTAGTCGACGTCGATCAGCTCAGCGGCATCCTTGGCCTGATGCAGCGTTTCGGCAATGACCAGCGCCACCTGGTCCCCCACGTAGCGCACCTTGCCCTGCGCCAGCACCGGATGCGGCGGCTCGTTCATCGGCTTGCCGTCGGTGCCGGTGATGAGCCAGCCGCACGGCAATCCATTGACACCCGTCAAATCCGCGCCGGTGAAGATGGCCACCACGCCAGGCGCCGCCTTGGCCTTGGCGAGGTCGATGCTGCGGAGCGTAGCGTGCGCATGCGGCGAGCGCAGGAACACACCCTGCGTTTGCCGCACCATGTTCACGTCGTCGGTGTACTGCCCGGCGCCGGTGATGAAGCGCAGGTCTTCCTTGCGGCGTATTGATTGGCCGATCACGCTCGGTTCATTGGCTCCCATGGTCGTCTCCTACTTTGCCATGGCCGTGGCGCCCTGCTGCACGGCGCGCACGATGTTGTGATACCCGGTGCAGCGGCAGATGTTGCCTTCCAGCTGCTCGCGGATCGTGGTTTCGTCCGCCCCCGGATGCCGCGCAACGAGATCGATGGCACTCATCACCATACCGGTGGTGCAGAAGCCGCATTGCAACCCGTGGCACTCCTTGAACGCCGCCTGCATCGGATGCAGTGTGCCGTCCTCCGCCGCAAGGCCCTCGATCGTGACCACGGCCGTGCCGTTGGCCTGCACGGCGAGGATGTTGCAGGCCTTGACCGCGTGGCCGTCCATGTGGACCGTGCATGCGCCGCACTGTGCAGTGTCGCAACCGACGTGGGTGCCGGTGAGCGCAAGGTTGGTGCGCAGGAAATCGACGAGCAACGTTCGCGCGTCGACATCGGCAGTGACCGACTTGCCATTGACCTTCAGCGATAGGGAAACGGACACGGACAACCTCCTTGGCGGAATGGATGCGAGACGGCGCCATTATCGTGAACTGCGAAGCGCTCGGGACCCCAAGCATACTGCGGGGTTCGGATGACAGCAATGCAACGCGCTGTCCGAACCGGATGGAGTACAGTCGGGACGATCCAACACCGCCCCGTCGACCATTTGCGGCGGCATCCCCTTCGCACCCCCCACGCCCACCCATGTCGCGCCTCTTTGCCCGATGAGCCAACGTGCCGCACGCGTCCTGCTGGTGGGTGGCGGCCATAGCCACATCGAGGTGTTGCGCCGTTTCGCGCGCGCGCCGGATGCCCGCATCGCGCTGACGCTGGTATCGCCGTTTGAGCGCACGCCCTATTCCGGCATGCTGCCCGGCACCATTGCCGGACACTACACCGCCGCCGAGGCGTCGATTGCGCTGGCGCCGCTGGTGCAATGGGCCGGCGCCCGGCTGGTCGAGGGCGAGGTACGCGAACTCGATCTCTACACGCGCACTGTGTTGCTCGCCAACGGGGTGCGCGAGGCCTTCGATTTCGTGTCGCTGGACATCGGCTCCACACCGTCGATGACGGTACCGGGCGCTTCGGATTTCGCGCTGGGCGTGAAGCCGGTGGAAGCATTCCTCGACGCCTGGGACCGGATACGCGCCGACGTGATCGCCGGCCATGTCAGCACCATCGCCGTCGTGGGCGGTGGCGCGTGCGGTGTCGAGGCACTGCTGGCGATGCAATATCGGCTGCATCAGGAAGCCAGCACGGCCGCACCCCGGTTCGCGCTGGTCACCGACCAGGCACACGTACTGGCGCAGCATGCGCCCGGCGCGCGGGCGCGCATGGGACGCATCTTGGTCGAGCGCGGCGTCGTTTTGCATCTCGACAGCGCGGCCATCGCCGTTGAACAGGGCGCGGTGATCGTCACGCATGGCCGGCGCATTGCGGCCGACCGCATCATCTGGGCTACCGGCGGCGCCCCGGCGGCCTGGCTTGCGGGTTCCGGACTTCCCTGCGACGCGCGCGGTTTCGTCGCGGTCGATGCGCACTTGAAGTCCCCCGCGCATCCCTTCGTGTTCGCCGCCGGCGACTGCGCGTCGCAGATCGATACCCCGCGGCCGAAATCGGGGGTCTATGCCGTCCGGCAAGGCCCGCCCCTGGCCGCCAACCTGCGTCGCGCGGCGAACGGCCTGCCCCTGCTGGAATATCGGCCGCAGCGGCAGGCGCTGGCCCTCATCTCGACCGGCAACCGTCACGCGATCGCCTCGCGTGGCCCCCTTGCCGTGGAAGGCGCATGGGCGTGGCGCTGGAAGGACCACATCGACCGCAAATTCATGGCCCGCTATGTGCCGCCCGGGGACGACGCCCTGCCGCTCCCACTAGAATGAAGCCCATGGATATCGTCACTCGATCCATCATCGGTACAACCCGTCGCGCGTGCAGGCAATCAGCGCGCCTGATGGCATGGGTTGCGCTGGCGATCGTCGCGCCCGGTGCGGCCGCCAGCGATGTCACCGCCATCACGCTGGTGCCGCAACAGGTGTCGGCCCATGGTTGGTTCTTCCAGGGCGAGGCCGGCATGGCCAGCGCGCAGAACAAGGGCTTCATGTCCAATGCGGGGTTCGTCGTGACCAGCGATGGCGTGGTGATCTACGATGCGCTCGGCACGCCGGCACTGGGCGAGGCGATGCGCACGGCGATCCGCAAGATCACCGCCCAACCCCTCCGCCGCATCGTTGTCGGCCACTATCATGCCGACCACATCTACGGCCTGCAGGCGCTGCAGGCACCCGGCGTGCCGATCTTTGCGCACCGCAAGGCGGAGGCCTACCTGCAATCCGGTCTATCGGTCGAGAGGCTGGCGCAGCGGCGTGCGGAACTCTTTCCATGGGTGGACGAGAAGACGCGGGTTGTCCCTCCCTCCGCATGGCTCGAGGGCGATACGAGCTTCCGGCTGGGGGGCCTCACCTTCCGGATGATCCATGCGGGCAGCGCCCATTCGCCCGAGGACCTGATGTTGTTCGTCGAGGAAGACCGGTTGCTCTTCGCCGGCGACCTGCTGTTCGCGGGACGCGTTCCCTTCGTCGGCAACGCCGACAGCAGCGGCTGGTTGCGCGCGATGGATGCGATGATCGCCCTCGATCCCAAGGTGGTGGTGCCAGGACACGGTCCCGCCTCGCGCGACGTGGGCCGCGACCTGACGCTCACGCGGGATTACCTGCTGTACCTGCGGAAGTCGATGGGCCAGGCCGTGGCGGAATTAGAGCCGTTCGACGAGGCGTATGCGCGCACCGACTGGTCACGCTTCAAGGATCTGCCGGCCTTTGCGCAGGCCAACCGCCTCAATGCATGGGGTACTTACCTGCGCATGGAACAGGAAGCCCTCGGGGTGGGCAAGCCATGACGACCAGTCACGATCCCGTATTGTCGGTGGCCGTCCGCGCGGCGCAGGCGGCCGCCAGTGTCATCGCGGATGCCGCGCTCGATTTGAAGCGCCTGCCCACGTTCTCGAAGCAGCACGGCGACATCGTGTCCTCCGCCGACATGGAAGCCGAGGACGCCATCGTCGCCACGCTGCGCGCGGCGTTTCCCGACCACGCGATCCTGGGCGAGGAATCCGGCCATATCGAGGGCGCGCGCGACGGCGGCGGGTACAAGTGGATCGTCGATCCGATC
>Ga0105048_10009144_pt1 | contig 15804 bp, 17 predicted proteins | sample MAT05_FD_78382 | JGI IMG/M metagenome (GOLD analysis project Ga0105048, IMG submission 78382) | Freshwater microbial communities from Lake Fryxell liftoff mats and glacier meltwater in Antarctica - MAT-05 | ecosystem: Environmental > Aquatic > Freshwater > Ice > Liftoff microbial mat | place...
AAAGTGGTCCAGTACCGACGGCCGTATTGGTCATTGACCTCAGGTCGCCAGATAAGTTTTCCCAGAAAGTCACGACCATCGCCAAGAGTAAGGATGAGGCCATCATTCTGTATTGCGCGCCAGGTGCGCGCTCGGGTATGGCTGCAGACTTCTTGTAGCAAAGCGGCTACACCGCCGTTAGTATTGGCGTCAACGCAAGTATGGTCGTCCGGTAACTCAGCCGCACCATTGAGCGCAACTAGGCACGAGGTATGCGATGAGTAGAGAGACAACCTCGCGGCGCAGGCTGCTTGCGGGCGTACTAGTGGCCGCCACTACGGGTGCGACAGTGTCCAAACCTGTAAATTCGGCCCCTGTAGCAGCTACAGAAGTAGATGCAACGCTTCACAAAATTGTCTACCAGCTCAACAAATCAGACGAGGCATATCAGGAAGCCATCTTTAACTCCATCAGTGCAATGCTCACCAAGTACGTCGATGACGTGGCCATTGCCGTGGTGGTCTGGGGCCCTGGCATCCACTTGCTGGCCAAGAAACCAAAGCGGCCTGTCCCAAAGCTCTTTCAGGAGCGAGTCAAAAGTATGGCGGAGTCCTACGGTATCAAGTTCATTGCGTGTGGCAACACGATGCATACACTGGGTTGGACCGCAGAGGACATGGTGGAGTTCGCAAAAATTGAAGACGTTGGTGCCGCCGCCATCATGGAACTTCAAGAACGAGGATATGCCTACCTTGCGTGGTGATGTCGGAGTCACGCTGAAATGCCCCGCTCAAGATGGCATTTTTTGTGCTGCGTTGTTACCAATTGGCGCCACGTTGATTCGCCGTATGCCCCGTCGTTAACAACAAAGTACCGTCTTGCTGGTGCATGGGCTGCAAGACAGCGTTGTTACGGTTGAGGACGCGCGTTGGTTATGGCAAAACCGTGGGCAGGCCGATGTCACTTTGCTGGAGTGCAATCGGACCCAAGAGGTATTTGACGATTTGCCGGAAGTCACCCGGGAAATTTTGGACTTTCTGCAGGCTTTCACCAGGGCGTAGCTCCCGCAGTCTTCCTCTTTATCGACGGCCACCCGTTTCAAACCCGAGGCGCACCGCACGTCGGTACCGGGCTATGGCGATGGAGGCCTGATTGCTTCGCTGATAACTCGGCATGCATTGATATGGATCATATTCAAAAATACCCATAGGGGTACTATTCGCATCTCTTGCTCAGCTGCATTTCTATCAACCCCGGAGAAATACCATGTCTAACCGTCGTGAATTCATTGTTCAATTTGGCCTGGCTAGTGCGGCGCTATCTACCAGTCAGGCGTGGGCTCAGGGCGCTATGGTGGCTGAAGGGGACGCGCAAGCTGTAGGCCTGGGTTACAAGGCAGACGCCACCAAAACTGACAAGGTGAAGTACCCAAAATATGCTGCCGATCAAAAGTGCAGCAGTTGTGCCCTGTATCAGGGAAAAGCGGGCGATGCGGGCCCGTGCCCCCTGTTTCCAGCCAAGCAAGTGACAGCAAAGGGCTGGTGCAGTGCGTGGGCCAAAAAAGCCTGAGCCTGTTAAGGCCGTGCGCAGAACCTAGCCTCCCTTGGGGTGGTGCCCTGCTAGCGGTCTTGTTCGATAGAAGGAACGCAAGTGAATACCGACCCAACCCCCGTACGCAAGATCATTCGTATTGCCGAGTCCCTGGACAAGGGGCCAATCGAGCCCCCACCGGGCGCGGATGCAGAGATGGTCTCGCTGTACGAGGCGCATAAAAAGATCTATCCCCGCAGCGTGACCGGGTTTTTCTCAAACTGGCGCTGGGCGACCGTATTCTTAACCCAACTGGTGTTTTACGGCTTGCCGTGGCTCGAGTGGGGTCAGCGTCAGGCCGTGCTGTTCGATCTGGGGGCAAGGCGCTTCTATATCTTCGGGCTGGTGCTTTACCCACAAGACTTCATCTATCTCACTGGAATTCTGGTGATTTCGGCGTTCTCACTGTTCTTGTTTACTGCAGTGGCCGGGCGCTTGTGGTGCGGCTATGCGTGCCCGCAAACGGTCTACACGGAAATCTTCCTCTGGTTGGAAAAGAAGACAGAGGGGGACCGAACCGCGCGCATGCGCCGCGATGCCGGACCGTGGACCATGGACAAATTGTGGCGCAAAACCAGCAAGCACGCGCTTTGGTTGATGGTTGCCCTTTGGACCGGTTTTACCTTTGTGGGATATTTCACGCCCATTCACGAGTTGGGTCGTGAATTCATTCAGCTCAACTTGGGCGCTTGGGAAATATTCTGGACATTCTTTTATGGATTCGCCACTTACGGCAATGCCGGCTTCATGCGTGAGCAGGTGTGCAGGCACATGTGCCCTTATGCCCGCTTTCAAAGCGCGATGTTCGACAAGGACACGCTCATCGTCACGTACGACGCCGAGCGCGGCGAGCCCCGCGGCCCGCGCTCAAAAAAATCTGACCCCGCTGCTTTGAACCTGGGTGCCTGTGTGGATTGCAGCCTGTGTGTGCAAGTTTGCCCAACTGGGATTGATATTCGCAACGGCCTGCAGTACGAATGCATAGGCTGTGGCGCCTGCGCCGATGTGTGCGATACGGTGATGGATAAAGTGGGATACGCGCGCGGTCTTGTCAAATACTCCACTGAGAACGCGGTCAATCAGCACTGGACGCGCGCCCAGACCTTGCGCCATGTGTTGCGTCCGCGGGTGCTAATCTACATCGCGGTTCTTGGCGCCGTGGTCGCCGCTATGGTGGTCAGCTTGGCGATGCGAATACCTTTCAAGGTCGATGTCGTGCGCGATCGGGGTGCGCTTGCCCGTATTGTCGAAGGTGGACGCATTGAAAATGTGTTTCGCCTGCAGATCATGAATGCCACAGAGGCGACACAGCGGTTCCACATTTCAGTGGTGGGCATGCCTGGCTTGCGTGTGGTGTCCGAGAGCGACATTGCCATAGAGTCCACGCAAGCCCGATGGGTTGCCGTGCGGGTGCAGGGCCCTGCCGAAGAACTTGCGCCGGGCTCACACACCATCCACTTCGAGATTGCCGCCGAGGGTCCTATCGGGAAAGTGTCCGAGAAGGCCGTCTTTATTGTCCCCCGTTAAGGATTCACCATGATCAAAGATCCCACCGCGGTGAGTCAAAGATTGATGTGGATTGTCTGGCCGGCCTTTTTGATGGCTGGGGTGCTTGAGGCAGTGGTGTTCGCCAGGATCAGCCGCTCTCTGACGATGCTGTTGGCTATGTCGCCGTTTAAGGTGAACCGCTGCCACTTGCCACTTGCCACTTGCCACCCGACAGTCGTCGAGAAACGTGTGCAGCAGACTGCCCCCGACAATGAAGACCTTAAGTCCGTAACTTAAACATGGAGAACAGCAATATGCTCAATCGGCGACAACTATCGGCAGGTATGGCGTGCTTTGCGACGCTCAGTGCATCCGCACAGACTGGGCCGCAAGTCATGGCGTCCAGGAAAAACAGTGACCTACTGGGCGACACGTTGCATAAGACTGGTTTTCAAGTCAACAAGGCGGATGGAGCTTACCAGGACGCCTAGTACCCAAGCTCATGCAGGACCGGGCGCTGGTGTCCTTATCGAACTCCAAGAAAAGGGATATGCCGATGTCGCATAGTAAGGGAGTAGCAGCGTCCGCCGATCGGTGCAGCGCAACTGGATTGACTTTTGGACAAGATATCAATTTTGATAAAAATGTCTATAGCCCCCGTATTCATTGGCTAATATGCTATCTATTGGATAGCGACATTTCATTCGAATGAACGGTTTCCACCAGCATTCCGATCGGTCTACCTATCGCGGATGGTCAGCGTTCATACCGCCGTCGTTGAGATAATTCTTGTGCGGGGGTGCGAACACAGTCCATGCTGGGTGATGCAAATACAAAATCATTTGCCCCCAGGGTTTGGCTGGTGCAAAATGAAATGGATCAATACACCCAGCAGGAAGAACATGTTCAAGAAAACGGCGATGTTGTTTTTTATGGCGGTCAGCGTCGTTGCTGTTCATGCGCAAGAGGCAGTGTTTTCGGTCAAATCACTTACGCCTGAAACCGCGCTGCAAGCTGCCAAGGCCGCTTTAGAGTCCTGCCGAAAAAATGGGTTTCAGGTTGCAGTGGCGGTGGTGGACCGTGCCGGACATACCCAAGTGTTGTTACGCGATCGTTTTGCTGGAGCACATACCGTAGAAGCAGCTACCAACAAGGCTTGGACGGCTGCCAGTGTGCGTACATCCACCACATTACTCGCGGCTGAAACGCAAGCTGGAAAATCAATGAGCGGGCTGCGCGGAATCAGCAAGTTCGTGGCTGCACCAGGCGGCTTGCCCATAGAGGGCAGCGGTGCATCCCTTGGGGGAATTGGCGTGTCGGGTGCCCCGGGCGGTGACGCTGACGAGGCCTGCGCCAAAGCCGGAATCAAAACGATCGCCGATGCGATCGAATTCTGAGACCTTAAGCGAACTTTTCCAGCAGGCGTGCGGAGCGTTCTACTTCCTGAATGGCCTCGGCGTCTGACTTTGATTCGTGAACCGCTTCGATGAGTGAGCAGGTCATCATCCGATAAAAAGCCTTGTCCATGGCTTTGCGAGCTGCCGACATCTGGGTTGCGACATCTTCGCAGCTACGTCCGCTTTGAATCATGTCCACCAAGCCGCGTACCTGTCCTTCGATCCGACGGAGCCGGTTCACCATATCTTTTTCGTGTTCTCCACGATAGCCTGCTGTGGGGCTTAGAGCCTTGGCTTCGGCCAATGCAGAAATTGCTTTTTTAGTCATGACGGCGGTTTGTTGAGGCTGACCCGCAAGTGTGCCAGATCACCCACCGCAAACGCAATCAAATATTTACCCTACCCCGATAGGTATAGGGTTGTTGCCTATTCCCATAGGGGTATCCATTTGAGATGATTACTGTGCGAAAGCGGCCGCGTAGGCGCGGGTGTTACTCGGTAAGCAAGTGCAGCCTTGATCCTGAAGACCGGGTCCAACGTGGCAGTCAAACCGATTGCAGATGACACGGTGAATCCTCTCTTCCCTGCGACTAAAGAAAGTCATATAAGTGTAGGACTTGCATACCTTTCGATGGACTCACCATGAAAATCACAGCCCGTTATTTGTACCTTGTCACTTGTTTCATGCTTTTGCATGCCGGGGCTGCGTTCGCACAAACACCGGGCATTTTTCGAGATGCAGATTTGAAGCTTGGCGAAAAGCTGATTGCCGAAAACAAATGTGTCGCATGCCACCAAAAGAAGGTGGGGGGTGATGGCAGTGCAATTTACCGTCCTGCGGGAAGAATCAACACGGCTGGCCTATTGCGCGGCATGGTGGAGCAATGCAATACAGAGCTCAATTTGGGACTTTTTCCGGAAGAGGTAACTGCGGTAGCTGCCGTACTGAATCGGGACAACTACAAGCACAAGTGATAGGTGCTTGTTTCTCGTAATGTTGTAGTCAGTCGGGTTGATCAATATACATATCAGCATGTGGAGATATAAAGAGCGGCGAATCCAAGACCAGTATCCAAGGAGAGTTTGTGAAATATAACGATGTGAGCTCTGGGCGCATACGCAAGGCGCCCGAGAATTTTTTAAGTAGGGATGGCATCAAGACGGTTTTTGCCGAGGGAAAGAATGGCCGCCGCGACTTTATCCGCAGTGCCTTTGCAGCCGCAGCCGCCGGTGTAGCGGCTCCCACCCTTCTGGCCCAGAGCAACCCAGTACCCAAGGAGGGTGGCGATCCCAATATTTTAAATTTGCCGGAGCACGCCACAGGGCTTGGTCAGGGCGTCTCCCCCGAGGGGAGCTATGGAAAGCCATCCAAATTTGAAACCAACGTGCAGCGCCGCCAAAGTCCAGGCCTGACACAAACGACGCAGGCTTCAGTGTCTTTTTCTCCCATGCAGTCGTTGTTTGGCATCGTCACTCCAAGCGGCTTGCATTTCGAGCGTCACCACCAGGGTTGGTGGGATATCGACCCTTCCAAGCACCGTTTCATGGTCAACGGCATGGTCAAGAGCGCCAAGGTGTTCACCATGGATGAGATCATGCGATTGCCCTCCGTGTCGCGCTTTCACTTTATAGAGTGCGGCGCCAACACCGCGACCGAATGGGGCAATGTCGCTGTACCCACAGCGCAGTACACCCACGGCATGATTTCGTGCAGTGAGTTCACGGGTGTGCCACTGATCACTTTATTGGAGATGGCCGGCGCCGATCTCAAAAATGGCAAGTTTGTGCTGGCCGAGGGCGGCGAAGGCTCGTCCATGACCCGCACCATTCCCATGAGCCTGATTACGTCAGGCGAAGTGATCGTGGCCTATGGCCAGAACGGCGAAATGTTGCGTCCTGAAAACGGCTACCCGCTTCGCCTCGTGGTGCCAGGCGTCCAGGGCGTTAGTTGGGTCAAGTACTTGCGAAGGGTGGAAGTTGGCGACAAGCCCTATGCGGCCAAAGATGAAGCCATTCATTACATCGACATGATGCCCGATGGAATGTTGCGCCAGTACACCAACATTCAGGAATGCAAAAGCGTCGTAACTACGCCGTCCGGCGGCCAAGTGCTGTTAGACAAGGGCTTTTACAACATCACCGGTCTGGCTTGGTCAGGCCGTGGCAAGGTCAAGAAGGTGGATGTGTCGGTCGACGGCGGCCGTAACTGGCGTCAGGCGCGTTTGGAAACCCCTGTGTTGTCCAAAGCGCTGACGCGTTTCAATCTGGACTGGGTGTGGGATGGAAAGCCCGCCATTATCCAAAGCCGGGCGACTGACGACACGGGGTACGTCCAACCCACTTACAAGCTGTTGCGAGCTGTCCGTGGCACGCGTTCCATCTATCACAACAATGCCATTCAATCATGGCTGGTTCAGGAAAACGGTGAGGTGAAAAATGTCCAGCTTTCGTAATGCAGTGATCGCTGGAGCCATGGTGGCCGTTGCCAGTATTGCGATGGCGCAGACTGCCAGCAAATACACCGGCGTGGGGCGTGATGCGACTTCCAAGGAGGTCGCCGCGTGGGACATCGATGTGCGCCCGGACTTCAAAGGGTTGCCTCCTGGCTCCGGTAGTGTTGCCAAGGGGCAGGATGTCTGGGAAGCCAAGTGCGCCCATTGCCACGGTGTGTTTGGTGATTCTGGAGAATTTTTCAGCCCGCTGGTAGGCGGCACGACTGCGAACGATGTCAAGACCGGCCGTGTTGCCAAGTTGACTGACTCTACGGTAGGACGCACCACCTTCATGAAGGTGGCTACTTTGTCTACCGTGTGGGATTACATTAACCGTGCCATGCCCTGGACACAACCAAAGTCGTTGACGACCGAAGAGGTGTATGCAGTCACCGCGTTCCTATTGAATCTGAGCAATGTAGTGCCGGACAACTTTACGCTGTCCGACAAAAATATGGCTGATGTACAGGCGCGAATGCCCAACCGCAATGGCATGACTACGCAGCACGCCATGTGGCCCGGTAACGAGTTCAATGGAACCAAGGTGCCAGACGCGAAAAACGTGGCGTGCATGAAAGACTGTGCAACCGAGCCGAAGGTGGCGTCGTTCTTGCCTGACTTTGCGCGGAATGCCCATGGCAATTTAGCGGACCAAAATCGCACGGTCGGTCCGCAGCGCGGGGCGGACACTTCAGCGCCTGAGGGTAAGGCACCTGCTGCAGGGGCTGCTGCCGCTGGTGTGCCCGTGATGGTGGCCCAGGCTACCAAGGCTCCGGAGGTCGCAAAACCCGCTGCGACGGCAGCGCCAGGCGGGGCGGGCACCAAGGCGGTTATGGCGCTGCTGGCCAAACATAGCTGTGTCGCCTGCCACGGCATTGACAAGAAGATTGTCGGACCTGCCTTTACCGACATCGCCAAGAAGCAGGCAGGCAAAGTCGATTATCTTGCGGGCAAGATCAAGTCAGGCGGCTCTGGTGTGTGGGGTGGCATCCCCATGCCGGCGCAGGCACTGTCAGAAGCTGATGCAAAGACCATTGCCGCCTGGATTGCTGCTGGCGCTGGCAAATAGCGCTCAGCAAATTTGCACATTTCAGTTGCTTTCAATTTCTCTAGCACCCATCCAACCCTTTAGGAGACCCTTTATGCAAACTCGCAGAAATGCACTCAAACACACCGCAGTCGTGGCTGGCCTTTTGGCCTCTACGGGGCTGTTTCCCCAGTTCGCTTTTGCGTTCAATAAAAGTGCCTTCGATGCCAAATCCGTGGCTGACGCTCTTAAAGCATTGGGCGCGTCTGGCGCACTGACCGAGAGCAAAGACGTGAGCGTCACGGCGCCTGACATCGCTGAGAACGGTTCCGTAGTGCCAGTGGGTGTTGCCACCACACTGGCGGGTGTGAAGACCCTGTTGATCATGGTGGAAAAAAATCCAGCAACGCTGACTGCCTTGTTCAACGTGACGGAAAGCGTAGAGCCTGCATTCCAGGCCCGCGTGAAGATGGGGCAATCCTCTGATGTGTATGCCATCGCCATCATGAACGATGGCAAGGTGCTATTCGCCAAGAAAGAAGTCAAAGTGACTCTTGGCGGCTGCGGCGGCTAAGCCCCCCGCGATTATTCAATTAATTTGTATTCAAATTCAGGAGTTCCAAAATGGCAGATCCGATGCGTATCCGCGCCCAGGCAGCTGGCGACAAAGCAACCGTTCGCGTGTTGATGGCCCATGAAATGGAGGGCGGTCAACGCAAAGACGCCTCCGGCAGTATTGTCCCCGCCTGGTATATCCAGGAGGTAACCGCTACCCACAATGGCAAGCCTGTTCTGACCGCTGAATGGGGTCCGGCAGTATCCAAAAATCCATTTCTCCAGTTCGTTGTCAAGGGTGCGAAAGCCGGTGACAAGATTGGTGTGAATTGGAAAGATAACCGGGGGGATACCCGTAGCGACGAGGCGACCGTATCCTGATAGCGTGGATAACGAATTTCATCTTGGGGAAGATTAGGCTTCCCCTTCGTCGTTGGTAGAAATTTAACAAGATGAGGAGTTCACGATGCGGATTGCAAATAAGCTAGTTGTAGCTGCTGTGCTCGCCAGTTCTGGAATGGTTGTATGGGCGCAAAAGAACGCCGCTGTACAGGCCATCGAAGAATACCGCGCCATGTTGCAGGATGGAAATCCGGCAGATCTGTTCGAAGCCAAAGGCGAGGGCCTTTGGAAACAGAAGCGGGGACCCAAAAACGCGACACTTGAACAATGCGATTTAGGTAAGGGGCCGGGAGTGGTGAAGGGCGTTTTTGTTGAGTTGCCCAGATTTTTTGCCGACACCGGGCGCGTGCAGGACCTTGAGTCTCGTCTGCTGACTTGTATGGACACCTTGCAGGGTCTGGATGCTGCAGCCATTGCTAAAACATCTTTCGGCAAGGGCGAGCAGGTCAATATGACCGCGTTGGCCACGTGGATCGCTGCAGAGTCGAAGGGCATGAAATTCGCATTGCCGCAGGCGCATGTCAAGGAAAAGACCTTCTATGAGGTTGGAAAGCGCTTGTTCTTTCAACGCGCCGGACCGCACGATTTTTCCTGTGCCTCATGCCATGGAGAGGACGACAAGCGCATTCGTTTGCAGGATCTGCCCAACCTGACCAATAACCCCGGTGACGGCGTGGGTGTAGCGGCATGGCCTGCCTACCGCGTGTCCAACGGCCAGATGTGGGGCATGCAGCAACGCCTCAATGATTGTTATCGCCAGCAGCGATTCCCTTATCCGGGTTTTGGCAGTGATGCCACGATTGCACTGGGCGTATACCTGGGTGTCAACAGCCAGGGCTCGGCTTCTGTAGCACCCGCCATCAAACGCTAAGGCTTGGAGAATCAACATGATCCATCATCAAAAAGTTATTTTTTTAGCACTGGCGGTTGGACTGGCCGGTTGTGCCAGCGTTCCAGACTCAGCGAGTCTGGACAAATTTACGGCCGACATCGTCAAGGCATCGTTCCGCGACGAGGGCATCGTCAAGGCGTCGGTGCTGGATGCGGATGAAACCAACCGACTGTGCAGCGAGGCGGACGTGGCGGGCAAGCCGCTCGATGACGCGACTGCCAAGCGTGTCGAAGCACTCAATCTCAAGACGGTCAAGGCACCGCCCAACGGAAAGTATCTGGGTGACTGGAAAGAGGGCGAGAAGATTGCCCAAAATGGCAGGGGTCTGACCTACACCGACAGTGCTAAGACGGTCAACGGCGGCAACTGTTACAACTGTCACAAGATCGACCAAAAGGAGATTTCTTTTGGCACGATTGGCCCCAGTCTTCACAACTACGGCAAGTTGCGTGGCGTAGCGGACCCGAGCAGTGCTGAGGCAAAACCTGTAGTCGAATACACCTGGGGCAAGATCTGGAATTCCAAGGCCTACAACGCCTGCTCGAACATGCCGCGCGCAGGCCATATGGGCATTCTGAACGCGGCACAGATTGCCGACGTGATGGCTCTGTTGTTGGATCCGAAATCGCCAGTGAACCAGTGACAGTCCACCAAGCCCGACTACGAGTCGGGCTTTTTTTATCTCCTTAATTCAGCCGTTGCTAATATGAACTTGACCAAACGCGAATTCTTTCAGGTGCTGGGCGCGGGCACTATGGCTGGTATGGGTCTTGGCACCTATGCAGAAGCGGAAGCGGGCGTAGCTTTAAATGGGCTGTACGACATTCCCAAGTTCGGCAATGTGTCGCTCTTGCACATGACAGACTGCCATGCGCAACTCAAACCCATTTATTTTCGCGAACCCAGTATCAACATCGGCCTGGGCTCCATGCGTGGCAATCTACCGCATCTGGTGGGCGAACACCTGCTCAAGGTGGCCAATGTGCGCCCGGGCTCGGCGGAGGCCTACGCCCTCAGCTACCTGGATTATGAAAAGGCTGCCAAACGATATGGAAAGGTAGGTGGTTTCGCCCACTTGGCGACGCTGGTCAAGCGCATGAAAGCTAGCCGCCCTGGTGCTTTGCTGCTGGACGGCGGCGACACTTGGCAAGGCTCGGGTACGTCGCTCTGGACCAATGGTCAGGACATGGTCGATGCCTGCAAGTTGCTGACGGTAGATGTGATGACCGGACACTGGGAGTTCACACTGGGGATGGACCGTGTCAAGGAAATTATTGAGAAGGATTTTGCGGGCAAGATCGATTTCGTGGCCCAAAACGTCAAAACGCAGGATTTTGGGGACCCAGTCTTCAAGCCGTACGTGATCCGCGAAATGAACGGTGTGCCCTGCGCCATCATCGGGCAAGCTTTCCCCTATACCCCCATCGCAAATCCGCGCTACATGGTGGCTGACTGGTCTTTCGGCATCCAGGACGAGAACATGCAGAAGATGGTGGACGAGGCCCGCGCCAAGGGCGCACAAGTCGTGGTGGTGCTGAGTCACAACGGCATGGACGTTGACCTGAAGATGGCCAGCAGGGTCAGTGGCATCGACGCCATCATGGGAGGACACACTCATGACGGGATGCCGGTGGCCAGTATCGTGAGCAACAAAGGCGGCAAGACCATTGTTACCAACGCGGGCTCCAACAGCAAGTTCCTTGGTGTGCTGGATTTTGATGTGCGCGAAAAACGTGTCATCGACTTTCGATACAAATTGCTGCCGGTGTTTGCCAACATGCTGCCCGCCGACAATGAAATGGATGCGTTGATCACCAAGATCCGTGCGCCGTATGAAAGCAAACTGGCTGAGAAGCTGGCCTACACCGAAGGTACGTTGTACCGACGTGGCAACTTCAATGGCACCGGCGATCAATTGCTGGTAGATGCACTGATGGATGTGCAGGGTGCCGAGATTGCGTTTTCCCCCGGCTTTCGTTGGGGAACCACGTTGCTGCCCGGTCAGGCTATCACGCGTGAATGGTTGATGGACATGACCGCAACCACCTACTCCTACGCGACGGTCACTGAGATGACCGGTGAGACTATCAAGACCGTGCTGGAAGATGTGTGCGACAACCTGTTTAACCCCGATCCCTATTACCAACAGGGCGGCGACATGGTGCGCGTGGGGGGGCTGCAGTACAGCTGCAATCCATCGGCGGGTATGGGCAAACGCATAGACGACATGCGCATCAACGGCAAAGCCATTGAGGCTGGCAAGAAGTACAAGGTAGCTGGTTGGGCACCTGTGGCTGAAGAGGCCAAGAATCAGGGCAACCCGATGGTGTGGGATGTAGTGGAAACTTGGCTCAAAGCCAAAGGGGGCAAGATTGCGCCGCGCAAGCTCAATGCACCCAAACTCATCGGCGTAAAGCCGAACCCGGGTTACGCTGGGCCATAGCTCCTCGGTTGCGTACGAGCGTCTCTCTATTTCGCGCTCAGTACCCGGCCTTGCGCTCACTCCATGCCTTGGTCGCGAAACCCGCCGCATACATCTCCGCATGGCTGGGGTCCCAAATGTTGTTGAACGGCGTATCCAATGCACGTTTCACAAAGCTTTCAGCCGTGTCCCGTGAACGGTAGTAGTCGGCAATTTCGTGGTCTGTGCGCGTCCATGATGCGCTAATCGGTGCACCGAACGCGCCAGACCGGTGAAAGCCCACTTGTGCCTTTGGACCGAGGTACCGTTCCTGACCAGCGGCGAGCAAGAAGGTACACGCGCTGGCGCAGTCTTCCAGAGACACCGTATCGAGCCGGTGTTTCTCAATGAGCTTCGCCATCGCAATGCCCTCGACCACCAATCCACCGGGACTCTCTACCTGAACCAGCGCCAGCCTGGGTTTCTTTTCCAGCGCCGCTGCCAGAATTTTGTAGCTACCGAAGCCGAATTCGCCAGTAACCACGATACGTCCCAGAATGGGGTCGTGAGTGACATAGGCGGGCACGTTATTGCCCGCCACAGTCGTCCACCACCCCTGTACCCACTCCTGCGCAATACCCAGGGTTCCGGCGATCAGGTTCAGCGTAAAAGATAAGCCCAACACGAAAACGGCTATAGAAATGACGAAGCTATGCCCCTCACTGTGACGGCGCAGGCTGCAGCGACCAACACTGACACACCAGAATACGACAGGAGCGATCAAGCCGACAATCAAGAACAGCACTACCCACTGCCGAAGGACGTATGACCCCGTGTAGTGGCTCGGGTTGGCAATCGCGCCTATGGCCATTGCCACCAACCCCGCAAAACCAAGGCTCGCCAGCCCGCCATAAAAAACGGTTCGGGCAAGCCCGTCTTCTCCGCGCCAGAGGCGCTTGATTGGTTCCAGCACGAAATGTTCTGAACGGGTGAGGGGTAATACTTTCGGCACCGCTGCTAGCAGCTGGGGCTGTGCGGGTCGAGACACCTTACGGACCGGGATGTGCAGGTCTTCGATTGACCCCGGTTTCGTGTCTTCATACCCTGACCGCTTGTCTTCTGGCATGGGTGCCAAAACATGGGCATCGCCACGTTTGCGTGCCGCAGGGTAGAAAGCTGACTTCTGTAACGTTTGCAACAGCTTGAGCGCGTCTTGGCTGCGGTTGTTTTGCAGTTCCTCAGCCAGTGCCGCTTCGCTGAAGAATATGCGAGGTCCATCGTCCAGCTTTTTGAATCTGCCGGGGTAAATCTTGTGCAGTTGGGCGTCTGTTCTAAGGTTCGGCAACACCTTGCGGACTTCCTTGGATGCTACCCAGATGTTGTGCCTGGCATCCTCGTGGATTTCGATGTAATCAGCCTTGTACCGTGCGGGCCACGTTTTGACAGGGGGGAGCTTTGCCATTGGTGAAGTTTACAGATTCGGGCCGAGGCTGTAGTATGGTTTTCTATGTCAAGCGAAGGCGTGTCTTCTTATGGCTGCTACCTCCCCCGTGACCCCAACACCCGCCTGGCTCCAATCAGCCCGCGACCATTGGCAATGGCGGGGTCAAGATCGTCCGTCATTTGCGCTGACGCCGCAACCCAACCAAACCTCGGTGTGGGACTTCCCCCGTCCACCGCAGCTCGAACCCGATATGCGGGAAGTCGTCATCCACTGGGGCAAGCTTGAGGTCGCCCGCACGTGCCGCGCAATCAAAGTGCTGGAAACATCGCACCCACCCAGTTTCTATATTCCGTGGACGGATGTGGCGAGTCACTTGCTGCAGCAGCAGACCGGCAGCTCGTTTTGCGAGTGGAAAGGACCTGCGCAATATTGGTCGCTGGTCAATGGCCAGGATCGCCTTGACGGCATCGCTTGGAGCTACCCGCGCCCGATGGAAGGCGCTGCGGCGCTGGCTGAGTGCGTTGCTTTTTATCCCAAAGGCTTGCGTTGCACGGTAGACGGCGCAGCGGTGTCGCCACAACCCGGCGGCTTCTATGGTGGCTGGATTACGCCGGACTTGGCGGGGCCGTTTAAGGGAGAGCCCGGCAGCGGTAGCTGGTAGGAAATGGGGTGTCGACCCATCCCCGTAAAATCTCGACATGCTGTCTGTAAAAAACGAACTTCTTGAGGCGCTGGCCGCCTCCCTCGAAAAACTCTTGCCCGGTAGCGGTGCCAAGGCGGCGTTTGAGTCGCCCAAGGTGGCCGCCCATGGTGATCTGGCCACCACGGCGGCCATGCAATTGGCCAAGCCGCTCAAGCTCAACCCGCGCCAGCTGGCCGAAAACCTGAAAACCGAGTTGCAGAGCCAAGGTGCATTTCAGCGCTGGGTCGATGCCATTGAAATTGCTGGCCCAGGTTTCATCAATATCCGTCTCAAGCCAGAAAGCAAGCAACAGGTGGTGCGCGAAGTCTTGGCCCAGGGCGCTGAGTTTGGCTACCAGTCCGGCAATGGCCAGCGTGTGCTGGTGGAGTTTGTGTCGGCCAATCCCACGGGTCCGCTACATGTGGGCCATGGCCGCCAAGCGGCGCTGGGCGATGCCATTTGCAACCTGTTTGCAACCCAGGGCTGGAACGTGCACCGCGAGTTTTATTACAACGATGCCGGTGTGCAGATCCAGACGCTCGCCAACAGCACGCAGCTGCGTGCCAAGGGCTTCAAACCCGGTGACGACTGCTGGCCTGTCGACCCCGAGAATCCCGCCAGCAAGGCGTTCTACAACGGCGCCTACATTCAGGGCATTGCCGACGACTTTTTAGCCAAAAAGACGGTCGCGGCCGATGACCGCAGCTTCACCGCCAGCGGCGATGTGGACGATTTGCAGTCCATTAGTAATTTTGCGGTGGCCTATTTGCGCCATGAGCAAGACAAGGATTTGCAAGCCTTCAACCTAAAGTTTGACGAGTACTACCTCGAATCCAGCCTATACACCAGTGGCCGTGTAGAGCAGACGGTGGGTAAGCTGGTTGCCAACGGCAAGACCTATGACAAGGACGGCGCGCTGTGGCTCAAGAGCACCGATTACGGTGACGACAAAGACCGCGTCATGCGCAAGCAAGACGGCAGCTACACCTACTTTGTGCCCGATGTGGCCTACCACATCGCCAAGTGGGAGCGCGGCTTCACCAAGGTGGTCAACATCCAGGGCACCGACCACCATGGCACCATTGCCCGCGTGCGGGCTGGCCTGCAAGCGGCCGACGTGGGCATTCCTTTGGGTTACCCCGACTATGTGCTGCACACCATGGTGCGCGTGGTCAAGGGCGGTGAAGAGGTCAAGATCAGCAAGCGCGCCGGCAGCTACGTCACGCTGCGCGATTTGATCGAGTGGACCAGCAAAGACGCCGTGCGCTTTTTCTTGTTGAGCCGCAAGCCCGACACCGAATACACCTTTGACGTGGACCTGGCCGTAGCCAAGAACAACGACAACCCGGTGTACTACGTGCAATACGCACATGCCCGCATTTGTTCGGTGCTCTCAACCTGGGGGGGTGATGTGGCTAGTTTGCAAAGTGTGGATTTGTCGGCCCTGCAAAGCCC
>Ga0105048_10009146_pt1 | contig 15803 bp, 12 predicted proteins | sample MAT05_FD_78382 | JGI IMG/M metagenome (GOLD analysis project Ga0105048, IMG submission 78382) | Freshwater microbial communities from Lake Fryxell liftoff mats and glacier meltwater in Antarctica - MAT-05 | ecosystem: Environmental > Aquatic > Freshwater > Ice > Liftoff microbial mat | place...
GCCAGAGGCCCGGTACGCCGCCACCACATCCAGGCAGCGCTGCATTTGTTCTCGATTCATCTTCGTCTCGTCCTCTTGGTTGATTGCCAAGCCAAGAGGTTCGCAGTTTCAAACGGGAACGGGAAGATGGGTTGCCGGAACGCTTACGGTGCTGCCCATCAATGCCCAGTTCTTTTTTTAGGAGTTCGCTCGCCTTCTTCAGAACGTCCTTCTCGAGCTGTAGGCGCCTGATGTCTCGTTTAAGCGTCTCAAGCTGCTGTTCCAGCTCGGTTCGATCAGAACTTGCCGGGGGGTCTTTCTGGCGCTTCATGGGTGTGGTTGCGTCGTGGCCGAGCAGCTGATTCTTCCACTTGTACAGCGAGCCGCGAGACACGCCCACATCGTCAGCCACCGCCTGCGCGCTCGCTGGTCGCATGCACAAGGCAATGACGGCAGACTGCTTGGCCTCAGGCGCCAGCTCCTGGGATCGGCCAACCGCAGGCGCACGAGCCTGCGGATTCAGCTCGTGAATCCATGCGGACAGCAAAGACCGCGAGGGATAGCCCAGCGCTTTGATCGTGGCCGCGATGCAGTGGCCGTGGTCGCGGTGATGCTCGACGGCACGCTCCTTGTGCGCCTGGGAATACCTCGGCGGGCGAGCGTAGCCAGCCGGCAACTCAAGCCGCTGCTCGTACTCACCGTACCAGGTCTTGAGTGCGTTCTTCGTCGGATAGCCAAGCTGGCGAATGGTCAAGCCCAGGCGCTTGCCCAGCTTGATGTAGAGCCGGACGGCTCGATGTCGGTCGTCGTGTGAATACATGAACTACCCTCCAGGTAGTCCAAGAAATCGTCCGCACCCCCCTTCTGGTCAGTTTTCGGTCGGCGTCAACACAGTTGCCTGGCTGCGACAGATGGAAGTCGTTTGTGGACTACGTGGTCGCCAAAATCACCCGCACTCTGCCTCCTTGGCAGACCCAAGATTGGCTCCCTGTGAGTTTGTAACTGCCGGATTTAGGTTTGAAAGCGACCAAAAATGGTTTCGTCTAAAATCGCGAAGGAAAGTCATGGAGTCCGCGATCATCCGGCCGGGGACACGGAGACTTTGTACGACTTTTTTCCCGATCCCGCCAGACGCTCGAGTGCCGCCTCAGAGAGAGGCGATTTGCGTTCGGCAAGTGCATCGCTTAGCAGACGTGCCGCGCCCAGCGCCATGGTAAAGCCGAGCCCGCCATGACCGAGATTCAGGTACAGGCCTCTGACGGCGGTCGCGCCAATGCGCGGCACTCCATCGGGGGTCATCGGACGTTGGCCGCACCATACGCGCGCACCGTCGACCGCCTCGCGGAGCCCAGGGAACAGCGAACGCGCCTGGTGTCGCAGCAGCGCCGCGCGCCGTGCGCGCGGTGTCGCATCACCATTGTCGAGCTCACCCAGTCCGGCGATGCGCAGGGTCGTACCGATCGGGGCGTAAACAACCTTGTTGGCGAAGTCAGTGATGCTGACCCGAAGTGCCGGCGCACTCTCGGGTGTCTCGAGACTCAGGCTATAGCCGCAGATGGCCTGAATCTCGATGGCCAGGCCGATACCGCGCAGCAGCGAGCGGCCAGTCATGCCTGCGGCAAGGACAACCGCGTCGGCCGCGACCCGCCCGCTGTTGGTCTTCAACCCGACCGCCTTGCCGTCGACCACTTCCACACCTGTCACATCGACCCCGGTGCGCACCCGCGCGGTCCCCAATTCGCCTGCGAATAAGCCGCACAGAGCGCGGCAATCTCCGAGCGCATCGCTGCCGCTCCAGATCCCGCCGCGAATGCGCGGGCGTACCGAAGCCAATGCAGGTTCAAGCTCCACACAGTGCGCGGCGTCTACTACTTCCTGGTCCAAGCCGATAGTGCGCATCTTCTCCGCGTTTGCGCCGGCCGCGGCGAAATCCTCTGCATTGGTGTGAACCACGAGCTTGCCGGCCGGTGTGAAACGAAAGCGTGCCAACAGAGATGCGGGCAATTCCCGCATCTCCTGCCTGCTCAGCAGTGCAAGCTCGGCCAAGGTGACGGTGGACGCATGCGCAGCTCGCGCATTGCACGCCAGAAGAAAGGCTGCACCCCATCGCCACTGGTCAACCGACAAGCGAGGGCGCCAGCGAACCGAAGAAGCAGGGTCGAAGACGCTTGCCGCCAACTTGGCAGCCACCCCTGGCCCGGCCATCGGTGCGATGTAGCTGTAGCAAAGTTGCCCACCATTGGCATACGAGCTTTCCATGGCTACCTCGACATGCCGCTCGAGGACGATCGGGTCATGGCCGTCGACTGCCAGGCGCCAAGCGGTCGCCAGCCCCACCACACCGCCTCCGACAACCACCACGCGCATAGCTAACCGGCCGCCGCGCCCGGTGGTCGGGTGCGCCGCAAGGCGGTTGCCGCGGCATCGACAAGGCCGTCGCAAATCACCACACCGTACGCGGCTTGTGCATGGTCGAGCGACAGTTTCTCCTCCAGAACATCGTCGAGCACCATGGCAGGGTCGCGAGTAAACGGGTCGCCATACCCGCCGCCGGACGGGGTGACATGATGAAAAATATCACCGCGCTTGAGCGCGATGCCTTCGGTCACCAGCACCGGCAGCGTGGTCTCGATCGCTCCTTGGCGCAGCAGGTTGATCGGGCCCTGCCCCGGCTCGCCGCCGGCAAGCCCGTGTGGTGGAAAAGCTCTTTTGTCGGAGCGCAATGAAAACACGGCGTTCTCGGCCAACAATTCGTACTCGCGGATCAGTGAGTTGCCGCCACGAAAACGCCCGGCGCCACCAGTGTCGGGCGCCAATCCGTAACGACGGATGCGCAGTGGCAGATTGGCCTCGATCATCTCGATGGGCACGTTGGACTGGTTGGCGCCCATATGCGGCACACCTTCCTGGCCGTCATGGGTGCAGGCCGCCCCCCAAGTGCCCATGAAGGTTTCGGCGAAAACGAACGGCATTCCATTGTCATAGCCGCCGAAGCTGGGCAGGGTCGAACCGCCCATGCCGTCGGCCGTCACCCGATCCGGCAGCGCCTGCGCTAACGCGCCGAACATGCAATCGATTGCCCGATAGCCGGTGATGCCGCGTGCGCCGGTGGGCGCCGGATGCACCGAATTGACCACCGTGCCAAGCGGCGCGGTTACATGCACCGCGCGGGTGAAGCCGTGGCAATTGGGAATATCAGCATTCATCACCGAGCGCAGCGCGGTGTACACCGCTGCCTTGGTAAAGGGCAAGGGCGTGTTGATGCCGCCCGGCACCTGCGGCGAACTGCCGGTCCAGTCAGCGGTGATCTCGTCGCCGGCCACCGTCAGGGCGACCTGAAACACCACCGTCTGCGGATTGACGCCTAGGCCGTCGATATGGTCGGTGAAGCGATACACACCGTCCGGAATGTCGCTGATCTCGGCACGAGTGAGCCGCTCGGCATAGTCGTGCAGTTCGGCGATGTAAAGGTCGAGGGTGACGCGGCCGTAGCGCTTGCACAAGTCGGCCATGCCGCGCACGCCGGTCAGGCAGGAGGCCATCTGCGCCTTGAGGTCGCCGATGACCTGGTCCGGCACGCGCACATTGAGCGCGACGATGTCGAAGATCGCCTGGTTCGGCACGCCCGCGTCATGCAGTTTGAGGAACGGTAGGCGCAGGCCTTCCTGGTAGATCTCGATGGCGCCCAGCGCATTGCTGCCGGGCACGATGCCGCCGACATCGGCATGGTGGGCGACGGTGGTGGCCCAACCGGCCAGTGCCCCCTCGAAGAAGATCGGCATGATGATGTAGATGTCCGGAAGGTGCTGGCCGGCAGCCGCATAGGGATCGTTGGCGATGTAGACGTCGCCCTCGCGAATCTGCCCCTCGAAGCGGCGGATCAGGAAGCGCATTGCGTCGTAAAAGCTGCCCAGGTGCATCGGTGTGGTCACGCCCTGCGCCAGGGTCTCGCCGGACGGATCGCACAGCGCGGTGGAAAAATCCATCGAGTCGCGCACGATCGGCGAATGCGCGGTGCGCATCAGGATTAGCGCCATTTCATCGGCGATAGTGTCGAAGGCGTTCTTGAGTACCTCGAGGCGAATCGGGTCGATTCCTGCGCGCATGATGAAGCTCCGTTCAGATTGGCAGGTTGATTATGATGTTGCCAGATTGGTCGCGCCGCGCGTGGCAGTCAGGCGGCACGACGGTGGTGCCTTCGTACTCTTCGACAATGAAGGGCCCACGCCGCAGCTCGGACGAAAGGTCGAAGCGGCCGATAACGGGCGTCGCGACGCTACCGGCCTCGGGGCCAAAATATGCTTTGCGCGAACCTTGCGCCACGCTTTGCGCCGGCGCGGCCTCGCGGCGTAACGCCTTGGGCCCGGCGGAATCGATCGCCGAACTCACACGCAGGGTCACCACATCGACCCGCTTGCCTTTGAGGCGGTGACCATAGGTGCGTTCATGCTCGGCTTCGAAGGCTTCGCGTGCAGCGACTATGCCGGCCCGGCTGGCCGGCGCCGGCAGCGCCACGGTGAGCTCGAAAGCCTGCCCGAAATAGCGCAGGTCGGCGCTGCGAATATGTCGGATGCCGGCCACCGGGCGATCGAGTTCAGCCACGAGCGCGCGCTCCAGCTTTCGATAGCGCGCTTCCAGGTCCTCCGGGTCGGCCTGGTCGCTGTCGCGCAGGTAACTGGCCGAGGCGTTCATCTCGATATCGGCAAACAGCAGGCCGAGCGCGCTGAACACGCCCGCGCCCGGCGGCAACACAACCTGGCCGATGCCAAGCGAACGCGCCAGCGCCACCGCATGCACTCCGCCATTGCCGCCGAAGGCGAAAATGGAAAAGTCGCGCGGGTCGCGGCCGCGATAGGTGGTCACCGTTTTCACCGCGCGCGTCATTACGGTGGTGACCACCTCGTGGACACCCCAGGCCGCAGACATCATGTCGATACCCAGCGGCACGGCCAGTTTGGCGGTGATGGCGGCTTGCGAAAGCGCCTGCTCTATCGGCACGCTACCGCCGGCCAGGCTTGCCGGGTTGAGGTAACCCAGCACCACGTTCGCATCGGTCACCGTAGGCGCCGTGCCTCCGCGTCCGTAGCAGGCGGGGCCGGGCACTGCACCGGCGCTATGCGGGCCGACCTTGAGCGAGCCGCCGCGATCGATCCACACGATGCTGCCGCCGCCGGCACCCACCTCCGAGATGTCTATCACCGGCAGCTTGAGCGCGTAGCCACCGCCCTTGACCAGCCGGCTGGAAAGCGAGATGCCGCCGCCGACCTCATACTCATCGGTGCGCATCAGCGCGCCGTTTTCGATCAGCGATGCCTTGGCGGTGGTGCCGCCCATGTCGAACGAGATGACGTTGAGGTAGCCGGCGGCGGCGCCGACATGGCGCGCACCGATCACCCCGGCGGCCGGGCCGCACTCGACGATCTGCGCCGGCACCTTCATCACGCTGCGCACATCGACCACGCCGCCGGCCGACTGCATCATCAACACCCGCCGAGGCAAGCCGCGCGCCGCCAGCATAGTCACCAACGACTGCAGATAGGCCTTGACCGGCGGGCCCACCAGAGAGTTGATCACCGTGGTACTGGTGCGCTCGTATTCGCGGATCTCGGGCAGGATCTCGCAGGAAAGCGAGATGAATTTTTCTGGAAAGGCCGCGCGCAGCTTCGCGCCGATCGCCAGTTCATGCGTCGGATTGGCATAGGAATGCAGCAGACACACGGCGATGGCTTCCACCTCGGCCGTGCGCAAGGCGGCAATGGCTGCGTCAAGCGACACCTCATCCAGCGGTGTAACCACCGCACCGCGCGCGTCGAGGCGCTCGACGACCTCGAAGCGCAGGCGGCGCGGCACCAGTTGCGGCGGCTTCACATACAGGGGCTCGTACAGGCGCGGCACGCGGATGCGGCGCATCTCGAGCACATCGCGAAAGCCGGCCGTGGTCAGGAGCGCGGTGCGCGCGCCCTTGCCTTCAAGAATCGCGTTGGTCGCCACGGTGCAGGCGTGCAGCACCTCGCCGATCGATTCAGACGTTAGCGCCTCGCTCTCGATTAACTGCATGATGCCTTCGACCACGCTGCGGGCATAGTCGTCCGGAGTCGACGGCAGCTTGCGCGTGGCCAAGCGCCCGTCCGGAAAGATAAGTGCGATGTCGGTGAAGGTGCCGCCAATGTCGGCGGCGACACGCAAGCCGGTGTGGCTCATTTGGGCGGTCCCAGCACGAAGTTCGGGAACCACAATACGGTATCGGGCACGAAAGTGATGATCAGGAGCACCACGGCCAACGGAATGAGGAAGGGGATGACGGCCACGCAGACCCGCTCGAACGGCACCCCCGACACCTTGGTGACAACGAATAGAGCTATCCCCACCGGCGGCGTGACGATACCTAGTAAGAGGGCGTAAACGGTGATGAGGCCGAAGTGCACGCGATCAATCTGGAAATGGTCGATCAAGGGCAGCATTATGGGGATTAGGATCACCATCGCAGGGATCGGCTCCAGCACCGTGCCGATCACAAGGTAGAAGACCACCACCAACCCAAGGAACACCCATTTGTTCTCGGTAGCCAGCAATACAGCGTTAGCCAGAACCTGCGGCACCTGGTCGATTGCGATCAGCCAACTCATGACGGTGGACACACCGATAATCATCATCACCGCCGCGCTCAGCAGCACGCTGTCGGTCAGCGCCTCAAAGAACCGCGCGAAGGTGAGTTTGCGGTAGCAGGCACCAAGCACCATGGTGTACGCGCAAGCCACCACGCCAGCCTCGACCGTTGTGGCGAAGCCAGTAAGAATCGACCCGACGATGATCAGCGGCGCAGCCAAAGCCGCCAGCCCCTCGAAGGCAGCCTTGAGGATTTCCCGGATAGGCATACGCGGCTCAAGCGGCACGTTGTACCGAACCGCGACAATGCGGTTGTAAATCATCAGCGAGATCACGATCAGGATGCCAGGCCCGATGCCGGCTAGGAAGATGCGCTCCACCGACACCGAAGCAGAAAACGCATAAATCAAGAGCGGGACCGACGGCCACATGGTCGGGCCGATCACCGATGAAGCCACAGTGAGCGCGCAGGCATAAGGCGCCGGATAACCGCGCTCGCGCATGGCGCGGATCACAAGATTGCCGATACCGGCTATGTCGGCGACGGCCGAGCCGGTGATGCCTCCGAAGAACAGCGATCCGATCACATTCACCTGCGCCAAGCCCGCACGCATATGGCCTACTAGGGCGCTGGCGAAACGGAAAATCTTTTCAGTTACCCCGATCACGTTCATCAGGTTGCCGGCGAGGATGAAAAAGGGAATGGCCAGCAACCCAGGCGCGTCCACGCCCTCCAAGATTTGCAGCGGAAACACATAGAGCTGTTCGAGCGTTTCGCCAAAACCAGCATAGATGACGCCTAGCAAGGACGCGACTCCGAGTGCCAGGATTATTGGCACGCCGATGAACATCAGCGCCAGGAATAGGCCAAAAATTACTACAGCGACCATTTCGGCATCTCGGGATCGGCAGCCATCTTCCCGTCGGGTTCGACAAGAGTAAAAAGCATGTCATTGGCGAAATGGATCAGGATCATCAATGAAGAAAGAAGCAACGGAATCGACAGCACATAACGGTTGAGCCCGATGAATTCCATCACCCCTACCTGGCGCTGAAACACCTGCTGTGTCTGCAGAACTATCACCATCATCATGACGATGGCGCAAAGACCTGAGATTAGCCGCACCACCTTCTTGATCCGCGGTGGCATTTTTTGCAGGAAGAAACCCAGCGTAATGTCGAGGTTTCGCCTGTAGAGCACGAAAAATGCGAGGAATACCGACCAGATGAACAACACGCCAGTCCAAGACCAGACCCATACAATGCTTGTTCCGGTGATACTACGCAATAGCAGATTGGCGATATTGAGGACCAGCATGATGCTCATGCAAAGGCATGCAGCCCACAAGAACAACAATTCGACCCGCCCTAGCCAACGGTTGACAATGGCAGCTATTGCCACCCCCAACGACTTCCCGGGCGAGTCCACCTTACTTCTTCTTAGAAGCCGCGACGGCGTCAAAAAAACCGGCCGGCACGCGCCCTGCCTTTTCTTCGGCTTTATAGAATTCGAGTGTTCTATTCACCATCGGGCCGGTGTCCATATTCGTGACCTTAACGCCTTTTTCCGCTAGGCGCTTCATCGACTCGTCGGCAGTCGATTGCATAAGCTGCGCGCTGTACGTACCGGCGTCCTTGTGGGCGCGCAGCAACGCGGTCTGCAAGTCCTTGGAAAGCGCATTGAAGGCCCGCGCATTGACCATAAAGGCGATTTCCTGCCAGAACTCATTGGTGCGTACCACGTTCGGCGCGACTTCATAGAAGCGCATACTTTCCACCAGCGCCACCGGGCTTGTCACCGATTCGACCACGCCGCTCTTGATGGCCTGATAGGTCTCAGTCCAGCTAAGCAGTCGTGTTTCGACCCCGAGGTTGTTCCACACTGCTGTGGCCAGCTGGTCCGGGTACATGCGCAGCTTCAGGCCACGCAGGTCGTCAACGGTATTTACCGGCCTCTTCGTCACCAGCACCCGGTAAGGCCCGCGTACTACGTCGGTCACGTTGCCCAGTGTCAAGATGCCGGCCTCCTTCGCCACCTTGTCGAACCAGCTGCGGACCAACGGCGAGCCCATAAAGCGCACCCAGTGCTCGCGATCGTCAAACAAAAAACTTGCAGAGACCCATCTGATGTCCGGGACCCAGCGCTGCATAAAGAATGCGGAATCGACAATGATGTGGATAGTGCCCAACTGCGTTTGTTCGAGTACAGACGCCTCTTTGCCGAGCTGCTCGGAGGGAAAAACCTGCACGGTCAGCTTGCCGCCGGTGTACTCCTTGGTCAGGTCAGCGAACCTTTGAAACACTTTTCCTTCCGGGCTGTCTGCCGGCATCTTGCTGGCCATGCGCCAGGTCTGCGCCTGCACTGAAACCGCCGTCAGCGCCAGCAGCGCGATTGCCAATCCACTTTTCCAATTCGCTATCATGATGATCTCCTGTAATAAAACTGCCGCGAATAAAACCTCAAGTACCCCAACCGCCACCGCCGGGCGTCTCGACCATGATGACCTCGCTCGCCTGGAGCGTCAGAGATGCCTTGCCCGGACAGGCCGTTTCGACGCCGTTTATGTCGACCCGGCTGTTGCGGCCGGGCATTCCGTCACCGCCGCCATGTAGGCCGTACGGACCATGCAGACGCCTGTCCGACTGTAGCGAGATTCGTGCCTGATGATCGATCACACGCAGGCTGCGCACCACCCCGAGTCCGCCGCGATGTTGCCCCGGCCCGGCCGACCCTTCGCGCAACTCGTAGCGCTCCACGCGCAGCGGATAGGTGATTTCGAGCGCCTCGATCGGCGTGTTCATGGTGTTGGTCATGTTGCATTGGACGCCGTCTTGGCCGGGTCCCATCGGACGGCCGCCCTGGCCGCCGGCGATGGTCTCGATGTAGGTATATGCGCGGCCGTTACGCGGATCGACTCCGCCGATGCCGATTAAGTTCATGGTGCCCTGGCTGGCGGCGGGAATGCGCTCCGGCGCCACCAGTGCGAACGCTTTGAGCACCGTGTCGCACACGCGCTGGGTGGTCTCGGTATTGCCGGCGCAGACTGCGGCAGGATGCACCGCGTTGAGAAATGATCCCGCCGGCGCGTGGATGGTGACCGGGCGGAAGGTGCCGGCATTGACCGGAATGGTCGGGTCGGTGAGTATCTTGACGGCAAAAAACACCGCCGAGTGGGTCATCGGCAACACGGCATTGATGTTGCCGCCGCGCTGCGCGGCCGATCCTGCGAAATCGAGCGTGATGGCGGTGGGCGTGATGTCGACCGCCAGGCGGATCGTCACCGGACCGTCGACGGCGCCATCTTCATCAAGCTGATCGACCGATTCGTAGCGGCCCGGCCGCAGTTCGGCGATACGCTTCAACATGCGCCGCTCGGTGTAGTCGAGGATGGCGTCGAATCCGGCAGCCAACGTCTCGGCGCCATGGCGGCCGGCTAGTTCCAGCAGCCTGCGTTCGCCGATACGCAGCGCCGCCAGCTGCGCATTGAGGTCGCCGCGCCTCTCCAACGGGGTGCGCACGTTGGCCAGGATGAAGCGCATGATGTCTTCCTGCAACGCGCCACCGCGATACAGCCGCACCGGAGGGATCACCAGGCCTTCTTGAAAAATCTCGACCGACCTGCCGGGCATCGAGCCGGGCTCCATGCCGCCCACGTCCGAATGGTGGGCGCGGGTGGCGACATAGCCCAAGTGCAGGCCGCCGACGTGGACCGGCGCAAGCAGGGTGATGTCGGGCAGATGGGCGCCGCCGATGAACGGGTCGTTGACCACCACCACGTCACCCGGATCGAGCATCCCGACCGCCGCGACGGTGGGACCGACCGCGCGCAGCATCGAACCCAGATGCACCGGCACATGCTCGGCCTGGGCTATCAATTGCGCGCGCGCATCGAAGATCGCGCAGGACGCGTCCATGCGCTCCTTGATGTTAGGCGAGAACGAGGTCAGCTTCAACACCGCGCCCATTTCCTGGGCTGTGGCTTCCAGTCCGTTCTTCAACACTTCCAGGGTGATCGCATCGAACACCGGCTTGGCCGCACTCATGCTCCAACCTCCACGATCAGGCTGCCGCTCACATGCACCACCGCAGAGTCGCCCGGATAGAGCACGCTAGTGGCCGATACTTCCTCGATGATTGCCGGGCCGGCAATGCGATTGCCCGCGAGCAGCTTTTCGCGCATCCAAACGCGCGCCTCGGCCCAGGCCCCGCCGCGATCCGATTCGAAGAACACCTGGCGGGCGCCGGCATCTGCGGCCGGCGCAGGGGTGGCGCCGCCCTCTTCCAGCTGCGGCAACTCCGGTGAGTCGATCAAGCCGATCGCCACCGCAGCGAACCCCACCACCTCGACCGCGGCATGCGGGTCGGCATGGCCGAAACGCTGGGCGTGGGCCGCATGGAAGACAGCCTCGATCCCACCCCAGGCCGCGTCGTTGACCAGTGGCAGCGGCAGTTCGAAGCTCTGGCCGATATAGCGCAGGTCGGCGCGGATTTCGATACGGCGCCTCTCGGGCTCGACGCCATCCGCATCAAGAAGGGCGCGGCCGCGCTCACGCAGGCCATGGATGATACCCACCGCCCGCTCGACCGAAAAGTCGGCGAGCGCGCCGATATGGGTTTCCAGCAGGTCGTGGCGCAGGTCGGACACCAGCTGACCCAATGCGCACAGGATGCCGGGCGTGGGCGGAATCAGGATCAGCTTCATGGACAGATCGCGTGCCACCGGCGTGCCATGCATGGGGCCTGCACCGCCGAAGGGCACTAGGGCGAAATCGCGCGGATCGTAGCCGCGCTCGACCGACACGACGCGGATGCCGCGCACGATGTTCGAATGCGCCACGCGCAAAATGCCGGCGGCAGCGGCAGTCACGTCCAGCCCGAGCGGCTTAGCCACATGTTGGTCGATCACCCGATGTGCCGCTTCGATATCGAGCGTCATCTCGTCGCCCAGCCGGCTGTGCACGGAGAATCGCCCGAGCACCACGTTGGCGTCCGTGACGGTCGGGCGCTGGCCACCGCGCCGATAGCAGGCCGGACCGGGTACAGCCTCGGCGCTCATCGGCCCGACCCGCAATGCACCGCCATCGTCGATCCAGGCGATCGAACCGCCGCCGGCCCCGATCGCGTTGATGTCAATCACCGGCAGGCGGATCGGAATGCGTTCCAGGGCGGCCTGGCGCGTGACCTCGGGGCGGCCGCCACGAATCAGGCTGATGTCGGTGCTGGTGCCGCCGATATCCATCGTGATGATGTCGCCGATCCCGGCCAGTGCCGCCACATGCGCGCTGCCGACCACGCCGCCGGCCGGGCCGGACAATACGGTGTGCACCGGACGGGCTCGCGCGGATTCAACCGTCATAAGGCCGCCGGCGGCCTCCATCACCATCACCGGTTTGCCATGCTCCAGGCCTAAGCCCGTGGCCGGGTCTTCTAACAGGCGCACCAGCGAACCGAGGTAACGGTCCATCACTGGCATCAGGAAGGCATTGAGCACCGTGGTGCTGGCGCGCTCGTATTCACGAAACTCCGACAGGATGTCCGTCGATGCGCAAATCACCACGCCAGGCAGGTGCGCAGCGAGAAAATCGCGCGCCGCACGCTCGTGCGACGGATTGGCATAAGAATGCAGGAGGGTGATCGCCACCGCTTCGATGCTGGCCGCACGCATCGCGTTTGCGGCAAGCTCCAGATCGGGCAGCGAAAGAGGCGTGACTTCGCGACCGGCGGCGTCGATCCGGCCGGTCACCGTGTAGCAGTGTTCGCGCGCCACCAGTTGCGGTGCACGCACTACGGATATGTCGTACAGGCTAGGCCGATCCTGCCGGCCAATTAGCAACAAATCGCGAAAGCCGGCATTGGTGACCAATGCGGTGATTGCGCCTTTTCGCTGAATCACAGCGTTGGTGGCGGTCGTCATGCCGTGGCCCACATATGCGACATCCGCACCGGTCTTACCTTGCAGCGCCAGAGCACGCTTGAGGCCCGCCACTGTACCGAGCGCGCGGTTGTCCGGCGTAGTCGACACCTTCGAGACTGTGATACGGCGGGTCGCCTCGTCATAGGCGATGTTGTCGGTGAAGGTTCCGCCTACATCAGAGGCGACACGAACCCTGGCTTTCATTGCCAACCTGACACAGTGTGCTGAAACGCGCGATTCATATGCCTGTCTGCACAGGAATCCAGCTAATGCCTGCCAGCGGCACGCAGTAACCGCGCACCGCGTCTGGACGAGGACGTTCTACCAACCGTTTTTCTGCCAGCGGCAGAGCGAAGAAGCTCCGAGACACGTCGGACATCCGTTCGATTAACTTGCCTGGAATCTGGTGTTGCGTGATGAAGAGAAACCCAATTCCACGGCATGCGTCTTTGATGGCCTGCGCGATGCGCTGTTTGCTTGCAGGCGTACCGGAAAACCAAGGTTGTGAATCGATGATCGGGGCGGTTAGTACGGACAACTTGTGACTCCTGAAGCTCGACGGTGGGCGGGCGCCAAAATCTTAAAAGAATATGCAACATCCATGCCAGTTGGATCAGCTAGACAAATTTTATTGGGGCCAGCTTAATGCGCCGTCGTGGTGCGTGTCCGGGAGGTTCTCCCAGCGTTTTATTTTAATGACTCTAAGCAGTGGTTGACGTTCTCTCAATAATATCTAACTCAACGTTTATACGGGGATGGTTATTTTTACAGTGGTCTTCAGCCCCTGGTCTTCAAACTTCCTAGGGATGGTGTTCAAAACCGGCAAAGCGAACCCCACTGAGCGCATGAATCTCGCGAGATGAAACTACCGCGTCCGTTTGGATCAATTTTGCCTCGCAGGCGCCGATTTCTTGCCCTTTTGCGGCCTCATCCAGGCCCATGAGCGCGCTGCAGGCGCACTCATCCCTGTGCCCTTTGCAAAAGCCTGTGCCGCGCCATCCACAAATTGGAGAGCGCGAACAGCGTGTGCAACTGCGCCGTGTTCTTCATCAATCCTCGGTAGCGCACCTTCACATAACCGAACTGGCGCTTGATGACACGAAAGGGGTGTTCGACCTTGGCCCGGATGCTGGCCTTGAGGTGTTCGAGTTTGTCGAGAACTGCGCCCATCGGTGTTGCCTTGTCCAGCGCCCTTCGCTTGCCCGGGCGCATCGCCACTTGCCAGTTCGCTTTAATGTCTTGTGTCTCTTCACGTTTGGCCGCACCCTGGTAGCCCGCGTCCGCAAACACATCCGTTTCTTCTCCATGCACCAGCGCACCGGCCTGCGTCACGTCGTTGACGTTCGCCGCTGTCCCCACCACGCTGTGCACCAGGCCCGAGTCGGCGTCCACGCCAATGTGCGCCTTCATGCCGAAGTGCCACTGGTTGCCCTTCTTCGTCTGATGCATCTCGGGGTCGCGCTCGCCGCTGCTGTTCTTGGTCGAGCTGGGTGCGACAATCAAGGTGGCGCCGATGGCTGTGCCGCTCTTGAGCAGCAAGCCCTTGGCGGCCAGCGTGTTGTTGACGGTGGCCAGTATTTGAATGCTGAGCTGGTGATCTTCGAGCAGGTGGCGTGGACTTGGGGTTTTGCCAAACCGCAAGATGCTCACGCGGTCCGGGATGCGCTCGCTGCCCAAGAGACCCGCAAAGTCTCGGTACAGCGGGGTCTCGAACAGAGCTTCTTCCATATCTAGATCCGACAGGCCGAACCACTGCTGCAAGAAGTGAATACGCAGCATGGTCTCGTGCGCAAACGGCGGTCGTCCCGTCGTGGCCACAGGCGAGGCCGCTGCTATCAGACCAACGAGCTCGCGCCACGGCACCACCAACTCCATCTCGTCCAGGAACACGGCCTTGCGCGTGCGCCGCGTGCTCAGGTTCAGTCCCAGTTCAGCTTATTTTTCCATGTCGAGATTGTCCCGCTGCGCACGCCTTCAAACCATAGGGGACTGCACGGAGTTTTGAACACCATCCCTAGCAAGTCATTAGGGTTGTGCTCAGCACCACCAAGAACTGCGTCGGCTTCCATGTTGGCTGCTCGGTAAGCAATGGTATGAACGCCCCTACCCGTAACCGCACCGACGTGCCAAAAGTGGAGACGTTGATCAACCACTTGAACCGAGAAGGAGCGCTCACCATGAAGATTACGACTGTCGGCATTGACCTGGCCAAGAACGTGTTTCAGGTCCACGGAATCGATGAGCGCGGCAAGGTGCTCGTGAAGAAGCAACTGCGCAGAGACCAGATGGCTGTGTTCTTCACGAATCTTTCGCCGTGCTTGGTCGGGATGGAGGCCTGTGGCAGCGCACACCACTGGCGCGCAAGATCCAGGCGATGGGTCACACCGTGCGATTGATGGCGCCGCAGTTCGTCAAGCCGTACGTCAAGACCAACAAGAACGATGCAGCTGATGCCGAGGCCATCTGCGAGGCCGTTGCCCGACCCAACATGCACTTTGTGCCGATCGGGCAAGACGCGCTGGATGATTATTGCCGAGGCGTTCGACGCCGAAAAGCTCATCGAATTCTTGCAAGCGCTGATCAAAGACGCGGGCAAAAAAGTCTTCCTGATCCTGGACATCCTGCGAATGCATCACAGCAAGCTGGTCAAGGCTTGGGTGGCTGAACGGCAAGAGCAGATTGAGCTGTTCTACCTGCCCAGCTACAGCCCGCAGCTCAATCCTGCGGAGCGGCTCAACGCGGACTTGAAACAGGAAATAGGCAAGCGCGTTCCGGTGCGAACCAAGGCCAAGTTACGGGAAGCGGTCAACGATCACATGGCAATGCTGGAGCAAAACCCCGAGCGCGTGATGAACTACTTCCAGGATCGCCGGGTACGCTATGCCGCTTAAGACTTCATCGGGCCGGAGCAATAGGAGCCAGACCGGCTTGGGCGCCCATTGCGGCTGCGCTCCATACAAAGGGCTCGGTGCCCTGAACGCACAGCCGGTCGTTGACGGACAGTGGTTGAGCCTGCGCAAGTACGTGACCCAATGCGGCCGCGACAGGAAGGACTGTGACCGTGCCCCGGGCTGTCGCAACGACTTGCGTGCCAACCCCGCAAATTTGAAGGCGCTGCGCCAAGGAGGAAAATTCAGTGCGCAAGGTGGCCAGCAATCCGGCGTCCGTGCTGTCGGCTTCCATGGTCACCGCCGTGGCCTTGCCGACGGTCAGTGCAGCCACTGCTTTTCCGCAGAAGGCCCATCGGCACCAGGACCGCCATGACAGTGCTTGAACTTCTTGCCTGACCCACAGGGACACGGA
>Ga0105048_10009147_pt1 | contig 15801 bp, 11 predicted proteins | sample MAT05_FD_78382 | JGI IMG/M metagenome (GOLD analysis project Ga0105048, IMG submission 78382) | Freshwater microbial communities from Lake Fryxell liftoff mats and glacier meltwater in Antarctica - MAT-05 | ecosystem: Environmental > Aquatic > Freshwater > Ice > Liftoff microbial mat | place...
AGAAATTGTTGGAGCAGTTTTATCTTCCACAGTGATTGATTGAGACACCGTTATTGATTCGTTTCCACAAACATCAACTGCTTTCCAAGTTTTAGTTCTAGTGTATGTTCCAGCACAAGTGCCATCAACAATAACATCAGAGACCAATACAATCGTAGGATTATTGTCACACGCATCCGTTGCAGTAGGTGCAGTGAATTGCGGAGTGGTTGGGCAAGCAATAGTTGCATTGGCACCGGCAGCAGAAATTGTTGGAGCAGTTTTATCTTCCACAATTATTGTCTGAGACACTGTGTTTGATTCGTTCAAACATGCATCAACTGCTTTCCAAGTTTTAGTTCTAGTGTATGTTCCAGCACAAGTGCCATCAACAATAACATCAGAGACCAATACTATCGTAGGATTATTGTCACACGCATCCGTTACAGTAGGTGCAGTGAATTGCGGAGTGGTAGGGCAAGAGATTGTAGCATTAGCACCAGCAGTAGAAATTGTTGGAGGCGTTGTATCCTCAATAATAATAAGTTGAGAATTCGTAACTTCATTTTCACAATCGTCGACAGCGGTCCAAGTACGAGTTACATAAAGCTGGCAAGGAGTGCCTTGAGAACTCTCATTGTAAGTTACGGTAACATTGTTGTCACAATTATCTGTAGCAGTTACGTTAGCCGGAGCAGGAAGAGGACCACAAGAAAGGCTTATGTCGTCGGGAACTCCAACAAGAATAGGATCGGTTGTATCAATTACACGAATTACTTGATCGCATGTGGCACCAGATAATGCTGAAGTCCAATGACGGTAGATATTGAAGTCGCAAGGATCTTCGTTAACACCGGCGCAAGGATCGGGGCAAGCAACAGGATCTAGATTTTCGGAATTGTTTTCTGTTTTGCTAGGACTTGCCTCAAAACTGGTAACGTCGACGGTGCCAAAACCGGCAGCGCCAAAAGCAGCAAGGTCAATAGTGCACTCATACCAAACGTCGAAAATCCAGTTTGGAAAACCTGCATTTGGAGTATAATTTGCATCCGTGGATGGAGAGTCTGTAGTTAAGGCATAATTAAATTGATTAAAGTTCACATCGAGCGAAGTAACACTATTTAAGAAAAATGCCTGATTACCAATTAACCATTGCCCATCGCCTGAAAGTCCTAAGCTTTTGTAACCGGAAGGAACGCTAGCACTGGCTGATAAATAATCCATTTTGAACTCAAGTTGTTTGACATTATTTGCGTCAAAAAGAGCAAGTTGAAGATGTTCAGCACCCGTAAGGTTAGGGAAAGTGTGACTTCCTGGCCATCCGATTTTATTTGCGCCATAAGTATTATCAACTAGGTTTTTAGATAAAGTAGTGCGAATTGTAACCGTGCCATTGCTGTTGATTACATAGTTTGAAGTTGCTCCAATTGGATTGATAGTTCCTTGGAAACAAACTTGGCCTTCGTTCGGCTGCAACGCATTGAGGCAGTCTGTATCATTGTATGTCCAAGTATTGTCGCATTGGTCAACTGGAGAACCTGTAACATTAGGAGTTATAGGTGATCCGCATTGAATTGAAACATCCGCAGGGCAGTTACTATCACCAGGAGGGTTAGACAAGGTAACTGGAACATTGAAGGTACAGTTATTACCATCTTTAATCGTAATCAGATATATACCAGCAGTTAAATTGTTGAATGTTCCACCAAGTTGGAAAGCCCCTCCATTTAAACTGTATGTATATGGGAGAATACCATTAGAACCTATAACGGTTAAACTTCCATCATTTCCTGCAAAGCAAGTAGGATTAAATTGATTAACAATTGCTCCGTTAAGATTGGAAATGTTTGTAACCTGAATCTGTTTTACAACAACACAGCCCTTGTTGTCTGTTACAGTAACAGAGTAGTTTCCTGCGGCAACTAGGCTTATTGAACTCAGGACACCACCATTTGACCAAAGGAAGGTGTATGGCGCAGTTCCACCTGATGGAACAACTGTGGCCGATCCTGTTGGTCCGCCGCAAGCAGAGGGAGTGGATGACGTTGTTGCGTCTAAAACAGGCGGTTGCGTAATGTTAAACGCACCCACGGCGATACATCCGTTCGCTGCTGTAACTGTGACCGAATATGCACCAGGAGTTAGTCCAGAGATTGAGGCAGAAGTTTCACCATTGCTCCAACCATATGTGAAAGGACCGGTACCTTGAGGAGTAGCAGTAATAGTCCCATTGTTGAGGCCATTACATGTTATATTGTTAACCACACCAGGAACATTAAATACTGTAACAGTAACCGTCTGATCGGCTGCATCGGGCAGAATACAGGCGTCTCCGCCAATAATTCGTCTCAAGTAAGTGGTTTGGGTTAAAACTCCTATAAGATTTCCCGCGAGATTTTGTGTAGTGCCACCAGGGATATTTGTCCAGGTAACATTATCGGGGCTACTCTGCCATGTGTACGTTGCCGCAGTAGGAAGAGCAACCGGATAAGCGCTATTTACATTGTTTCTCCGAATATTTGGGAGGATATAAGAAGGCAAAGATCCGGTTATACTTGTAGGTTGTGTTCCTGTGCAAATAACCTGATTCCCTATAATTGCATTATTAGAAAGATCAGGCGGATTTGCCCAAACAACCAAACCAGGCTCATAGCGACTTGTGCTACTAAGTTTGTTAGTATTTAAGGCCCCTTGAGTAAGAGGTAAGTTATTGGATTCAGCGGTCACGATCGTATAAATTCGACAATCCGAGAATTTAATACCACGTTCTCCAACCGGATCGTAGTCATCCTGTGACCCACCATAATATGTGCTGAATATAGGCGCAGTTTGCAGGCTTTGCGGCAATTTTAAAAAGACTTTATCTCTGTTTGCAGAGGCAGAGCCGTTGGTGTTGAGTAGTGTCTGCAAAGCATCAGATGAAAGAGGGAAATTGGTGCTATTGGAATAACCAAAAATATAAACATCGTTATTCAAATCAACATTTAATCCCATCATGTTTGCTTCATCGGCATTGCCACCGATATACGTTGACTGAATGAGGGTTTGGTTTGTGTCCATGCGCGCAACGAAGAAGTCGTTCGTTCCGTTGTTGTATCCAAGGTCAAAACCACCCGCCGGAAGATTATTGACAGTTGTAGTTCTTAAGCCCGACGTAATACCACCGAAATAAATTTGGTTTTTGGCATTGTTAAATGACATACAAAGAATTCTTGTGTCTTTGTTATTTGCAGAACCGAAAAAAGAGGACCACATTGGAAGTCCATTCGAGTTCAGCTTTCTAAGAAATCCATTTTCATCACCTATTTCTGTGTTTTCTCGTGCATTTAACAATGGAAAAGTTGCAGCATTGGATGTTGTATATCCGCCTACAAAAATTTGATTTGAGGTAGTATTTAGGCTCATAATTTGAGCAACGTCATTTCCACTTCCCCCAAAATTACGAATCCAAGATAAGGCCGTAAGATTCGAGTTGATTTTGAAAATCAATCCATCGGTGTTGCTACTTGCGGTTGCACCTAGGCCAGGATATACGGCATTTAAATTGCTACTTGAAGTACTTCCACACACAACGATATCACCATTGTTTTGAATACGAAGATCGAAGCTGCCGTCGGCACCATTACCACCGATAACAGCAGCTTTGATAGAGGCGCCAGATGAAGAAATTTTTAATACGAAAATATCATCACCGCTTTGACTCTGATTATTGATACCAGCAGTGTTGCCAAATTCAGATCCTCCAGTAACAGGGAAGTTAGTCGACGCAGTTAAACCGGTGATGTAAAGAATACCATCGGGCCCAAGCTCGATAGCGTATGGGTTATCCTCAGAACTGCCGCCAATGTATGTTTGCCATTGTCTAACACCTTGTCCACCAACAAGTGCTGGAGGGTAGTATTTTCCAACTATCAGGTCAACATCACCGTTTGCACTTGTGTCAAATGCACCCGGCGTGATAAGATCAGTAGAACCGCTAACACGAGCGACCACGTAGACGGCGCCATCGCTTGGGTCAACCCAAATTCCGTGTCCATGATTTGCGCCAGTAGAGTTTGTATTAACCAACGTAGCCCAACGCAAGGCAATAGGGTCAATGATAAGAGGTGCATTTTTATCGAATGAACCAATTTTGAATGTGTAGGAATTTTTCCCTGAGATTACATATTCAATGTCGATGAATTTTTTTGTTTCACCAATCAATTGATAGGCGATCGGAGCCGGAAGACTCATTTCTCCTACAGCGGTATTAATAACCAAACTTCCTTTGTTGTTTAGCTTGATTTGTTCAATACCCTCAAGCTCAACATTAATTTCGGCAGGATTAAATCCTTTTTTACAAACCAAGTCGTACTCCAACGAACCATCAACGGCTGGGTAGTAACGAACGTCGACTTGAGAATATACATTCTCATACCAAATCTCTTGGTAAGTAGCTACGTTACTCGCCTCAACATTTCCTTTAAAATAATTCATTTGTTCGGCGTGAGCTTTCACACTCTTTACCGTCATTCCTGCCGATGAGTTTGTAAACTTCATTTTCCAACTATGACCTCTCATTCTTGACACATCAGGAGTGTATGCCAATCCTTTTGACTTAGCCTCTTCCGACTTCACTCCCTCAAGATATTGAGCGGCCAAATCATCAGCATCGAAGCTGGTTAAGAGCATACCATCTTTGAGCGCGGTAGCACTTCCCAATGGAAAATCAGCTTTGAACACTATAGAATTGTTCCACTGACCCTGGTTTTTGGTAAAGTAAATCTTCTCTTCGAAAAAGTGAAGCATTTTTTCGATTTCCGGATCGATTTCCGGCATATCAGATTTTTTACCTCCAACTTGGTGAAGATTTACTGTTCTTGGATTGCTAGCACTAGGCTCCGAATTGATTTTTTGAGCGCTAAGGGCAATCGGAAATACAAAAACAAGCAGGGTAAGGAGCTTAGAAATGATTCCGAATTTTTCTCCGATAAACAGTCTACAAAGGCATTGAGTGCCGGTCAAGTAACGACGTTTCATGAATTAAAGTTTTGATTATTGTGTTTGAGTGTTTGATTCTCAGAATGAGTCAATTCTGAAAACGCGCTCAAATATCAACTAACAGATGTTAATAACCAAAAGAAATTCACGAAAAACAAATATTAGTGAGTCAAATATTCAAATTGAACTATGGGTTACGTTGTTTAGTCTAAATAAATTAAACTTGATTTATTGGCTATTTTACCCATTCGTAATACCTGATATAGTCTATTTCCATGACGGCCGGAAAGGGTGTAGAAGCATCTGGGGCAGCATCCTTAGCCTGAAGGGCCAAATTGGCTATAATTCCCATTACCGAATCTCGAGGAAATACATTTTCTTCTAGTTTGTCTCTGTTTTTCAGGTTAGCACAGTCAATTTCGTAAGGTTTCATCTTTTTGTAACGTGTGATCCGCCTTTTGAAGGTACTATCCATGTACCATTCTATTCTACATTCATCCCACACCAGTCTGAACACGTGGAAGTCCTCCGAAAACTCTGGACCCACGTAGTTTTTTTGCGACATGCGACCTTTGTAATGAACGGTCATATTCTGAACTCTTGACAACTTATTCTTGGAAAGCTTGGTGAATAAACCTCGTTGATTCCAAAACTCGAACACATCAATTTCGTTGTTAACGCCGTCTTTTTCGCCATACATCCAGAATGCAGGCCAAAAGCCTTTTCCACGAGGAATTTTACATCGAATCTCATACACACCAAATCCAAATTGTTTTCGAGAATCAATTTCGCCGGAACTGTATTGATAATTGTCAGTGTAAGGATTCATTCTGTCTTTTTCCCAAATCTCATAACGCATATTTTGGAGATTCTCTTTTCGCGCTTCTATTTTTAAAGTTCCGTTGCTGACAGTAATATTTTTAGGAGAATACCATTGTTTCTCATTAGAGCCCTTTACATCTCGCACCACACCTTCTATAATGCGCCATTTTGATTCGTCAACTTGAGTTCCATCAAAATTGTCTTCAAATACCAACTTCAAAGTATCAACACTTCTATCGGTGTTGCGATGAGTTTCTATGGCGTTCTTTGCATTATTTTGGCCGTGCCAAAAGGAAGGTTGAAAAATCAAAACTAGAAACAGCAGGATACGCATGGTACTTTCGGTTAAAAATTAGCATAAGCTTAAGAGCTCAAATGTATTTTGATCAAGCCTTAATAAAAAATGATTAATCAAAATTAATGGAAAACATCAAGCAGCACTTTGAAGAGGCGCGTACATTATTAGAAACAGTTCTTGGTGATCAGTCTTTTTTTGATTCGCTCATTAAAGCGGGAGATGTTATGGTTACGTCAATCAAAAATGGCGGAAAAATTATATCCTGTGGCAATGGCGGAAGTATGTGTGATGCGATGCATTTTGCTGAAGAGTTGACGGGCCGTTACAGGGACAATCGACCATCTATAGCTGCTGTGAGTATTAGCGATCCATCACACATAACATGCGTGGGCAATGATTATGGATTTCAATTTATTTTTTCAAGATTTGTAGAAGGTGTTGGAAACAAAGGCGACGTATTGCTTGGAATTTCAACAAGCGGTAACTCCCAAAACATTGTAGAGGCGGTTAAATCTGCCAAAACAAAAGGCATCACGACTATTTGTCTCACGGGCAAAAACGGAGGAGAACTTTCGGCTCTGTGTGATATTGAAATTCGTGTTCCGTGGAACGGCTATGCCGATCGAATTCAAGAGATCCACATCAAAGTGATTCACACGTTGATAGACTACATTGAAAAAAATATACAATCGGGATAATTGCGAAGTATTTTTACACATAACTAAAAACAATTGAAAACAAAAATTATATTTTTATTTCTACTTGTGTCTGCTTTGAGTTACGGACAAATGGTTGATTTTTATCCAGCACCAATTGGCAAAGGAGTTCAGGGGCACACCATTTATGAAAAACAGAAAAACTCACCCGAAAAAGATCGTGTTCTGGAAGAAGTTTTGTTGGATGCCAAAGGAAGATTAATCAGCAAAAAATTTTCTAGGAGTTATGGCTCAATCAACGAACAGGAAAAAACAATTTATCGGAATGACTCCTCTCTCACTTTTGAATGTGAATGCCGTGATATTGAAAAGTTCGTTTCAAATTTTGTTATTCGAGATAAGGCAGAATTAAAAAATAAGCGTGGGCGAGGAACTAATCCACCAGACAAATTTGTTACGATCAAAAAGTACAATAAAAAAGGGGAAGAAATTTTGAGTTCCCGCTATTCGGAGGACGGATACAGGTTGAGTGAAACAAAAACCACATTCGGTAAAAAAGGAGAAATTCTAATTGAAGAGTTTTACAATTTTGATGATATCTTGGAGCGATCAAAAAAAAACGCATACGACAAAAAGGGAAGATTAATTGAATCTATACATTACAATAAGAAAATTCCTGAATTGAGTAAATATAAATATACATTTGATAAAACGGGTCAAATAATGGTCACAGATTATTATGAAAATGATGTTTTGGATTTTCGTAAAAAACAAGAAGAAATAAAAACAGAAACAGGATTAGAGATTGTTTTTTCAAGTGAAAGAGAAGGCAATTGGAAAATAAATGAACGAATTCTAAAAAATAAGAGTGGAAAAGAAGTCAAGACTGAGATATACGACAACGAAAAAATTACTTGGCAAACGATGAGCGAATTCGATTCAAATGGAAATTTAAAAACGCGAATAGAAATTAATCCTGCGGGCGAGCAATCCAGTAAATTCGAATACAAGTATGACGAAAAAAACAATTGGATCGAAATGTACTCGGAGAGTTATGTGATAATGCAAAATGAAAAAGAACAGAATAAAGAGTTGAGGAGAACGGAGTATAGAAGGGAGGTTAATTATTAAAGATGAATTATGAGTGATGAAGGAAGAATGTGCGAAGGGGAATTTTATTAAGTGTAGTGAAACAAAGGAGATTGATTCTGTTGAGACACCGGACATGAGGGATGAATGTTTATAAAATCCACGACGCACAATTCGTTCTCCACGACAACTTCCTTCATAATACATAGTATATTGTATTTGATATATGCTACTACTTCGGGCTAAAAAGGCTTGAGTGATAACTGAAAACAAACTGAATTAATATCTTAAACTATGCTGATTAAAACTTTCGGGAGTGCTGTGTTCGGTGTGAGCGCAACAACGATTACTATTGAGGTAAATGTGGATAAAGGAGCGCAGATGGCTATGGTTGGTCTGCCGGATGCAGCGGTAAAGGAGGCGCAACAGCGAATAAAAGCAGCGCTGACAAACAGTCAATTTACCTTACCCGTGCGCAACATTACCGTAAACATGGCACCTGCAGATATTCGCAAAGAAGGCACTGCGTATGACCTTCCGTTAGCCATGGGGATCCTTGCCGCAACGGAGCAAGTCAATGCAGACAAAATCGATCAATACATCATTATGGGGGAGTTGTCGCTCGATGGCGGCCTGCGACCAATAAAAGGCGCATTGCCCATTGCAATACAAGCCAAACAAGATGGATTTAAAGGAATGTTTGTTCCCATTCAGAACGCACGTGAGGCAGCCATTGTGAGCGATCTTGATATCTATGGCGTCGATCACATCAAACAAGTAGTAGAGTTTTTTAATGGAGATAGCGAACCCGAAAAAACAATAGTCAATACACGCGAAGAATTTTACAATAGACTTGATAGTTATGCTGTTGATTTTGCCGATGTAAAAGGACAGGAGAATATAAAACGCGCATTCGAAATTGCAGCAGCCGGTGGTCACAATGTTATTTTGATAGGCCCGCCTGGAGCAGGCAAAACAATGCTTGCAAAAAGACTTCCAACAATATTGCCGCCATTAAATCTTCACGAAGCATTGGAGACCACAAAAATTCATAGCGTTGCAGGCAAACTAAAAAAAGAAGATGCGCTGATAAGTGTTCGCCCATTTAGATCGCCGCATCATACAATCAGCGATGTTGCGCTAGTTGGTGGGGGAAGTTTTCCGCAGCCGGGAGAAATTTCACTCGCTCATCACGGCGTATTATTTCTCGATGAATTACCCGAGTTTAAACGCTCGGTTCTCGAGGTAATGAGACAACCATTGGAGGACAGACAAATCACCATCTCTCGAAGTAAAATGTCAGTAGAATATCCTGCAAGTTTTATGCTAGTTGCATCGATGAATCCATGTCCATGTGGATTTTATAATCACCCCGAAAAAGAGTGTGTTTGCGCACCCGGAGTAGTTCAGAAATACTTAAATAAGGTGAGTGGACCGTTGCTCGATCGAATTGACATTCATATAGAAGTAACGCCGGTGAGTTATGATGAGCTTAGCGATAAACGGATTGGAGAACTAAGCCAAAGTATACGCAAACGAGTGATCGATGCGCGCAAGATTCAGGAAGATCGTTATGCGATGCGAGAAAATATACATTGCAATGCGCAGATGGATAGCAAGCTCTTAAAAGAACTTTGTATGATCGATGAAGCAGGCAATAAATTATTACGCACCGCGATGGATAGATTAAAATTATCGGCACGCGCTTATGATCGAATATTAAAAGTTGCACGGACTATTGCGGATTTGTCTAATTCGGAAAATATCAGAACAGAACATTTGGCAGAGGCAATTCAATACAGAAGTTTGGATAGGGAGAATTGGGCGGGATAAGATTCTATAAAACCATAAAAAAGAAACACGGGGTGTTATTTTATCATTAAAAATCATGCATTTTAAATCCGATAACAATAGGAGTATAAAACACACGAGTCTAATAGCGATTAATAAAAAATTGTTTCTTATTAAAAATAGTGTTCAGCAAGGTATTGATAGGTATTTAGTAGGTATTGAAAATATTGTTCCTAAAAATTTAATTATGTTAATAAGAAAATTTGAAGTATAATTACGCTCTCAAACCAAATAATACACTTTTAAAATGAAAAAAATCACAACAATTGCTCTCGCGGCAATTTTAACTCTTTCTCTAGCTTCATGCAAGCGCGACTACACTTGCACATGCACTCTTAGTGGAACTGGGACGGGTGTAACTGAAATATCTATTAATGGAACTAAAAAAAATGCTGAAGATGCATGTTCTGCGCAGGAAATTTCTGCGGGAGGTGCAACAAACACGTGCGAATTGTCAAAAAAATAATCTTTTTATTTTTTAGTGTAAAGGTCATCTATTCATTTAGATGACCTTTTGGTTTTTATGAAATCCAGAGACATCATTACCCGTATTCTACTGGCAGTATTATTTATTTTCAGTGGGTTAATCAAAATATATCCGATAGAGTTCTTTGAGAATGAACTACTATTTAATAATCTATGCAACACCCATCTTGTTCCGTATGTATCAAGGGCATTGATATCTGCGGAGATATTTTTGGGTGCTGTCCTTTTGTTTACCATTTGGGATAAATGGGCATTAAGATTATCATTTTTGATGATGGTTATATACACCGTTTGGCTCATTTGGCTTTTGGTTATCGAAGGCAATTCAGTTAATTGTGGTTGTTTTGGCCAAGCTATAAATCTCACGCCAATTGAAGGGATAATCAAAAATATATTATTAGTAGGATTACTTGTATTATTCTCGATATATCGCAAAGAATATAATCTGAGATTTCAAAAACTAATTCTTTCAGTATTATTAGTATCCTCTATTGCTCTGCCTTACGTATTGGCTCCTGTTTTTTTTAGCTCACCAACTGTTTATGATTCAGGAGGTCGTACCGCAATAAATTTTAATGAAATTGGCTTGAGTAAAATAGATGCACTAAATCTCGGTTCAGGTAAAAAGGTTATAGCCTTCTTCTTAAGTGAATGCGAACATTGTCGTTTAGCCGCAAGAAGGCTAGAAGCAATAAAAAGGGAAAATATTCACATGCCTATTTACGGTGTTCTTTATTCTAAGTCAGATGAACAGACGGCAGATTTTTTAAAGGCATCTACAATAAAATTTCCGCATTATGTGGTTACAGAATTAGCTCCTTTGATTAAAGGAATATCACAAGATTATCCTGTTATTTTTTATTCCAATAATGGCTTTATCGAAACGAGAATGACAATGTACGATCTTGATGAAGAGGATATAAAATTGTGGCTTGAAGCTGGGCAATAATCATTTGAATTCTCTAATTTTGTAAAATTATTCGCCTTAGATGCTGCCAATATCAATGGAATTATACTGATAATAAAAAATATCCCTAAACAAAGAAGCATCAATTTCATTGAAGCTGAGGGTTTCGAAAATTCCCCCCATAACATAGTGTGTACCGACTAATTTGCGAGTGTGGATGCCAAAAATCGTCAAATACGAAGTTCTATTAGATAAAGATCAATAATGAGTTCGGTTTTGACTGTAAATGCAAGAGTAACCTTTCGAAGTAAATTCAGCCATTACCAAAAGCATTTATTAGTTTATCCAAAGCACACATCAATAAATTGCTTTGGTGGTGCGGGAACTAAATGCAAATGGCTCAGCGAAGCAAAGCCGATATTGGACTGTGTTGATGGTGTTAACGGTATTTTGAGTTACAGGGGTAAATTCCATTGCGATTGAAGTTTAGTCCAATTTAGAGAAACTCAATTGGATTCATACATAAATCCAAACAATATTGAATTAAAGGGAATGTGTATGCGGTATTACTTGTTCTTTTATCAATTAATTGAGGGCTAAATAAACTACTTTTATTAGAGTTCCTCCGCACCAATATGGCTTAATTTCATCCCCTTAAGGCTTCGGGACAACCATTGTTCTTGAATTTATACCCACGAGAAACAGTTATTCAGTCTGTTTTAGAACAGCCCGATTTTTCGCACGCAGGCCGGAAAATAGTGGTAGCTTTGCGAGGCATTTCGAGCTACCTTAAGATTGTCACAATGTCAGAAACCGATAGTTATCGTTTTGAGCGATTAAGCCAAGCCAATATAGCCGACCTCACGATCATTTATCGCGCAGCATTTGGAAAAGAGCAAACCACAGAGTATTTCCAAAAAAAAAACAATACCCAATGTTTCGGTGCGACTAATGTGGGGTATATCGCCTACAGCCCAAAAGGTGAACCGGCTGCCTTTTATGGTGCTTACTCCTGCGTTATTGAATATAAAGGACAACGTTATTTGGCCGCGCAAACGGGCGATGCTATGACTCACCCGAGTCACCAAAGAAAGGGCTTATTCAAAGCGCTATCCAATCTGACATTTGAAGCGGCAAAGCAGGAGGGAATATCATTTTTGTTTAATTTCCCTAATAAAACGGCTGACTCATATCCCTTGCTTCTTAAGCAACAGTGGATCTCAACAGGAGGGTGGCAATCATATGTAATAAGAGTACGAGGCCTTTCCATCCAATCAGTCAGGAAACTGGTACCAATTGGTAATAATGCATATTATGCATATTGTCGGTTGGTTTTAAAGTTTTTTACCACATCCCGCACAGCCTTCAGAAATTCTGTAATTGATGAAGATACAGGCGGTATAGAGCGCAGTGTTGACTACCTAGAGTATAAAACGTATGCACGAAATTTCTGTTTAAAAATAAAAAACACAATTGTTTGGCTTTCTATTCGTGGCAATACTTTGTTAGTAGGCGATATGGAACGTTGCGCTCTGGCTACCTTTCATTCGATTATTCGAAGATTAAAAATATTAGCGCTCACGCTAGGGCTGGGATATGTTGAATTTAAATGCAGCGCGGGAGTTTATATGGAGAAACTTTTTGACACCGTAAAAAGTTGGAAAGCCGATAATACGAATACGGCTATTCTTTGTTGGAATTTGGATGAATCTTTCCCTGTCAATGCCATCAAATTTACAATAGCAGATTACGATACTTTTTAACCTTTGCTTCCAATAATTATGGCACTTGATTTTAAAGAAAAATTAAATAATATATTCTATAAGGTAAAACATTACGACTATTGGAATATAGGATTAATCAACGGCAATGCAACCCAATTAATTTCCAATGATGATTATAAAATCAAGTGGTACAGGCATCTAACAAAAAATTCATTTCTTGCTGACCCCTTTATTTTATCTCGGGATGGCAGGGAGTATATTTTTGCCGAAGAATATGATTATACAACGCGGAAAGGCCATATTTCAGTGGTATACGATTGGAACAAACCTGCTACAAAAATAATTGATGAGCCATATCATTTGTCCTATCCTTTTATTATCGAAGAAAATGGACAGTTGTATATTATACCCGAAGGAAGCGAGGGGCGAAAGGCACATTATTATATATGTCGTCAATTTCCTTTTGTATGGGAAAAAGCCGGTACTCTTCTAGACGAAGAAGTGCTTGACTCGACAATTTTCCAATGGAATGACAAGTATTGGCTCTTTTACGCTAAACCGGAGCAAAGCAAAAGTCAACTTTACATCCGTTATTCTGATTCCATTTTGGGCAATTGGATAGAACATGCATCCAACCCAATAAAAAGCGACCGCAATTGCAGCCGTCCTGCAGGTCCTGTTTTTTCTGTCAATAATGTTCTTTACCGCCCTTCCCAAGATTCCTCAAAGAGTTATGGAGATAACATTATCATTAATGAAATTACAGAACTAACAACTGAAACTTTTAAAGAAGAAAGAAGAAAAATTATCTCTCCTAAAAATCATTTTCCCTACACCGGAATGCATCATATTTCTTTGGCCGCAAATAAAATAGTTATCGATGGACGAAAGACACTCAAAGAATTAAAGAGCTTACGTGAAATTGTAAAGACATTGGTGTCTAAGTTTACACGTTAGAAGAGCAAATAAAAAAGAAACATTATTGCCTTTAGTTTCTTTCGGGGCTGACTTAATGCACTTGCTTAAGCGGGCGCCTTCAATTACACCCTTACAACTCAAACTATTAAAAATTCTTTGCACACTTATTTAAGCCATCCTTGCATTTAAGCGAGTTTAGACTAATTTATAGCAACTGTAATTATTGATACTGGATGCATTCAGTGTACTCCAATACCGTTTAGATTTATGGATGATACCATTGTTTGATTCAAATTAGTCCGGTACCGAACTCAAATTTTAGTATAATAATTGCCGTAAAAGTGGTTGTTACATCAAACTATTTTATATGTTAGTTCAATATTTACAGTTGAAAATATACTCAAAACCACAAAGACTTTTAACACTGTCTTTTGTTAGCGCTTTAACATGATTTGTCATAAATTCGCTAACCTCATCAAGTGTTTTGTGTAGTTTTCCAGTAAAAGCTCGCTTCATTTTCCACCATATTTTTTCTGATGGATCTAGTCCAGGTGAATAAGGAGGTATAAAAAGCAGGATTATATTTTCTGGTGCGACTAATCGTTCAGCTTTATGGAATGCTCCATTATCAAGGAGGATTATTTTCAATTCTGAGGGATTAATTTCCGAGAAATGTTCCAAAAATATTTGAAATCTATCTGTGTTACTACAAGGCAATTCTAGTTTAAAATGATCTCCTCTAATAGGGGAAAAAGCATCAAATAAATATAAGGATTTAAATACTTGCTGAAATTGACAAACTTGTTTAGCGCCTCTTGCTGCGAAGCCTTTACCATTTTTTGTAAATAGCCCAAAACGACTTTCGTCTTGACCAAACAGATTTACTGGTTGGTTTTCTTTTTTGTTTTCAGAGATGATTTTGTGGCAGATTTGATTGAAGTTTTTTTAAAAGCCTCAACAGCTTCTACGTCTTTTTTTACGTGTATTTTTCTTGCTTCTTTTATTTTTATGTTAAACTTTCTTACAACAAGACCATGAAATGTTTTGTATTTTATCTCTGAATTGAATGATTTATTATACCAATCCAAAAGTTCCACAAATCTAACAACACCATTATTCGGGTCGTTTAACTTTTGTTCTAAAGCTTTCTCTTGATCAGCATTTATAAAACTAGGCTTGTAACCAATGTTATCGTGTGCTTTTAGTTGTTCAATGCCACCAGAAATATAAGCAGGACGCCATGTTTGAATACTGTTGTGATTTACACCTATTTCATCTGCAACTTGACGTTTTGAAACACCAAGGCTCTTCTAGCGTTTAAAGACTAACAGAGCTTGAAACCGCTTGCTTATTATTCGAGTACTTGATTTTATTAGCTTCTTAATCTCACTCTCGGTCTCTTTAATTATAAATAGTTTTGGTGCTGACATGCTCTTTTTTATCAAAAATAACCTATTATGTTTTAGGCCAAAAAATACCCACAAATACTTGTGAATATTTTTGGACTAAAATATAGCAAGTGTTGGTATAATAATTCACAAGAACATTATCAAGAACTACTGGCAAAAGCACCTTGTGGTGGACCTTATGCGGATCCCGATAACCAAGGTTCAGAACTTTTAGAGTGAGCAAGTCCCAATCGTCCTTTTCATCCAGGCAACAGAAATAGTGGGTCTGTCAACGCACAAGGTAACATGTACGATGAGTGTAGAGGATATTTTCCTAGTGTAGATTATATGGTTGACCATAATGCTTACTATTTTATATATGAAAGTAATCTGTCTGAATATAAGAAAAATACGAGTTATGCGTGCGCCCAATCCTTCACCACAATAGAAGAAGCTTGGTTCCCCATCGAAATCACCCGCAAATTCCCCGACTACAAAGCCAAAGGTATTCCTATCGAAAGTTAGTTGACTCACGATCTTACAGCTCATTCCTTAGATGCTGTTATGAACGTATAAAATGAACCCATTATTTGTTCGCCGGCGGAGGGAGATATTGTCGAATTAATACTTCGTGATGGGTCACGAATGAATCTTTACAACGGAAATAACATTACAGTTAAAAACGGAAATAAACTAATTTTAA
>Ga0105048_10009149_pt1 | contig 15799 bp, 9 predicted proteins | sample MAT05_FD_78382 | JGI IMG/M metagenome (GOLD analysis project Ga0105048, IMG submission 78382) | Freshwater microbial communities from Lake Fryxell liftoff mats and glacier meltwater in Antarctica - MAT-05 | ecosystem: Environmental > Aquatic > Freshwater > Ice > Liftoff microbial mat | place...
GCCGAACCTATCCCATCGGAGACCGAAGCTAGTCTCGCGGCGCGCGCGGGCCCTGCGCCCGACCTCACCGGAGCGTACCTACGTTCATTGAGGCATCTCACGGATGGCCGACTGGTGCGCACCCGGTATCCGTGGCCAAACTCCGCCGCCATGCTCGACCTTGCGACCACCCGGAACATCGGGATCTCCGCTCACATCGACTCCGGTAAGACCACGCTGACGGAGCGGATCCTCTTTTACACCGGCAAGATCCACAAGATCGAAGAGGTGCGGGGTAAGTCCGGCGTCGGCGCGACGATGGACTCGATGGAGCTCGAGCGCGAGCGCGGCATCACCATCCAGTCCGCCGCGACGCACGTCACCTGGGCCGGCTACCACGTCAACATCATCGACACCCCCGGCCACGTCGACTTCACGATCGAGGTCGAGCGCGCGCTGGCGGTGCTCGACGGCGCGATCCTGGTGCTGTGCGGCGTCGCCGGCGTGCAGTCGCAGTCGCTCACGGTCGATCGGCAGATGCGCCGCTACAGCGTGCCGCGCCTCGCGTTCATCAACAAGATGGACCGCTCGGGCGCCGATGCGTATCGCGTGCACGAAGCGCTGCGCACCAAGCTCAAGCTGAACGCCGTGATGGTCAACATCCCGATCGGCGCCGAGGATCAGTTCGAGGGCGTCATCGATCTGCTCGACCGCAAGGCGCTGTACTTCGACGGTGCCAGTGGCGAGGTGGTGCGCACAGCGGAGATCCCCGATGGCTACGCCGACAAGGTCGAGGAGTGGCGCAGCAAGCTGGTCGAGGCGTGCGCGGACTTCGACGACGCCATCATGGAGAAGTTCCTCGATGGCACCGAGGTAACCGCCGAGGAGTTGGCGCCGGTCATCCGCAAGGCGACCATCGAGCTCAAGTTCGTGCCGACCTACTGCGGCTCCGCGTACAAGAACAAGGCCGTGCAGCCGATGCTCGACGGCGTCACCCGCTTTTTGCCCGATCCGACCGAGGTCGTGAACAAGGCGTTCGAGCGCGTCGGCACCACCGAGTCCGAGGTCGTGCTCGAGACCAAGAACGATCTGCCGATGTGCTCGCTCGCGTTCAAGCTCGAGGACGGGCGGTTCGGTCAGCTCACGTACCTGCGCATCTACCAGGGCAAGGTCGCGAAGGGCGACACCATCTACAACGCGCGCACGCAGCAGAAGAACAAGGTCGGCCGACTCGTGCGCATGCACGCCGACAAGATGGAAGAGATCGACGAGGCGACGGCGGGAGACATCTGTGCGCTGTTCGGCATCGACTGTGCTGCCGGTGACACGTTCACCGACGGCGAGAAGGCGTACTCGCTGCGCTCGATGTTCGTGCCCGAGGCCGTGATCTTCTATTCGATCAAGCCCAAGGACAACGCTCTGCTGTCCAACTTCTCGAAGGCGCTCAACCGCTTCTCGAAGGAGGACCCGACGTTCAAGGTCCGTCGCGACGAAGAGTCGGCCGAGACGATCATCGCCGGCATGGGCGAGCTGCATCTCGAGGTCTACATCGAGCGCATGCGTCGCGAGTACAAGGTCGACACCATCGTCGGCGAGCCGCAGGTCGCGTATCGCGAGACGATCGGCAAAGAGGTCAACTACGAGTACATCCACCGCAAGCAGACGGGTGGCTCGGGTCAGTTCGCGAAGATCGCCGGCGTGATGCGGCCGCTGCCGGATCCGCAGCCGGGCGAGCACTATCGCTTCCTCGACAAGATCGTCGGCGGCATCATCCCGCGCGAGTTCATTCCGTCGGTCGATCACGGCTTCCAGATCGCAAAGGACCGCGGCGTCCTGATCGGTTTCCCCGTCGTCGACATCGAGATGGAGCTCAACGACGGCTCGTATCACCAGGTCGACTCCAGCGACATCGCGTTCCAGATCGCCGCGCGCGCGGCGTTCAAGGAAGCGATGCGCAAGGCCGATCCGGTGGTGCTCGAGCCGATGATGCGCGTCGAGGTCGAGACCCCCGAGGAGTTCCAGGGGGCCGTGCAGACCACGCTCATCCGCCGTCGCGGTGTCATCATCGGCTCTGAAGGTCGCGCGGGCAGCAACGCGGTCGAGGCACTCGTGCCGCTCGCCGAGATGTTCGCGTACAGCAACGAGCTGCGCTCGGCCACGCAGGGCAAGGCCGAGTACACGATGGAGTTCGAGCGCTACGCCCCGGTGCCCAAGAGCATCCAAGAAGGGCTGATGACGAAGTACAAGGATCGGCCCAAGGGCTGATTCCCGCCATCGCTTCGCTCCGGCTCACGGACTGATGCGCGCGACCCAGATGTCGCGCGCATCGACGCCCGTGTCGATCGAGCCGGTGACGTAGATCATCCCGTCGCCGGCGATCATCACCGACCGACCGTAGTTCGGGCCCATCGCGCCGCCGGGGATGTGCCGACTCCAGCGCATGTCGCCAGCGGCGGTGTAGCGGCGGATCAGCACGTCGCGGATCTCCGCGTTCATCTCGCCGCCGGTCACGACGAGGTCGCCGTTCGGTGCGATCGCGATGCCGAAGCAGTGCGCGCCTTGTTCGCTCTCGCCGAGGAACTCGTCGGTCCACTCGATGTTGCCGTCCGCGTCGTAGCGGCGAACGAACGAGTGCCACGGATAGTTCACGCTGGCTTCGTAGCCGCAGACGTACGCCTCGTCGTCAGGACCGGTGACGACACTGATGAGGTAGTCGTCGAGGCTCGCGGCGCCGTTGTAGCTGCGGCTCCACAACAGGTTGCCATCGGTGTCGTACTTGCCGAGCCACATGTTCGTGCCCTCGGCGGCGACGCTCTCGTAGCCCGCGACGTAAAGTGATCCGTTCGCGGTCGTACTGACGCCGTGCGCGACGTCGCTGCCGAGCGCGGTGCCGCCGTAGCCACGGGTCCACACCGGCATGCCGTCGGCCGAGTACTTGCGCAGCATGATCTCGTTGCTCGCAGCCACGCTGTCGTTGTAGCCGACGACGATCACTGCGCCTTCGCCGTCGATCGCGACGTTCTGGACGATCGTGCTCGTTGCACCCGGTGCGTCGAACGAGCTCGACCAAAGATCCGCCCCAAAGGTGTCGATCTTGCGCAACAGGCCGTTGTTGGTCAGGTCGGCGGCCGACTCGTAGCCGCCGATGTACGCCGCGCCGTCGTCGTCGAGCACCACGCCGAACATGTGGTCGTTGCCGAGGCCGGCACCGGCGTGGGTGGCCGTCCAGTACGCGCCGCCCATCGGGCTGTATCGCCGGATCCAGCCATTGGTGGGTCCTTCTAGCGACCCGGTGTAGCCGACGACGGTGAAGTTGCCCTCGTCGTCGCCGACGACGCCGAAGCCTTCGTCGACGGCCATCACGCCGGTACCGATGGTCTGTTCCCACAGCACCGCGCCCGACGGTGTGCAGTCGGCGTTGCAGCCGTCGCTGTCCTCGGTGTTGCCGTCGTCGCAGTCTTCGTTGATCTCGACGTCGCTGTTACCGCACTCGGCTGGCCCGCCGCCGTCGTCGTCGTCGGCCTGCGTCAGGTTGGTTCCGCCGGTGTCGCTGCTCGAAGGATCAAGCGTCGTGACCAGGCTGCCGGGGTTCGCGGACTCGCCACCGGCGGTCGAGCCGACCGAGCCGTCGCTCTCGGTCTCGACCTCGTTGTCGCGACTACCTTCGCCGCTCGCGCAGGCGCAGGCGATGAAGAGCAACGAGCAAGACAGGCGCATGTCGACGACGATAGCCGCTTCGGTGCCGCGACGTGAGCCGGTGAATGCGCGCGGTTCGTTTGATGCGTGGGCCGATGTGGGTGTGACGGTCGCGTTGCGCGAAGTCGCGTTCGGTCTCGCGCCCCCAACAACGCTTGCCGCGATCCATGCCCGCGGTCTCCGCTGCGCGCTCCATCGAGATCATCGCCTGCTGCGTGACGACGCGACGACCCGGGGATGCACGGAACTCGTCGATCGCGCCGCCGACGGCAGCGCGGGCTTGTTGATGCCGAGTGCATCACCGTAGGCCTGGTGAGCGGCACGCAGCATCTTGACGAAGTGGTCACCGACGAGTCGCACGAGGTCCTTCGCGAGACCGTGCTCCTCGACCAGCCGGAGACGACGCTCGCTCTGCGCATGGTGACGAGCGAACGCGATCTGTGGAATAAACTGCTTTGGGATGGACGATCTGTCGCTGCTCGAGTTGATCGATGTCGTTCGCGGCGACAGCACCCTCGCCGCGGCGCCTCCCCGCACACCGCCGCCGCTTGCCCGACCTCCCACGCGTTCCCAGCTCGAAAGGCTTAGACCACAACGGTGATCGACCGAATGCCCGAGCGCGTGAGCCTGCGATGACATCGGACACCGACACGCTCGACGCCGACACACTTGCCGGAATCACCACGACCACGATCGCCCACTACGACGATCGCGCGGACGAGTTCTGGCACGGAACGCGAGATCACGACGTCAGTCAGAATCGCAACGCGTTGCTACGGCACCTCGAGGGTGCGTCGCGTCCGCTGCGGATCCTCGATCTCGGCTGTGGTCCAGGCCGCGATCTGATCGCGTTCCGAGCCATGGGTCACGAACCGGTCGGTCTCGACGGATCGATTCGCTTCTGCGAGATGGCCCGCGAGGTGTCCGGCTGCGAGGTACTCCATCAGGATCTGCTCGCGCTCGATCTTCCAGCTGCGCGGTTCGACGGGGTGTTCGCGAACGCGTCGCTGTTCCACGTGCCGACGCAGGAGCTATCGCGCGTGCTCGCATGCATCTGGCGCACCCTCGCGCCCGATGGCGTGCTGTTCGCGTCGAATCCGCGCGGCGACGGCACCGAGGGCTGGCACGGCGATCGGTATGGCGCGTACCACGACCATGCCGCCTGGCTCGCCATCGTGAGCGCCGCGGAGTTCGTCGAGCTCGAGCACTACTACCGACCGCCGGGGCAGCCACGGCATCGGCAGCCATGGTTGGCGACGGTGTACCGCAGGCTTGATCCGGCTGGATGATCGCGGGGCCTGCATCCACGCCGGCCATTGCGGCTGCGGCTGACGACGCTACTCGGCCGACTCGGCGAACCGCCACAGCGTGATCGCGCTCGGCTCGCCGACGTCGGCCTGATCGACAGCGCCCTGCCGCACCGGCTGCACGAACAGCAGCAACTCGCGCCGCGTCTCCCAGGTGATCGGATCGAAGTTCGGCTCCCAGGCGCCGAGATCCGCGACCGCGTAGCTCGATGTGCGCCACTCGCTTTCGTCGTGGGCTCGCGACGCGACGACGATCGCATCGTGCTGCCGATAGACCACGTGAACATAGTCGGCGGACACGGCGAGATCCGGGCGGCTGAGCGGCAACACCAAGGTGCCCGCGCCGGCGAGATCGAAAGCCTCGCCGTTGGTGGATACGACGTCCTCGTGGGCGATACCGGTGGCGAGATCCAAACCGGCGACGAAGATCTGATAGATGCCCGCGTCGTCGAGATGCAGCTGCGCATCGTAGAGCAGGTCGCCTGGCCCGAACGCAGTCGAGGTCTGGTTGATCGGACGATCCTCGAGCGGCACCTCCCACGCCATCAGCTCGGCACGCTTGGGCGCCGGCAGCTCGAGCGGATTCGACGAGCGATCCGTCCACGAAGCTCCACCATCGCTGGTGAGCGCGAGATACATGCCCTCGTTGCGGACGGCGGGCGGTTGCTCCTGGGCGATGGTCGGCTTGCGATACATCCAGGTCAGCGCCGCACGATCGCCGTCGACCGCCATGCGCTCCATGTAGACCGACGCGTCGTCGCCCGCCGGAAGCAGTCGATCGAAGCTCGGCGACAATACCCCTTCGCCTGCGTCCCACGTCGCGGTCGCGAGGTCGGCCTCGGCGGCGCCGCCGGGCTCGGCATCCTTGCGAAAGTACAACCGCAGTGTGTCGCCGAGCCGATAGAACTGCGGATAGGTGATGGTGTGCGGCCACACCGATGCCGCGATCTCGGCACCCGACGGCGGACTTTGCAGCGACCCGGCATCGATCATCGCCTGGTAGGTCACCGAGCCCGCCGCGTGGCTACCGAACACCATCGCGAGGTCACCCGCGGGCGTCGCTCCCATCGAGATCATGCAGTGGCCGTCGCCGAGCAAGCGATCTTCGATGTGCGGCGTGATGCGAAACCACCCCGTCGGCGTGAGTGTGTCGTCGAGGACGTCCACGCGCGCGAAGCCCTCGGGATCGTAGTAGGCCACCATCACGCGCGCGCCGACGCGTAGCACCGCCGACTCACGGAACACGCTGACGTTGATCGAGCTGTCGGCGTAGCCGAGCCCCACCGTGTGCTCGCCGATCCGCTCGAGCGCAGCATCGCGCGACTCCTCGGGCTCGGCTGGCGCTTCGCATCCACTGGAGTTGATCGCGAAGGCGGCGACGAGTGCTGCGGGGACAAGCGTTGTACGCACCAGGCGTATGTGGCTCGGCAGGGCGGGTCGACAAGGGGCCAGCGCGGGGATCGACGCGACTCGCAGGTACCACTATGGGCCTGGACATCGGCGCTCACGTGCCGAAGCGGACGGTCGCCGCGAGCATCAACAACACGTGGCCGCGTCGCCTGCTGCAGCGTGCGCTCACGATTCGGTCTCGGCCTCGGCTCGCGATAGGCGCACGGACAAGATCGCCACAGTTGAGCGGTGTGGTTCGCGGACGCGCGGCCGCCCCGCGTGCGCATGCCGAAGTCGTCACACCTCGATACACGTGGCACGACACGTGAACATCCGCGCATCGGATGCCGCGTTCCATCGCTCTCGTTCCGCTCGTGCTCCTGGTCGCCGCGTGCCCCGAGGGCGCGAAGGAAGATCTCCGCGAGGCCGCCGACGCTGTCGCGCGCGCGGGCAACAAGCTCGAGGATGCTGCGGAGAAGACCAACGCCGTCGTCGAGGACAAGCTCGACAAAGCTGCGGACCGCGCGGGCAATGTCGCCGAGGCGGCTCGCGATGTCGTGGACCCCGCAGGCGCGGCCGCCGATGCGGCCGCGGCGATCTCGTGTGTCGGCGACGCGTGTACGATCGAAGGCAGCGAATACGACAAGCTCGTGGGAAATCCGTTGGCCGTCGCGTCGCAGCTGTCGGTGTCGGCGCAGTCGAACGCGGGCGCGACCCGATGGCGCATCGACGACGTGAAAGCCGGAAGCGCATGCGAGCAGCTAGGACTGCAGGAGGGTGACTTCGTGCTCCGCGTGAACGGCGAGACGCTCGGCAACCCGCCCCGCGAGGCCATCCTCGACGAGCTGAAGGCTGCGGACAAAGTCGTGCTCGACATCGATCGCGGCGGCGTGAAGGTGCGACGCGAGATTCGGCGGCAGTAGCCTGCTTGACGTCACCTCGGCTGCCGTGCCCTAGCGCTTGCGCAGCGCGGGGCGCGGGTACGCGGGCGGCTTGGGGTTGTTGCCGGAGAACGCGTGCAGCTCGACGTCGCGCACCAGCACCGCAGGCGCGATGACCGACATCGGCGTGATGAAGCCGGCCATCTCCGCCGGCGCGTGACCGGGCGGCATCGGGTGACCGCCGATCTGCATGCCGTGACTCACCGCGACCTGCTTGCCGACCGCAGCGATGTCGCGGAGCTGGCGCAGCTCGAGCATCCCCATGTGACCCGTGCGCACGAGCTCGCGCTTGCCGTCCTTGCCGATGCGATACGCCATCGGGCTGCCACCGAATCCGCCTTGGTCGGTGACCGCGATGCCGAACTCGGCACCGCGCTCGCGCACGAGCGCGATGAGCTTCTTCTCCATCGCGGCATCGCTGAGCCCAGCTTTTGCCGTGACGATGAGGTTGGTCGGGCCGGGATTCACGTCCATGCCGAACGGCGCGCTGCGACCGTGGCCGTTGCTCTTCTTGATCTTCTTGCCCGGTGCGCGCGAGGCCATGAGGCCGACGAGCTTGCCGGCGCGCACGAGCTCGACTCGCTCGGCCCGCACGCCCTCGTCGTCGACCTTCATGCCACCGAGTAGCGCGTGGCCGCCGAAGCTGTCGATCGACGGATCGTCGACGACATCGATGCCCTTGGGCAGCACGAGCTGGCCGAGCTTGCCGTCGACCTCGCCGTTCCAGTGGCCGCTGGCGACGAGTTGAGGACCGAGCGTCGCGGCGAGCAGCTTCGACGATGCACCTGCGTCCAGCAGCAGCGGGCCGCTGTAGTCGCGGATCATCGGGGCTTTGCGCAGCGCGGCGAGCTCGCTCGCGATCCGTGTGGCGTCGGCCTCGAGTGTCGCGAGGTCCGGTAGATCACCCGGTCGCACGACGTGCACGATGCGGCGCTGCAGCATGTCGCCGTCCTCGGCCTGCGCTTCGGCCTCGATGACGATCGCGAGCATCGCCTTGCCGTCGACGACGATGCTGCCGTCGGTCGATGCGAAGCGCCGATGCGTCGCGGTCGTGGAGATCTGCACACCGCCGTCGAGGATGTGCTGATGCTCGCGGAAGACCGCGGACACGCGGCGTGCGAGGGTCTCGAGCGCCTCGCGGTCGACGTCGAACGCGGTTGGCGTCTCGATCGAGACGATCGGCTCCGCGGTCGTGAACGCGGCGGGCTTCTCGGGATCCGCCGTGGTCTGCGACCTCTCCGTCAGCTCGTGCCCCAAGCGCGTCGCGGCCATCTTGTAGGCGCCGTCGGTGTAGCGCCACAGCGAGTGGCGCAGCGCGTCGTAATCGTTCTCGTAGGCGACGAACGGTTCGTCGAACATCGGCACGCCGACCGCATCGAGCTGCAGATCGCCGACGCGGATCCGCGGCGCGATCGAGCGGCTGTGCGTCGTCGTGGTGTCGAACAGCGCACCGAACTTCGCGCTGATGGCGAGGCCATCGACGTCGATCACGTGATAGGACGCCCAGTACGGCGCCGGCGTGTCGGCGAGCTTCAGCTCCTTGGTGCGGGCGAGCTCGTCCTTCATTGCGTCGAGGACGATGTCGTTGGTGGGCGCGGGCGCCGGTGGCGGTGCGGCGAGGGCGAGACTGAAGAGCATGGCGATCATCGGGCACCTCCAACGGTGGTGGCGGGCGGGGGCAGAAGTGGCGGTCGATCCTGCGCGGCAGGAGCCCGTGCGATCTCGATCTGCGACAGCAACAGCGCCGGGCTCGCCGCGGACACGGGGATGAAGCCCGACTCGGCGCCGCAGAACCCGTTGAACACCTCGTACTCGTCGCCGGCCGCGACGATCTTCGACAGCGACGACAACGGCGTGCCCTCGAGCGTCACGCCGCGGACGAGCTCTTCGCGACCATCGGGGTACACGCGGAACACGACAACCGGGTTCACCTGGAACGCCTGCGCCATGTAGCGGCTGGTGTTGGTGAGACCGCCGCTGATGTCGACGAAGCGCAGGCCGTACGGCTTGCGCTGCGCCTTGATCTCGCGCACCAGCGCGTCGTCGAGCTTCGCCTTCGCGAGACCTTCACGCGGCGCGACGATCAGGTTGCCCTGGCGCGCGACGACGTCGGCACCGGCCTGCGCGCGACCGTGACCGTTGCTGCTGCCGAACTCCTTGGTCGGCGTGCGCGACATGAGAAAGCCGACGAGCTTGCCGCCGTCGACGAGCGTCGCGCGCCGTGCCGCGAGCCCCTCGTCGTCGTGACGGTAGTGACCGTTCAAGAACACGTCGTCGACGCGCGTGATCGTCGGGTCGTCGTAGACGTCCATGAACTCCGGCATGACGCCGGTGCCGACCTTGTCCGCGAACGTCTGGCCCTCGTTCTCGTCCTCTTGGCGGTGGCCCTCGATGCGATGACCGAACACCTCGTGGAAGTACACGGCGGCGGCACGGCCCTCGAGCACCGCAGGTCCGGTGAACGGATCGGCGACCGGCGCGTTGCGCAGCGCCTCGAGCTGATCGGCGAGCGCGTCGACGCGCGCGACGAGATCCTCGTTCTTCGGGAGCTCGCGCGCGTCGCGGACGTCGATGATGTCGACATGCGAGAGATCCATGCCGTCGTCGGCCTTCGCCGTCGCGCTGAGGATGAGTCGCGCGTGCTGGTTCCCGCTTTGCACCTCGCTGCCTTGGTTGCTGACGAAGTAGCGTGCGCCCGCGCTCGCCACGAGGCGCACCTCGCTCGCGAGCACGTGGGGATGACGCTCGAACGCCTTCGAGATCTCGCGCACCCGTGACTCCCACGCGGCCGCGTCGACCTCGAGCTTCGCCGGCGCCTCGAGGGCCGTCACCGCCTTCTCTTCGGAGAAGTCTGGCGCGTCGTCGTCGGTTTTCGCCGCGAGTTGCTTTTGCGCCTTTGCGTGCTCGTACTGCGCGGTCGCCTGCTTGAACGCTCGATCGGTCGCGAGCCACAGCGACGCGGTGATCGCATCGGCATCGTCGTCGAGCGGCAGCTCGTAGCCCGACAGCCCACCGGATCGCGACCCGACGTGGCCGACTCCGTAGCCGGGCATGCTGCGATGGCGCCAGTGATAGTTGTCGAAGCTGCGATCACCGACGCGCATCTCGAGGTCGAGCACGCGATCGCGATCCCGCGTCGACAGCTCGAGCGCACCGCGGCTCGCGACGATCTCGAGCGTGTCGGCCTCGGTGACGCGGTAGCTGAAGTAGTACGGCTTCGCGGTCGCGGCTTCGCCGAGCGCTCCGGTCGCGCGCGCCATCTCGGCCCGCATCGCGACGAGCATCGGCGATGCATCGCCGGTCGCTGGGCTATCGCCGTGCGAGATGCTGATCTTCGGTACGCGTAGCGTGGACGCGACAGGCCTGGAATCGGACGCGGGATGCTCGGTGCGCCCGCGTGGTGAGCAGGCGACGAGCAGGCACAGTGCCAGGGCGCAGGAGCGGGGCATGGTCGGTGGCTTCCGGTTGCAGAGTGAGGCGGCGCGAGAAGGACACGTGCACGGGGCCGACGTTCCCGACCGCGTGCAAGTCCTGTCCTACGCATCGTTGCGGCCGGACGTTCCACGGTTCACGCAAGTGCTTGCGACCGGCGCCCGCGGTCGGTCCTGGAGTCATGGTGGTATCGTCGGGGGGGATGACCGACGTCGCGATCGACGATGCCGTGCTCGACCGGCTGATCGAGCAGTTCGCGTCGCCGTACGATTTCCTGCGCGAGCTGGTCCAAAATGGAATGGACGCGGGTACCTCGCGCATCGACGTCGAGCTCCACGTCCACGGTGACGAGGGCTCCGACGAGGTGGCGTTCGAGCTCGTCGTCATCGACGACGGCTGCGGCATGACCGAGGCGGTGATCGACGCCGAGCTCGCGCGACTGTTCGCCTCGAGCAAGCGTGCCGATCGAACGATGGCGGGTGGGTTCGGCGTCGGGTTCGTCAGCGTCTTCGCGTGGCGACCCGACCTCGTGTTGCTGCAGACCGGTCGCCAGGGCGAGGCGTGGGAGCTGGAGTTCGGTCGGGAGGCTCGCTTCGCGAAGCAAAGGATCGAGCAGCCGATCGAAGGCACGACACTCCGGCTGTTCCGCCGCGGTCGTCGATCCGAGCACGCGACGATCCGCGAGGCAGCGCGCGCGAGTCTGTGGCGCTGGTGCCGGTTCTGTCCGATCGAGATCGTCTTCACCGACGCGTCGACCGGGGCCAGCACGCGGATCGAGGACGTCATGGTCGATTCCGGCGCTGCGGCGGCCGCATCGCATCGTGCCGCCCAGACGCACGTGCACGTCGCGTTCGCCGTGCCGCCGCGTGCAGTATTGTTGCGCCACGGCCTCGTGCTCGCCGAAGGTGCTCCGCTGACGCTGCTGCCGCGCGTCTTCGCCGACTGTCAGCCCAGCGCCAGTCACGTGCAGATCTGGGCGGACTCGCCGTCGCTGATGACCGACATCGGTCGCGACCACGTCGTCGACGACGCCGGCCGCCGACTGATCGAGCAGCGCACCGTCGATCTGCTCCATCGCGCGCGGCGCGACTTGCTCGACAAGGTGACGAAGCTCGCCGACGTGCAGGAGTGGACGCCCGAAGTCGCGGCCGAGTACGCCTATCTGCACGCCCACCTCGCGATCGAGCGGGGGGCGATCGATCGCATCGACCGCGCGCCGATCATCCGGCTCGTGGACGGGTCGGTGTGCTCGCAGCGGGAGCTCGTCGAGCGCGCGACGTGGGGTGTCGTCGAACGCATCGGCGCCGATGACCACGTGCCCGCGGCCGCGATGGCCGGCATCCCGAGCGTCGTGATCGAAGGTGACGCGCGCGCCGACTGGCTGCGGACCTGGCTCGCGCCGAGTGACATCCGGCTCGTCGACGCGGGCTCCGTGCTGAGCACCGTGATGCCCGTCGTCGATGCCGACGTTGCGTTCGTCGAGGGTGTCGATGCGGTGCTGCGCGACGCGAAGCTCGTCGACGCGGTCCGCCTCGGCACGTTCGCCGGCGCGCCGAGTCGACCGTGGGCGGGGCAGATCGCCGAGGGAAGGGTGGTGCTGTCGCCGGCACGGCCGCCGCGCGCCGAGATCGTGTGGATCGATCCGCGCCATCCGATCATCGTCGCCGCGTGCGATGGTCGACGCCCACTGCTGCACGCGGTCGCGACGGTCGCGCTCGCGATCACGAAGTGGCTGCGCGCTGAGCCCAAGGCGTGTGTCCGCGCGATCGACGACTGGAAGCTCGCGATCGACCAAGGGACGCCGACATGAGCCAGGTGGTGACAAACGCGATTGCCACGCGTCGGCTCGGCGCGGCTCCGACCGCGTATCCACTGTCCTTCACCGTCGATCGGGCCGAGGCGCTGCAGCGGCAGCGGCACCGGCCGGGTGCCGGCCGGTGGTCGTGGACGTTGCAGGTGCTGCGGGCCCTGTTCTCGCTGACGGATGGCGCTCGCTTCGTCGTCGCGCCATCGCGTGGTCACGCCGTCGCCGGCGTGCGCCTGTGCTTCAGCTTCGACGCGACGCCGCTCGCGGGGATCGCCCCCCAGAAGCTGCTCGACGCCGCGCTCGAGCCCGATGCAGGCCCCGGCGATGGCAGCCTCGCGACGAGACAGCGCCGATTTGTGCGCCTGCTCGCGCGCGGGATCAACGAGTCGCTCGCGTTCGGTCCGTGTCGCGTCAACGTCCGCATCGCGCGGCGAATGCATCGGTTTACGATCGGTGACTGCGGCGTCGGCGAGGCCGAGACGATCGAAGAGGTCCCGCCGTCGACCGAGGTCGACACCTGGCCGCTCGAGATCGAAGTGATGATCGATCGGTTCGTCGGCCGGTGGTTCGAGATCGCGGTCGGTCGCGATTGCTTCCGCGAGACGCTGCAGCTGTGGTTCGCGCGCGTGCCCGGCATCGATCTGAGTGTGACGCCCGGCGTGCTGCGCCCGGTGCCGGTCGAGCCGCCCGTGCGACTCGGTGCGCTCGGCGCATGGTGGCCGCAGGACAGCAAGACGATCGCGTTGCTGCGCGACGGCGTCGTGCTCGGCGCGGCGCTCGGCCGCGGGCTCGCCGAGCACGGGGTGCCGGTTCGCGATTTCGTCGGCGTCATCGAAGCGCCGCAGCTGCGCCTCACGTACGACGAAGCCTCGGTGATCGTCGATGCCGAGGTGAATCGGCTCGTCGCTTGGCTCGGCGACGTGCACGCCCACGCGTCGCGCTTGCCGATCCCGCTCACACCCGAGCAGCTGATCTCCTACGGCACGCAGGCCGATCGGTATCGCCGCTACGAGGGGCGCATCGTCGGCGCGAGCTGGCCCGACGAGCCCGGGTGGGTGCCGACGGTCGACGGTCGGTGGGTGGCGATCGAGGAGTTGCGAGGTCTCGCGGCCGAGCACCGCGAGATCCCGTTTTGCTGGACCCACGAGCGCGCGACGACGCCGGAGCATCTGCGCTCGCACACGCTCATGCTGTGGCCGCGCGAGCTCGACGCGCTCGCGCGGATTCCCGGGCTGCGCCTCGTGCCGGTCGCAGCGCTGCACGTCGGCTCGATCAGCGACTGGGGCGCGCTCGTGCAGGTGAGCTTTCCGGAGCTCGCACTCGGTGCGATCGCGCGTAGTCGCGACATCCCGGTGCGGATCGAGGTCAACGCGCTCGTGCATCGCCGCGCCGAGGCGACGCAGGGGCGCATCGAGCTCGCGTCGCGCGGTGCCGTGGTCGCGGAGATCCGCGAGCCGAGCCGCGTGCTGCCAGGGGTCTTGTTGGTCGGGCGCGTGGCGGCCGACGATCCACGCACGCCTGGGCTCGGGCCCGCGGAGCTGCAGGCGGCACTCGCTGCGATCGAGCAGCACGCGCGCGCGCGCGTCGACGTGCTCGCGGCGCACGCTCGCAAGCACTCGACGCGGATCGACGACGACGCACCGCTTCTGCGGGCGATCGCCATGCTCGGTGAGTCCGTGCTCGCCGCACCCGCGATCGACGTTGCCGCGGCCAGTGTGAGCAGTAAGGCCCCGAGTCTGCTGGTCGACGTCGCGCTGCGCGACCATGCGGGAAGCCTGCATCTGCGGCCGCTGGACGAGGCCGGCGTCGTCGAGGTGTGGCGCGAGGGCCGGCGGCAGGGCACGCACGTGCTGCCGCCACCGTGGGCGCGCGTCGGTGGAAGTCTCGGCGTGCGGACGGCGGGAGTCGCCGTCGATCTCGCGACGGTCATGCGTGTCGTCGAGCGCGTGCTCGCGCCCGAGGTGCGTCGCGTGTGGCCGTTGACCTCGCCGAAGAGCGAGCTCCATCGCGAGCTCGTCGTCGTCGCGACGACGGTGCCGTCGGACACGTTCGCGACGATGCCGGAGATCCGCGAGACCGCGCGCGACGGCACCGAGGTGCGCGAGGCGCTCGCCATCATTCTCGACGAGCCGGACCTGCGCACGGAGGCCGTGTTGTGGTGGACGCCCGCAGCGCGCGGCACGACCGGCGTCGTGTCGCTCGGGGTGCTGAATTTCTGGATGCAGGGCGCGCTCGTCGATCCTTCCCCCGCGAAGGTTCCGCTCGCGACCGTGCTCGCTCTGGCAATGCTCCTCGAGGACGATCGCGCGCTCGAGGTGGCGATTGGCCGCGCGCTCGCGCTGTTCACCCGCCCACGGTGAGATCTGCGAACACGCGATCGCGTGCGAGCGTCACCGATCTCTTGCTCCGTCGCCACGTGGCCGCGACATGCGTAGGTCAGTCTCTCGAGCGTCCACGAGGAACGATCGCGATGACCGACCACACGTTGCCGTTCGTGATGCCCCGAAGCCAGCGCCTCAGCCTCGAGCAAGCTGCAGTGCGCGCCCTGTCGATGATCGAGCCGCTGCGACTGCGCCACGACGATGGCGAGCTGCTCGCCGAGGTGTACTTCTTCCGCGAGAACGTGTTGCATGCGCACGTGAACGGGCTCGACGGCATCCGCGCGTTCGCGGCGCTGCAGCTGTGTCACCTGCGGTACGTGCCTGTCGCCGGCGTGTGGCCCGCACGATGCTCGATCATCGCGACGTGGGATGTCGCGTGCCGCGAGGCCGAGCTGGTCCGCCGCCGGCCGCCGACGCGGCGTCCGGGCGACGACGAGCCGACCGAGCGGATCGGCTGATCGGGCGGATGGGGCTGACGGGGCGCCGTCCGGGCGCCGTGAGCGACGAAAACCAGAAAAACGCGTGGGCGGGCGTAATCGAATCCGGGTTCGTACAACATGGAGATCGCGGGGCATCCCGCAGCCCCCATGCCGCGGATGCCGACCGATCCCGCCCTTTTCAGGCCCGCCCCAGAGGCGGGGACGGTCGTGTCGTTGCCGCGCATGGCCGTCGCGACCGAGCCGGCGATCAGGGAGACCGAGCGCTCGACGGCGCTCGTCGCCCGCGCGCGAAAGGGTGACCTCGATGCGTGGTCGCGGCTCTACGTCGAGACGTTCGACGTCGTGCTCAAGCATGTCGCATGCTTGACCGGCGACGCCTCGCTCGCCGAGGATCTCGTCCAAGACGCGTACGCGCGGGCGCTGACGA
>Ga0105048_10009154_pt1 | contig 15792 bp, 20 predicted proteins | sample MAT05_FD_78382 | JGI IMG/M metagenome (GOLD analysis project Ga0105048, IMG submission 78382) | Freshwater microbial communities from Lake Fryxell liftoff mats and glacier meltwater in Antarctica - MAT-05 | ecosystem: Environmental > Aquatic > Freshwater > Ice > Liftoff microbial mat | place...
CATGATCACCAACCCGAACACGCTGGGGTTATTTGAAGCACAGATTCAGACGATCACCAAGCTGATGCACGAACGCGGCGCGCTTGTGTATCTCGACGGCGCCAACATGAACGCCATCCTCGGGATCACACGGCCTGGCGACTTTGGCGCGGACATGCAGCATTACAACGTCCATAAAACCTTCACCGGTCCCCATGGCGGCGGCGGCCCCGGCTCGGGTCCGATCGCCGTGCGCGACTTCCTCGCTCCCTATCTGCCGACGCCGCTCGTGGTCAAAAAGGGTGATGGTTATCATCTCGACTACGCGCACCCGAAATCGATCGGCCGGGTGCGAAGTTTCTTCGGCAACGTCGGCATTCTCTTCCGCGGTTACGCCTACATCCGCACCCTGGGGCCGGACGGTCTCAAGGCCGTCTCGCAGCATGCCGTGCTCAATGCCAACTATCTGCTCGCAATTCTGAAGGAAGTGATCGAAGTACCGCATGGCGACCGCTGCATGCACGAGTTCGTCGCCAGCGCCAAGATCCTGCGGCGGACGAAGAAGATCTCGGCGATGGACATCGCCAAGCGTTTGCTCGATCACGGCTACCACTCACCGACCGTCTACTTCCCGCTCGTGGTGCCCGAGGCGCTGATGATGGAGCCGACCGAGACCGAGAGCAAGGAGACGCTCGACGCCTTTGCCGAGGCCATGAAAGAGATCATTGGCGAGGATGCGGCCTTCTTGCAGAAAGCCCCGCACATGCTGCCGATCAGCCGGCCCGACGAGGTGAAAGCCGCCAAGGAGCCGGTGTTGCGCTGGAAGGCGAAGTAGGCGATTGGGCTGAGGTCTCGGCCGACTTCAAAAAGAAGACCTTAGACTTCCGAAAGGCGATCGAAGAGCGTGATCCCAAGAAGGTGCGCCTCTCTGCCGGGCATCTGAACGAAACCTGCTGCCACTGCCATGGGCTGGCGTTCTGAGTCTACTTGCAGTGATTTGTCCCGCTCGTAGCTAAGCTTGGAGGCCTAAAGGATTAATGTATGCCCAGAACAACCACGGATCTTTACCGAAGAGGGAATGCAGTCGGACCACGTTTGGGCCACATTCGCGTTGGAAAAGATATCGTGACTTACTTCCTTGATGGCGTCGAAATGGTTCAGGCTCATTCAGGAGGCATCTCCACGTTCTCTGCCCCAGGGCCAGGACGAAATTAGTGGCTGCTTCCGTCAGGATCTAGCTTTCCCGACGAAATATCGATCATCAATGATCATGGCGACCATTTCAACTGGGAACCAAACGTGGATTTGCCTTTATCCGACTTCACCGCCTTGTTGACAACTGTTGAATCTGCTTTCATGAAGGTTACCCAACTATCGAAGAGTTGATCATGGATCTTTCACCTAAAGCAATCCGCTTCATCATTGATGCTCTAGAGCATTATGTAGAGCATTTCGATCAGCTCGTTGGAAATGAGAATTTGTCCGATGACGAATTGGCTGACCTTAGCAATGATCAGCGATACCTCGCAGCGCTCCGCCAATCCCTACAATTGCAACACGCAGAGTTGCTAAAATCCAATGCGATGCTTTCACAGTCACTGGCAGATGCTTCAACACATCCGGCCGTTTGCACGAATTGAAAGCGTACCAGGTTTCGCCGTCTGGAACCACAAGCTGAGTGCGGAATCGCGAAACGCAAATCCGCCCACGTGAAGCCGCGACGCGGAGTCTGCGGAGCGGAGCGCGGGGATGCGAGCCTGTTTGCCGATCAAGAGAAACCCGGGAATTCCGTTGAGGCTCGTCGTCGAGCTGTCACTATCCATCTAGATTCGGTCCAATCACTGGTTCGGTGGCGTGGTCCAATGAATTATTTCGAGCTCTTGGCGCTTGCGCAACTGATCTCTACGATTTGCGCGGCATCGCTCATCGTTTACGGTGCTCGGAAGCGTAGCGCAGGTCGCGTCATTCTCGGGATCGCCCAGCTATCGGTCTTTGTTCCCCTGATAGTCTGGTCAGCCGGAGGAGGGGACACTTCCGCCATGATCCTCGGCTACGGAGCCGCCGCCCTAGTCGCAATCGGCTTCTTCGTACATATGTCGGTGCTGCCGGACAGGCCGGAATTATTTTTGAGCCTTGCCGGAGCGGTCGCGTGTTGGGCGTACATTTTCTTGTTCATCAATCCGCCCTGAAAGAACCCGGGGGGAGCGTGGTGTCAGAGGCCATCGGGGTTTCTGTATTTCGACGTCGGGCGATCGCGCCTTCTTAAGAGCATCTGGAAACAGGCGCAACTACCGGAGATGGATTAATGCGTTACGCTGTTGTCATCGAGAAAGGGCCCACAAGCTTCGGTGCATATGTCCCTGATCTGCCCGGTTGCGTCGCGGTGGGCAAAACGGTCGCAGAGGTCAAGAAATTGATCGCTGAGGCAGTCCCGTTTCATTTGGAGGGATTGCGCGAAGACGGCTTGCCGATCCCTGCTCCTGAAACCGAATGTGAGTACGTAGAAGTTTGATTTGCCCGCTCGCCAAGGCGAGCCGAGCGGCGTAAGCCGCCGGGTATGAGAGTGAAACGACCACTCTCTGATACCCGGCCGCTTACGCGGCTCGGCTCGCCTTTGGCGAGGCGTAGCTGAGGTGTATGCTCACGGCGCCACGGTCAGCGATTCCAGAAATTTGTTCACATCATCCGACTTGGCCCATTTGGCCGAGCCGATCGCGACCAATTGATAAAGCCGGCCTTTGACGAGATAGAACCGCGCTCGCAGTTTTCCTTCCCGTTGCGTCAGGTCGGCTTCCAGCGTTCGGCCGGGGCTTCCGCTCAGCATGATCTCTTGCTCGCCGGTCATGCGTGCTCCATAGTGATTGAGGAGCACGTCGCGGAGCGACTTGAGTCGGCCTTCCACTTCCTCGTTATCAAATTGTTTGCCGCCGGGATAGTCGGTGACGCTGAGCGTGAAGATGCCGCCGCGTTCTTCGACATAGAACGTTTTCGTGGTCAACCCCGTGGTCGAGACGGTGGTGTCGGCCTGGGGCGTGCCGGGGAAGGAGACGCTGAACGAGGCGTCCGGGGCGAACTCCTTCATGTCGGCGCCGCAACCGGCCAGGAAGATCAGCGTCAACGGCATCAGGGAACGAATCAAGAAAACCTCATGCGTTCAGACAATCGCGGACGAAGCGGACGCCAGCGGCGATATCGTCGAAGCGTTGTTGCTGGTCGCCGACCTCGCGTTCGATGTAAAGCGGCCCGCGGTAGCCCACCTTCTTCAGCCCCTGGATGAACGCCTTGATGTTCACCTGGCCCTGGCCGAGCGGCACTTCCTCGCCCCATGTCCCCTTCACCGTCGTGCGGTTGGCGTCTTTCACATGCACCGTGCGGATGTCCGGCCCGAGCAATTCCAGGACCTTGAGCGGATCGTCCTTATCGTAAAGGATCATGTTGGCCGGGTCGAAGTTGACCTTGAGGTTCGGGCACTTCAGGTCGTCGAGCGTGCGGCGCAGAAGCGAGGACGATTCTTGGCCGGTCTCGAACGAGACGGTGATGCCCTTCTCGGCCGCCAGGGTGCTGACCTGGGCGAGCGTATCGAGGAACGGCTTCCGGGCCGGGTCGCCCACCTCGGGGATGAAGCCGGCATGGAGCATCAGGTCGACCACGCCGAGTTCGCTCGTGCGCTTCAAGGCCCACTTGAAGCGCTCGATGCGTTCGGGCCGTAGGGCGGGATCGCCGAAGCCGCCGCTCTGCTCGATGGTCTTGGGAGTGGTGTAATCTTCGCCGGGGAAGCCGAGCATGGCGCCGCCAACGGTGAAGCCCGCGGCCAGGGCGGCCTTCGGCATGGCGTCGCCTTCATCCCAGGCCGCGTGATGCGGATCGCCACAGGCGATTTGCACGAGGTCGATGCCGAGACGATCGGTGAATCCCTTCAGCTCGGGAATGGACTTCACTTGAAGCGACCAGCTACAGACGCCAATGGATAGGGGTGCGATGGCCATGGTTTCCTTTGTTCATCAAGGGAGAGAATCACTCGGCCGGTTCGATGCGGACGCCGACGGGGCCGAGGTCCTTCTTGTCTTTCGCGCGGGTTTCGTGGAACGTGCTCATCTGCTCCGCTTTCAGCTCAGCCACTTCCTTCGAGCCGGTCCAGACGACAGCCACGCCCGATTTATGAGCTTCCATCATCAATTGAAATGACTTCTCTTGAGGAAAGCTAAAGACCTTGCGCAGAACCTCGATGACGAATTCCATCGAGTGATCGTCGTCATTCATCAGCAACACGTTATAGGGCGGCAGCAGCCGAGGCCGATCATCGACCTCCGGTTCGAGCAACGGGGCCGGGCGAACGGCTTTGAAAGTTGGTTGTTTGGCCATGCGATTCTCCATGCCTTGGGGGCGACGATCCGTCAGGTATCTTATCAGCTAACCTGCCAGGTGTATTCAGTAGGTCCCGCCTGCCGGGCGGGACCTACTCAGAAGTTCGACGCCAAACTGAATACCTGTCTTGAGTCGTTGCTTTAGGCTGTCGGATTTTTCCATTACAGCGTCGACAAAGTCGTCGCAGTCAAATATTCACCTAACTGTCGTCTGGAAAATGGCTGAAATTATCTACTTGTTGAATAAAGACTTATGTCGACGATTCGAGAAATATCGCGAACGGCATCTCATTCGCTTATAGTCGTCTCGTCTCCCAGTCCCGAAGGGTAAGTGATGACGGGCCGGAAAGCCCTCCTCCCGCTCACTTAACCACAACCGACGGCGGTCCCGATCATCCTCCCGTGATCGGGATCGTGAAGACAACGCAAGCTTGATGAAGTGCGACCAGGAGGGCGAGCGCCCACGCCCTCCTGGCACTTCTTCTTCCGACCGAGTCCGAGCACCAGCGAGGTTTCTGCAAGGTCGCCTTCGCCCAAGTTCGCCCCGCCTTCGCCCAGAGTTCGCCTTCGCCCAGAGTTCGCCTTCGCCCAGAGTTCGCCCCGCCCTCGCCCTACCCTCGCTGGTGCCCTGGCTCGGTCGGTATTGGTTTTCCTTCCAAGTGACGCCGTGCATTCCACAAGCGAATGCACGGGTCATGCGGGGGATGTTCGAAGCCGAGCACGCTCAGGCTGGCCGTGCCGAGATAAAGCCTTTCACCCAGCACCACCTCTTCTTCGAGAAAACGAGCCGCCACCACGCGCAACACATGCCCGTGGGCGAACAAGATCACGTTGCCTTCCATCTTCTTGACCCGGCTCAGCAATTCATCAATTCGCGCCGCGATGGCGGCGACCGATTCACCGCCCGGGCTGCCTTTGTGGAAGAGATTCCAACCGGGGTCAGTCTTACGGATGTCGACCGACTTCATCCCTTCGTAGTTGCCGTAATCCCATTCCAGCAAACCTGGTTCGAGTTCAAGCCGTGCTCCGAAGCCGGCCAGCTCGGCCGTGCGCCGAGCGCGTTGCAAGGGGCTCGCCAGCACGCGCGTGAACTCGATGCCTTCGAGCCGTTCGCCCAGGCGCTGGGCTTCAAACTCGCCTTTGGGCGTGAGCGGGATGTCCGTCCGGCCGGTGTGCTTGCCGAGCACGGCCCATTCGGTTTCGCCGTGGCGGGCGAGGTAGATCGATTGGAGGGGCATGTCAGATTCCTTCGAGTTAAGTGGCGGAAAGAAAATCCCATGGAAGATAGGTCGCCAGAGATTCTACATCGTCTGATGACTCCGGATCGATAAAAATCCTATCTTCCTTCGTGGAGATTCAAATGGGCGAGCTCGGCAAGCGTATTCTCAGACGTTCCATCCCCGTGGCCATCACGCTCGGTTTGATGGGCTACCTGTTCGCCGAAATATTCCTGATGATGCACCGGATGAACGGCGGCGCTCCCGATCCGGCGAATGAAGCCATCCGCTGGCGAACCCCGTTGACGATGGCCGGCATCGGCGTCGCCATGCTGGCGTTTCTGGAGCTGTTGACGTTTGCGGTGAAGCGGAAACACGCCCCGCCGCCGATCGTGGATGATCACGAGAAGAAGAGATAAACAACCACGAATACGACCAATCGCACGAATCAGAATGGAGTGATGTACCTCTTCTCTTATTCGTTCGATGCGCCGAATTCGTGGTTCAGACTCTATCCGATCAAATCCCCGCTGAGCTTCATTTTCGTTGTTACTTGTCCCCATCCGTCCGGAACGGAGCCGCGGGCACGCCCTTGTCATTGAAGAGTGTCGCCACCGGGTTGTCGGCCCAGGCGTAGCGGACGGCCGTCGGCTCCTTCACATCGGGGTGGGAGAGGATGACCGTATCGCCTTGAATCTTCGCTTTGGCCCACAGCCATTTCTTGTCGGCGCCGCAGATGGCGAAGCCCTTCAACTCGTCGCCCTTCACGACCAGGTTGCCCTGGGCGTGCTTGAACGACACGATCACCTGGCCATCCTTGATGACGTGCTTGTCGTAGAGCGGTCCGGAAGCCGTGACGCCCTTGACGGCATAGACATCAGCGAGCGCCCACATCGCAAGGCGTTTGCCCACGTCCTGCTTGTTCTTGGGGTGAATGTCGCTCTCCTCGCCAACATCAAGTGTAATGGCCATGCCGGTCTTGGGCAGGGCGAGCGTCTTGGTCATCTGTTCGCGGACTTGAACCCAGCCGCTTTCTTCAACGGGCTGCGTCTGCGGCTTGTGGTAGTTCGGCAACTGCACCCAGGCGAACGGCATCTCGTCGCCCCAGCGTGCTCGCCAATCTTCGACGAGCATGCGAAGTTGCAGACCGTAGTGTTCGGAACCGACCTTGCCTGCGTTGTTCTCACCTTGATACCAGACCGCGCCGCGGATGGCGTAGGGGATCAGCGGATTGATCTTGCCGTTGAAAAGCGTGGCCGGGTGATGGGCGTCGAGTTTCGGCAGGACCGGTTTCAGCGGTGGTCGCGTCGCCGTCTTGCCGTCGGCCTTGGCCTTGGCGGCCGCTTCCTTCCAGGCGGCGTAGTCCTTTTCGTACTTCGCCAGGGCCGCCTTCAAGTCGAAGGTCTCGGCCTTCTTGTTCCATTCCGCGAAGAGAGGATGCAGTTCCTTCTTGTCCTTCTGCACGTCCCAGCTATTCCAGGCGGTGATGGGGGTGCCGCCGACCGATGAATTGATGAGGCCGACCGGAACCTTGAGCGTCTGGTGAAGGTCGCGGCCGAAGAAGTACAACGTGGCCGAGAACAAGGCCACCGTTTGTGGTGAGCAAACTTGCCAGCTCCCTGAGCCGCCCTTCTGGGGCTCCGAGGCCGCGGGTGAGCTTTCCTTGAACATGCGGATTTCCGGGAACTTGGCGGCCGGTTGTTCCTGGGCGAAATCCTTGCTGCGATTGACGGTCATCGCCATGTTCGACTGGCCCGAGCCAAGCCAGACCTCGCCCACGAGCAGGTCCTTCACCGTGAGCGTGTTTTTGCCCTTCACCTCAAGAGTCAGAGTCTTGTCCGCGGGCAACTTATCGAACTTGACCATCCAGCCGCCGTCGGCCCCGGCCTTGACCGTTTGCGTCTGCCCGGCCAGTGCGACCGTCACCTCCTCGCCGGCATCGGCCCAACCCCAGATCGGCACTGCCCGGTCGCGCTGCAACACCGCATGATCAGAGATGATCGCAGGCAGCTTGACATCAGCGTGGACCGCTGAGCTCATCAACATGAGAACGGCGGAAACGGAAACGAATCGGCACATGAGAGAGGCTCCTGAGTTCGTCAAATAGAACCGGTCGAGACTTCTGAATGGTATATGCCTTGATGGAGAACCCGCGAGCAACGTGCCCCACGATCCGTTCACTCCTGCACGACGAACTCGCATTCCACTTCCACGGCGATGTTGCCTGGCAGCGAGCCCATGCCGACGGCGCTGCGGGTGCCCACGCCGGCGTCATCGCCGAAGACGTCTTTCATCAGTTCCGAAAAGCCGTTGATGACTTGCGGGTGATCTTTGAACTCCGGCGTGCTGTTGACCATGCCGAGCGTCTTGACGATGCGCACCACTTTGTCGAGTGAGCCGAGATGATCGCGGACGGTGGCCAGGATGGCGAGGCCGACTTGGCGGGCGGCGAGCTTGCCTTGTTCGAGCGTCATGTCGGCGCCAACACGGCCGGTGATCAGCGTCTTGTCTTCTTTCCAAGGCCCGTGGCCAGAGACCAGCAGACGGTTGCCCAGCTTGAGGGCGGTCTTATAAACCGCGACCGCCTTCGGGGCCGGCGGCAGAGTGAGGTGCAGTTCCTGGATGCGCGTTTCGGGTTTGCTCGGCATGAGAGAATCTCCGCGAAGGGTCTGAGAAGGAAGACTTCACGGAGATGAAGATAGGAAACGGGCGGGGCGAAGCCACCCCCGGTCAACGTACCCAATTGCCCGCACCCCGGCAGGGGTGCCAGAGAAGACGCGGCGAGCTCGACCAATGCTCCATCTGCGACCCCCACCGGGGTCAGAATTGCCGGCTCCACCCGGTTTTCGATTTCCTCTTCGCTGGAGTCCCGGCTTCAGCCGGTCTTCGCTTCGCGAAGAAGCCGCCTGAAGGCGGTACTCCAGCGAAGAAAAGACGAAAGAGTTGTCTTCGTCTTCTCTTCTCTTCTCTTCGTTGGAGTTCCGGCTTCAGCCGGTCTTCGTTTCATCCCGAGTCCGACGCGAAGCGAGGGAGTTTTTGCGTCTTCACCCCGGCAGGGGTGCCAGAGAAGACGCGGCGAGCTCGACCAATGCTCCATCTGCGACCCCTACCGGGGTCGTTCTCAATCTCAAACGCCTACCCCGAGTGCGCGAAGCGAGACTCGGGCACTACCGACGCGAAGGGCAGCGTCTCGGTCAAATGGATGCCCCCCGGCCAAAAGGAAATGGGTCTAATTCCCAACGGACTGCTATTCCACACAGCTCCTGCAAAGAAGTGAATACCCCGAGCGATTTGGGTCGGAAAATTCAAAAGGGACGCAGCTCATTTCTTGAAAAGAGCTACGTTCCCTTTGATCCGACGAGAGAATTCGGCGCTTGAACGGCCCCTACAGGGCCGCGGAGGAAGGGATTCACGCAACCCAGGCCTTTCGACCTGGGCTGACAGAACGAGCCTTTCAGGCTCAAGACATGCTACACTGCTCGCGGCCAATGGTGATACATCCTGCCGGTCTTCAGTTCCCTTGCTTACGCTGCGGGCTCCCCACAAATTCGATGTCTCAATTTTGGCCGCGAGCCACATAATTCCGTACTAACTCGCCATCCGCAACTCCGGGACGGGCGTCGGCACGCGGATCACTGCCGTGCCGTGGAACGATTCGCCGGCTTCGGCTCGGCGTTGCAATTCGAGGCAGGGTTCGAAGCGTTTGCCGTAGCGTTCGGTGAATTCCGTCAGGCGATCGGCCACGGAACCCACGCCCAGTTCATCCGCATAGCGCAGCGGGCCGCCACGGTGCGGGGCCCAGTTCATCCCACATACGAGGGCGAGATCGACCAGGTCGGGAGCACCGTCATGTTCGTCGGCCAGGCAGGCGGCGGCTTCGTTGATGCCGCGTAAGACGAGCCGTTCGACGCCGTCGCGCAACGCCTGTTCGGGATCGTAGACATAGTAACCAATGACGTCGTCCTCGACATCGTGCCACATGATCATGCGGGCCAGGCTGTTCGGCCGTGCTCGACCGTGCCGGTAGCGGTAGAAGCCCTCGCCGCTCTCGCGACCGTTCCATCCATAGACCCGCATGCGCTCGAGCAAGAGGTTGCGGGCGAAGACGTCGCCACGGGCGTGTTGCAGATCTTCGACCAGTTGAGCAAGGGCGTCGAAGCCAAAGCGGTCCATCTCTTCAAAGGGACCCTCGGCCATGCCGAAACGGCGCATTTCGCGATCGACCAATTCGGGTGGCAAGCCCTCGGCCATCAAGAGCACAGCCTCTGACCAGTAGGCCAGTTGCACGCGGCGGACGAGCCGGCCGGGACGATCGCCGACGATGATGGGCTTCCGCCCCAGAACGCGAAGCCAGGAATCGAGCGTGGCCAGCGTACCTGTTTCGGTCGCCGCGCCGCGGACGACCTCGACGAGTGGATTGACGCCATTCAAAAAGTGCAGGCCGGCCACCCGGCCCGGGCGTTGAAGTTCCGCTTGCAGGGCGTCGATCACGATCGTGCTGCTGGCCGAGGCGAGGATGACGCGCGGCCGAACGCGTTGTTCCAGTTCGTGGAAGATGCCGCGCTTGATGCCACTATCGTCGTCGACTGCTTCGATCACAAACTCGGCATCTTCGAAGCCATTCCAGGCGGTTGTTCGGCGAATGTTCTTGGATGCCAGTTCCGCCTCGGCGGTGGTGAAGTGACCGTCAGCTATCGCTTCCCGGAAGTGCCGAGCGATCCGTCGATTGGCTTGCTCGAGCGATTCGTCATTCAATTCTTGAAGGATGAGTTGCCGGCCGCGCAGGGCGAGATCGCAGACGAGTGCGGCGCCGAGATCGCCGCCGCCGACGATGCCGATGCGCTCGGGCAGCGGGAGGATCGGGTTGATCGGTTCCGGGAACAATCGAGGGGCGGCGTTGGTCAGGCGTTCGCGCTCGAAGGCGATGCGGCACGCGTCGGTGGCGGCAAGTTCCGCGAAGGCGGTTCGTTCAGCCGCGAGGCCGTCCGCCAACGATCGATAGCCCCGTTTGATGGCGTTCAGAATGGCCGTGGGCGCGGGTCGCTCCTGCTTATCGACATCCGCCAACTGGCGGGCGGCCTGTTGCAGGCTTAGCCAGCGAAGGGGCGGCACGCGATCGTGCCAACGGTTACGGAGGCTGCGCGGCGTCGCCAGCCGACGGGGGGCATCTTGAAGGTGATCGATAAATGCTTGCAGTTCGATCCGGAATGACGTCTCGCTCCAGGCGGCATCGACGAGTCCCCACTCAACTGCCTGTCGGCCCCGCGCGGCTTCACCTTGAATGAGCATGCTCAAAGCACGCTTGCGGCCGATGAGTCGTGGCAGCCGTTGGGTCGCGCCCCAGCAGGGCGTCAGGCCGAGGGAGCACTCCGGGAAATCGAGCACGGTATCCGGCTTCGCCAGCAGCACGCGATAATCGCAGGCGAGCGCCAGTTCCAGCCCGGAGGAGCGGCAATCGCCTTCGATGACGGCAACGGTGAGAAGATCGGGGCCGACCGTTTCGAGCAGGCGCGTCAGATGCTGACCTTTGGCGGCGAACAACGCATGTTCCGCCGAAGAATCGGGAAGCATGAAACCGGGCGAGAACCCGGCAGCCTTGGCACTGCGCAGCACGAGCAGATCGAGACAGGGAGCCTGCCGGACCGCGAGGAGAGCTTGTTCGAATTCTTCGATGAGTTCGCGCGTAAAAAGATTCGCGGATCGGTCTGGAACATCAAGCCAGAGCGTGGCGATCTGATCCTGCCGCTCGACGCGGATGCTCGGGGATTCGAACAACATGACTTGCCTCGATAACGCCCAACGGCACGAGGAAGCCCACCCTGTTGGGGACGGGGTGAAATCCGTCATGGTGCTTCCATGCCTCGCAGAGTCTCGTCGGCCCGCGACCATGCGAACCGGTAGGCCCCTATCTTGGGCCGAAAGTGAAGTTTGGGTCAAGGTCAGTCCAGGATGGGTTCTATAAATCAGATGCACGACAGGGCTTGCGGAAAAGGAACGCCGCTTCACGAAGAACACGCAGGTTCCCTTCGCGGCAGGCCATTTTGGCGGGGTTGGCGAAGGCGTCGTTCTGGCGGTCGGAGAATTGGAGCATGAAGCGCTCGTTATTGTGCTATGGCAACTCCAGCGCGGCTTTCAGGCTCAAGTTGATTTGTTGCATAATCGTGGCCGACAAATGCCCAATGACTTGTTTGACACGGCGCTGTCGAATAGTCGCGAGATTGTGGCATTTGACAAGCGAGGGACCCGTCAGGCCAGACCCGGCTCCTTCAGGAGTGGTCGGATCGACCAGCACGGTTGTTGGCTGCCCCGCATCGTCCAGATTCCCCGTGATCATCGCCAGAATGGTGTTCGCCAGCCGCCGATTCTCCACGTCGCACTGGACTACCACGGCAGGGCGGATCTTCTCCCCCGGTTTGTCCTGAAAGGGGAATGGCACGATGACGACATCCCCACGGTTCATGCCAGCTTCCCGTAATTCTGGTAACTCTGCAAGTAAGGATCTTTGGCATCGTCTTCGGCCATGACTTCGTTCATGAACGCGGCCCCCTCATCGGGGTTGTAGTCGTCCATTGCCAGAAGTGATTTGAATCGTTCGTAGGCTTCCCGACGAACCAAGACGTAACTCGTTTTCGTCACAGGGTCGAACGCAATCGGTTCGAGTTCGTTCAGTTCGTGACGCTGGTGTTCGGTCAGATCAAACATGGCGATCTCCATTCTCAGAATCCTACCGCGACGTTCTCTACCCGGCCGGCGGCGTCGTGATTCGCAACTTGATCATGATCGGTTCCTCTTCCGCGTCATTCTAACGATTCAGTCTCGCTAGAGGTAGGCAAGCCTCGCGCAGGACGCGGAGGCTGTCTTGCCGACTGGCCATTTTCCTGAAGTTGGCGAAGGCGTGGTGCTGGCGATCAGAGAGAGGGGCATCATCATCTCATGCGGGGATTTTTTTGCTGATGAGCTTGACGATCTCCGGAACCAACTCGGTAGGGTCGACCATGACGGTCCGGCCCTCGGCCTTCATAGCGGCTTCATGTTCCGCAGCCTGTTCATCTTCGGTTTGATGGTCGTAGTGCTCCGCGAGCTTCCGGACGCGCTCTTCATCCCATCCCGCAGGGTATATTTGCTTCTTTTTCTTGGTCATCTCTTCCTCCGTTGGCGTCTGCGAAACGCGTGCTTTGCCTTGGGTGTAAGGTCGTACGCCGTGACGACGAACGCGCTTGCGCCCTCCGTTAGGACTCGGTCTCCAGCGGGGCTGGTAAGCCTATGCGCATATAAGTGACGGCAAAGTGTTGAGCCAGATGTTCGCGGTATGGAGAAAGCAATCGACACACTCGTTTGCCGTCGGTAATCAGGCGTTGCAAAACGTCGCGGTGAACCGTGTGCAAGTCGTGAAGATCAATGATCGATTCCGGAAGCGCAATGGGGGCCGGGGCTGCCGGCAGAAAATACCAGCCGAAAACCAGTCCCTTGCGCACCTGATCCCGGATGGTTGGGACTTTTCAGTATCCCCCGTTCCACAAGAAGTTGAGCTGGATGGAGAAGTGCGACCAGAACCTTGGTAGTTTTCGCTTGAGCGAGGTCGCATGCTTGGGTTAGAACGATAACGCGTTCCTGCCAACGAGCGGGCGCGGCGTTCAAATCCACGTCCGTCCCCGATGTCTCGAATCCGAAAATCGGACACGCATCGAGAATGTCGCCTTGGGAAAGGGGATCCTCGATGGCTGGAGTCTCAAAGATCATTGAGGTTCACTCCGGTTGGACCGAAAAAAGCAGGTCGGGCAATCGTGGTTGTCCACATCGCGCCAACACCTTAACCGGTTGACTTGAGCGGGGGAGATCGCATGGAGCCGAATACTCCTCGCTGGGGACGAGGTCCGGCAACCGCGGCATGGGCTTCAGATCTTCGATAAGCGCCTGCCCGAGCAATTCCAACGTCTCTTCGGGAACGGAACGCCGACCCGCCACTGCCCGCCGTTGAAGACATTCGTAAACGTCCGCTGGCACGTTCTCCACGATTACGGTTGGCATGATTGGCGCCTGTTCTATCTTGATGTGCGGGACAAAAGTCGCTTCGTACTATCGTAGCCATCACGCTCCGCGTGATGGATTTCCTCAAGCCAGCGAAAATGGCCGACATTGTTGACGGCATTCAAAGAATCCATCACGCGGAGCGTGATGGCTACGATAATTCCGACTTTTGTCGGCGGCATCAGTATTGCTCCAGGTCGGAAAGAGAATGTGATTCATCGAGTGAGGCAAGTTTACTTCTAGATTGAGACGGCGGCTCGATTGCGGCGGGTCGCCAGTGCGATCCCGCCGCCGGCTACCAGCAGCGCTGTGCCCACCCGCCAGCATCCAATAGCCGTAACGCTGCCCGAACTTCATTCGATCGATAATCGCCTGATGTTCGGTCATGGTGGCGAGCACTCGTTGGTACAGTCCCTCCTCGACCGCCTCCCGATCCCGAGCGTCGGGGTAAAGGAGGAGCAGAAGCCCCTTGGAAGCGTCGACTAAGGCTTGCGCTCGCTGCTCCAAGGACCCATCCGCTTTTAGGCTCTCCGTAGAACGAGCTTGGGCGGTCAAGCGGTTCTCCTTCAACTGCTGGTCATTTTGCTTCATTTGTTCGAAGGTCGGTAGCGGATCAGAAGGGCGCCGTCGCGGTTCTCGGAGAGTGTCGGTAAGGTCCTGCTGAATCTTTTTCGCCATCAAGTCACGGGCGGAATCGATGTGCCGATCCGATGCCAGGTAGAAGCTAGATCCTATACCAGCGGCGATATTGACGAACCCCAGGTAAAGCAGGGGCACGGCCCAACCACCTCTCTTTTGGACCTGTTTGACAGCAAAAATGCCGGGAATGAACGCCAGGACCCCCGTAGAGATTACTGCTAAACTTTCCGTTTCGTGCGGAAAGCGGTGGCTGTAGTAGACCAGCGTGAAGACTTCCACGCACGCAACGATCATAAGAGCAACCTGAAAGATGACATATTTCATGATAGAGTTCTTGTACCTGAGATTCGTGATGATGGTGTGTTTTACTTCTTGAGAGAGGCTTTGAGCATCGACTCGATGCGGTCGTGCATCTTGGCGATGCGACTGTCGAGTTCCGATATAGGAACGTCGCTGTTTCGCAGCGCGGCTACGACGTCGCCCCAGACTTCGGTTTGGAGGCCAACCTCCTTGGAGGATCTCTCGACGCTTTCCGCCGCCGCGCGGGAGGTATCCGACGGGTTACCCTGGGAATAAAGAATGGCCCCGACGTATGCCTTAACGGCCAGGTTAAACCAGGCAGCGGCTTTCACCCCATGCTTCCGTTCGATCTCCTTGTGTATCTCACCACCCGGGTAATGGTCAGCAACCAAGTAGCCGGCGTAGTGCGCAGTGTCCTCGATTCGGTTGTGTGTCTTACTCTTCGGCACGGAACATGAAAAACTCCTTGATGACAAGAACGACTATTTGCCGGTCATGGTAAAAGATGCCCAGAAGAAGGGATGAGCCGCCCCATATCGTACGCGGCGTTCCTTGATGAACTGCCTCTGTGCCATCGTCAGCGCTTCGGCACGGTCAGCGCCGTTCGCCAGTTCTTTGTAAAAGGTGTTCATCAGCCGACCCGTGGCGGAGTCGTTGATCTGCCACAGCGTCGCCAGCACGCTCTCGGCTCCTGCAAGTTGAAACGCCTGCCGCAAGCCTGCCACGCCTTCGCCTGTCTGAATGTCGCCGACACCCGTTTCGCAAGCGCTGAGCACCACCATCTGGGTGCCTCGCAAGTCGAGGCCGACGATCTCTAGCCCCGTTAGGATGCCGTCGTCTTCGCCTTCCTTCACCTCGCCGCGCCTGTTGGCCCCGGCCAGGAGCAGCCCGCAGCGCAAGAGCGGGTTCTCAACTTCCTTGCCCTCTCGGTCCTTCAGACTGGCCGACCGCTTCTCCGCGCTGTCCAGTCCCAGGAAGTGGGTGTCCTTTATCTCGACAACCTGCTGTTTCAGGAAGAAGCCATGCGTTGCCAGCATGAGCACCAGTGGTGATTTCGTCGCCTTCACCACCGCTTCCGATGCTTCCTCGTCTTGGTACTGCCTGGGTTCCACTCCCGTGAGAGTCTTGAGATTTGTGTAAGCGTGCCGTGCTTCGGGAATGGTAGCCGGCAAAGGCTGGGCCCGTGGAATTCTTGACGCCTCCAAACTCAACGAGCGTTCCTCGCTGGTGTGTGTTCCCTTGGTCGGGGCCAAATCGTAATTGGG
>Ga0105048_10009155_pt1 | contig 15790 bp, 17 predicted proteins | sample MAT05_FD_78382 | JGI IMG/M metagenome (GOLD analysis project Ga0105048, IMG submission 78382) | Freshwater microbial communities from Lake Fryxell liftoff mats and glacier meltwater in Antarctica - MAT-05 | ecosystem: Environmental > Aquatic > Freshwater > Ice > Liftoff microbial mat | place...
GAAAATAAATATTTCTCTTCGGTTAAAATATCTCCCTCGGCAAAATAAGAAACATTTAAATTAAGATTTCGCATTGCCTTTTCAAGTAAAAAAGTTGATTTCAATAACTCAACATCTTCCGATAAATTATCTTCTTGTTCAAAACCTTCAATATCAAGAATTCTTTTTCCTTCATCTTGCGAACTCCTTTGTATTACTGCCTTTGACTGATACAATGGTTTAGTATAGCGCAAATAAATATAACTGAATGAGATGGCGAATAAAATAAGCAATGGTAAAATCAACCAGTTTCTTTTCAAAACGGCAAACATGATATCTGCATCAAATTCTTTATTAAGATTTGATATTATTTTAGCTCTATGTTCTACTTTTTCTTCCAATTTTATTGTGTAAAAATCGCAATCAAAACAGCCCCACTAGTAATCAGGGAAACAATTGGCGTAATATCTTTTAAAATTTCTCGACCTAATTCCGGAACAGGGTCAATATAAATATAGTCGTTTGCCTGCACAATTAAATCAACATATGCCAAGCCTTCTATCGTTGACAAATCAATCAAATAAACAACTCGTTTTCCAGTAGCATCTTTGCGAATTAAATTAACACGAGCTGCACGTCCTCTCTCCGGAATACCACCTGCCAATGCAATAACTTCTAATAAAGTTGTATTCGGATTAGTTAAATAAAGCACTTGGGCATCACCGCCGTTTCCAGGAAAAACAACTACGCGTTTATTAGTAACTGATAATTGAATAAATGGATCAACATAATATTCTTTGTATTTTTCCTGTAACATTAATTCTGCTTCACGAATATTCATTCCTACCAAATTTATAAATCCAATTATCGGTAAACGTACCAAAGAATCGGGCTGAATAACATAAGAAAGCGTATTATTTGGATTAAATATTTGTGTTTGATTCCCACCTTCTGTTGCCGTTGAAATGTCTAACACCCTAATTCCATTATTGGTAAAGAATCGAAACTGAACTATGTCATTTACATCAATTATATATCCACCTTTCGCTTCATTCAAACTATCAATTGGTGCAAACTCATACTCTTTATGTTTTTTAAGCATCCAGTTGCTGTTTATTCCGCAACCGGTCAATAAAATTGACATTAAAGCGATGAATCCGATTCTTGAAAAATTTTTATTCATTTTCTTTTTTTTTCGAGTAGTTCTTTATACAAAATAGCTACGTCATTGCATAATCGTTCGTAGTGGAACTTATCCTTTACGTGAATCCAGCCGTTTTGTGACATTTTTTTGCGGATTTCTTCATCTTCTATCAAAACCTCAAGCTTTTGGGCATATTTTGAGGGTTCAAAACCATCAATAATATAACCAGTTTCGTTATTAACTACAACATCTGCAACACCTCCAACATTAGTAGTAATAACAGGCACACTGGCAGCTTGTGCTTCAATAAGACTTACAGGTGTACCTTCATTCAATGATGTGAGAGCTACAATATCCAATCCTGGCAAGGCTTGCGCTATATCCGTAATCCAAGATGTAAATTCAATTTGAATGGCGGTTTGCTTTTCTATTAAAAAAGCTTTGTGCTTTAACTCTGTCATCAGTTCTCCATCACCTATTACAAAAACTCGAATATTTTTTTTAGTTCTTGTTCCAATAATTTTTAAAGCGTCAAAAAATAATTCGTGATTTTTAATTGATGTTAAACGACCAATAATTCCAATCGCAATTTCATTAGGTTGAATGTTATACTTTGCTCTAAAGTCTTCTCTTTTTTCTTCTTTATTTTCTTGAAATTTATTTAAATCAAAACCAAGTGGAACGACTTTAAATTTAGTGCTATCCGCGATTTTGTGAATGTTTACCAATTCGTTTTTTTGAATATCAGATATAGCAATGATACAATCTGTTTTTTTTGCCAAACGTCGTTCAGCCGTTTTGTAAAGCCAGGTTTTAAACCAACCAAAATAGGAATGAAAAACATGTCCGTGAAATGTATGAACTATGACCGATACCTTTTCTTTTGAAGCCGCTACACGCCCAATAGCGCCAGCTTTAGAAGCGTGTGTATGCACAATATCAGGTTTAAATTCTTGTATCAATTTTCTAATTTCTTTCAATGCTTTTCTGTCATTTTTAAAATTAACACGGCGTTGCAATGATTGAATAATGATTGGTTTTAAACCACACGCTTCTGGAATAAACAATGAATCGCCTTCGTGTTTTTCATGTGCACCACCGCATAATAATGTCTCATATTCATCTGGCAAATAGGCCGACAAATAAGTAGCATTATAAGTAGGGCCACCTAAATTAAAGCGATTAATAATGCGCAAAACTTTAATCATTCATTTTCAAATTTTTGTGATACCAATTTTGAAAAACAAGAAGCGCCCATACCAAATAAATCCGCTCTCCTATTCTACCTTTATTCCATTCCTGAATTATTTCTTGAATGAATTCGTGATTGAAAATTTTTTGTTTTTCAATATAAGTCTTGCTAAATATTTCAGAACTAAAATTTTTCTTAACTTCATTGCTTAACCATTCCTCTAACGGAATTTCAAAACCCTTTTTACTTCTATTTATTATTGCTTCCGGCAATTGATTTGAAAATGTTTCTCGCAGAATTTTTTTTGTTATTTGACCTGATATTTTAAAATTAGCAGGCAATGAATTTGCAAACTCAACCAATTCGTGATCTAAAAAAGGGACTCTTACTTCGAGTGCATGCGCCATGCTCATCAAATCTACTTTCTTCAGCATATCATTCGGCAAAACAAAATTCTGATCTCGAATTAAAAAATCATTCAAATCAGTAATATTGTTTTCTCCTGTTTTTAATTCTACTTTTTGATTTTTATCTAATAGAATATTTTTTCTATCGTCATCATTTATCCATTTACACCAATTGGTATAACGGTCTGTAGGACTTAAATCCATTCCATCGGATAATTTTTGTAAACGTCGGTTAAAATCTCCTAAGCTTTCAGATCGACTACTTTTTTTAACCTTCAACATTTTAGATGCTCCCCGAATCATTGATTTTTTAAATCCACCCATGTTTCGAATTTTCACTTCTGCTAAATGTTTTCGATAACCACCAAAAAGCTCGTCGGCCCCGTCTCCACTTAAACTAACCGTAACTTGCTCTTTTGTTTTTTGTGCTAAAAGAAAAACAGCATAAGCAGATGAATCAGCAAATGGTTCATCAATTGCATCAAAAAAAGCGTTTAAATTGGTTTGAAATTCTGCTTTCGAAAAAACAATAGTTTCATGTTTTGTTCCAATGTGATTTGCCATTTTTTCGGCAAAATTTGACTCGTTAAAATAAGCATGATCAAACCCAATAGAAAAAGTGTGAAGATCTTGTTTTTGATTTTTCGCTAACATCGAAATGATAGATGAATCAAGGCCTCCACTTAAAAAGCAACCAACTGGAACATCAGCAATTAATCTTCGTTCTACTGATTTATTTAGCAATTCATTCAGTTTAATTTTTGCACTTTCATATGGCGAAGTATACAACGGTTTTTTTTCGATGTTATAATATTTTTGAAGAGAAATTTCATTGTTCTTTACTTTCAAAAATTCTCCCTGTCCTAACTTTTTTACACTTGAAAAAATTGTTCTTGGCGCAGGAATGTATGTGTAACTAAAATACTCATTTACTGCTTGAAAATCTATTTCTTGATTCGTTTCAAATTCAATAATAGCGGGCAATTCAGAAGCAAAAATAAGTTTATTTTCATCTACATAATACAAAAGCGGTTTAATACCCATTCTATCTCGAGCAACAAGTAGTTCTTTTTTCACAGCATCATAAAAAATAAAGGCAAAAAATCCGTTCAAATCAGCCAATGCGTTTTCACCCTTTTTAATCAGTAAATTAATTAAGACTTCAGTGTCGGATTCTGTTTTAAAAATTACACCCTCTTTTTGCAGTTGATTTTTCAACAACACATAGTTATAAATCTCTCCATTAAACACAAGATGATAACGATTCGTTTCGTCTGAAAAAGGTTGATTGGCAGTTGAACTTAAATCGATAATCGATAAGCGGGCATGGCCTAAAGCGACATTGGCATGTACCTTGTAATTTTGATTATCAGGTCCGCGATGTTTAAGTTTTTCAAGTGATTTTGGTATAAAATCAAACTGAGCCTCACCGACTTTATTTTTTGCCCATATTCCCAATATCCCGCACAAAGTAATTAATTTTGAATGCAAATATACATGGTAAACCACTGCAATTCTACTTTATGAAGCATATATTTATTTTAATCACTTTCATTATTATTTCGAATAAACTCAATGCTCAAGTTGTATCAAAACCTGTGAATGGAATTCAAACCTACACAGAAACAATGATGGCAGATGCACAATTAAAGCACGCTATTTTTGGATTTTATGTAAAAGATATGACAACAGGAACAGTCATTGCCGATTATAATTCAGAAATGAGTATGCCACCAGCATCAACAGTTAAGCTAGTTACCACTGCTACTGCATTTCAGGTTTTAGGAAGAGGTTATCGCTTCAAAACAAAAATCATGTATTCCGGAACGCTTGATAGCGTAACAGGTATTTTAACCGGAGACCTTTATTTAATTGGTGGTGGAGACCCAACGCTAGGGTCAAAATATTTTAATAAAGCAGGAACTCAACGTGATTTTTTAATAACTTGGGCTGATAGTATTTACAATTTTGGTATTCGTGAAATTAAAGGAAAAGTTGTGGCAGATGCTTCCATTTATCGTTATGAAGGTGTTCCATCAGGCTGGGTTTGGGGTGATATGGGAAATTATTATGGAGCAGGTCCATCTGGCCTGACCATTTTTGATAATCTATGTGAATTACATTTTTCAACAGGGCCACTAGCCGGAGACTCAACAGAATTGCATTGCACAAGCCCTTACATTCCAAACATTCAGATCAAAAATTTTGTCACTGCGGCAGATTCAAAAGATGATGACTCGTATGTTTATGGTGCGCCTTTTTCGTATGATTGGTGGGTGCGCGGTACCATTCCAAAAGGGCAAGAAGATTTTGTTGTTAAAGCAAGTATTCCCGATCCGGAATTTATTGCGGCAATTGAATTGGATTATGCCTTAGAACAAAAAGGAATTAATGTGACGTATGCACCTACAACCTTTCGACAGTTAGATAAATTAGAGCCTTTCATTAAACCCGAAATGAAAGCAATTTTAGTGCACGAATCTCCAAGCTTAGGTTCGGTTATGAACATTGTCAATCAACAATCCATCAATCTTTTTGCCGAACATATTTTGTGTCAAATTTCTGTGAATAGCTCTGGTTATGGAAGTACCAATAATGGAACGATTGCGTGCACAAATTATTGGAAAGGAAAAATTGATGCCACTGGATTATTTATGACTGATGGTAGCGGTCTGTCTCGCTCTAACGGTGTGTCTGCAAAGTTTTTTGTTGACTTGTTGACCTATATGAACACATCAAAAAATGCAGCAGCGTTTAAAGAAAGCCTTGCCATTGCCGGTAAAAAAGGAACAATGGCAGGCGTTGCAGACGGCACCACTGCAGACGGTCGTGTTTATGGTAAAAGCGGAACAATGACGAGAATAAAATCTTACGCAGGTTATGTTGATAGTTCGTCAGGAAAAAAATTGGCTTATGCAATGATTATTAATAACCACTATTGCACGTCGGCGCAGCTTAAGAAATATTTTGAGGCTTTGATGGTTAAGATGTCGGTTTATTAAGGTTTGATTACTATTTTTAAAAGAGATTTCCATTACTTTTAAATTGTTGACTTTACATGAAATTCGCCCAAGCGCTATTAATTTTTAAGATATGTTCTGTAGCGTTTTCTGGGTCCAGATTTTCCTTATTTTATTTTATTTTATTCAATTATCCATGTATTGTAAATAATACCATTACTTAGATCAAATTAGTCCAAAGGACAATTTGGACTTAGTAATGTAAATGCCTAGAGAGTAGCTGTTTGAGTTCAATATCCATTTTGATATTGGACGAATACAGATACCGTATCGGTATAAAATAGTCCGGTTTGACAACTTGACGAAGGCGCTGATTTTTAATATCCGTTGGCCAATGGATTGATGCGAAGAACCAAGGTTTGATTAACCTCTACCAGCTGGCGGACTGAGGAGTACTGAATCGACACTTTTACCATGCGGATGTAAAACAATGGCTTTTTTATTTATTCGCTTAATCTATTTTCAATATACATTTGTTCGTGTAAAACCCTAACAATTTCAATTATTTTACCTTTTTTGAAGAAAATTAAATGTGATTTTACTTTTGAATAGTTATAGGATTTTCTAATTTTTCCAAAGTCCCGTGCCATCCCAAAATTCCGCACGATATATTCAATTTCGTCAAGTATTAAGTTATAATATCTATCTGCTTGCTCTACAGACCAATTTTCTGCTGTATAATTCCAAATGTTATTAATATCTTCTAATGCCTTTTTACTAATTATATATTCTGACATTACTTTTGAAAATTAGCTTTTAGTTTTTCAAGATTCTTATTACGGTCAAAATTTCTGATTTTACTACTTTTTTCTCCAATTTTTAATTCATTGACAAGAGATTTCGTTTTAGTTTCTTCTTGCTCGAATACTCTTAAAGCAGCTCTAACAACCTCACTTACAGAACTATACTTACCTGTAGCAATTTGTTCATTGATAAAATTCTCAAAATAGTCGCCTAATAAGATGGATGTATTGCGTGCCATAATTTTTTTTTATAAAAATACCAATAATTGGTATAAATTGCAATTTCTTTTAGTTTATTTTTTAACTCAACCTACTGGAACGGATTTCAAATAGACGCAGGCACAGATTTTTAGCACTAAACTTCCTACAGAGTATGAACTTGAAATTAACCACTTTCCTGCCCTATGAAGCACGCAAAACCTGCTTGGGCTTATTTATTGTTATCGGGCGTTTTTTACTTTTCTTTGTTTTTATTATTGTTTCATTTTCATCCGCAAATTTTAAGAGTCGCATTGCTAATCCTTAACCAAAGCAGCAAAGGAATTAAAATCAATGGAATCAATTGTAATAAGTCCAAAATGTCCATTGTGTTGTTTTTTCTTTTATGTTCTTCCAAATATCAAGAACTTGTTGCGCTCAACCAAAAAGAAAAAATAGAGAAGCCTCCCGCAACCAAATAAAGAACCTCATACAAATAGCCGTTTTGGGTATAAAGGAAAAAAATGAAAACAAGAAGAGAGGGGCCAAAAGGAAAAGTCCTACTATCCCTATGAGTACTTCTTTCTGAAGATAACAAACGTTTCCAAAATCACCAAATAAATAGTAAAAATATTGCTCTGTTGAAGAGTGGATTAATAAATATTCTAAGAGTGTTAGTTAATGTCTTTTAAAATACCCTATTACATACCAATAAAGATATTGATTGATTTATTCCCGATATTATCAAGTATACTCAATTTACTCCAAAAAAAACGCCAACACCGCATCACAAACCACCTCCATATCCTCCGGCATTTCATCGGCTGTCCAAGGCTGCGAACTTCCAAAAACATGATCCGCACCTTTAATAATTTTCAGTCGGGTATTTGTCCATTCTGCTAAAAAAATTCCTTCGGAAATACTGACAGATGTATCCATGTCGCCATGAATTTGAAGAAAAGGAATTTTTAAAGATTTAGCTGCTTGTTCAATGTCCAAGGCAGCGGCATTTGCGATAAAATCTTCGTACAACGAAAAATAATGCGGCATGTTTTGTTTGGTGCGCGTATTCTCAACAAAACGAACACCGTCAATTCGCCAATCTTCTAACTCATTGCCAACTGGAAAGCGTGATCCAATATCTGAAATACCTGCTAACGAAACAATTTTAGAAATTCTTGCATCATTAGAACCTTGCAATACAGCAATACCTCCACCCCTACTGTGGCCTAAAAGATAGATGGGTAAATTCATTTCAAGTTCCTGATGAATTAAGCGATGAGTTTCTGAAATAATCACATCAAGGTCAAACAATTCCTTTGAATAAGTATTGGAACCAAAGGCTTCTAAGTCGGGAAAATCGATTGGTTGATCAACTGTTCCGCCGTTGTGTGTTAAATTAAATTTTACAAAACCAAAATTATTTTTTACGAAAAAATTCTGAACTAAATCCCAACAACCCCAATCTTTATAACCCTTGTAGCCATGTATAAAAATAATAACTGCCTTTGCGTTTTCAGGAATTTCGCAATCCAATAATGACTTGCGGCCATTACTACCGGGATAAATTTTATTTCTGAATTCTATCATGAATTACTTTGCTGAGTGTAGTATAATTAAATAGCGAAAACAAATGCTCTCAATTTTACGAATAATTAGACGATAGCTCACAATGTCATCCAAGGTATCTTCTTATCTTTGTGTTCAAATAAAGACTTATTAAAACAATTCAATCATATTTATTGTTATTCTTCTTAGCATCATTCCTAATTAGTTGTCAAACTGATTTTGGAGAACGCTATACACTTGGCAATCTAGAAATTTATTTTACTAAAGATGTTTCTAAAAAATACGTTGAGGGTGTTGGTAAATATTTTGAAGAAAATAATTTAATACTTGATACAAAACATGCGGTGCAATTAACAAGCGATAATAAAAGTTTTATTCTAAAAATGATTCTTAAAACAGGTTTATCGGAATTTCCACCTAATGAAGAATCAACACTGCGTTGGATGGAAGCCGATATAAAAGAAAAAGTTTTTGAAGGATTAAATTTTAGAATTGAAGTGTGTGATGGAAATTTTAATACACTAGCAACCGCAAATTAAATGAAAATTTCTGCATCCATTTATTCAGATAAAAACAATAATATTTTAGATACGATTAAGGATTTGAACGATTCGCACGTTGATTATATTCATGTTGACTGCAATGATGATTTAAATGTTTTTACCGATATTGATTTGATTCAAAACAATTCGCACATTCCAATTGATTTGCACATTATCACTTCTAAAGCTGAACGTTTTTATCCTGCATTAGAAAAATTTGACATTGAATATGTGACGTTTCAGTACGAAGATTTGATTGATAAAAAATTAAACATTCCCAAAGAATTTTCTGGTCAATTAGGCTTAGCTATTACATCTAACACAGACATTTCTGTTTTCGAAGATTATAAGGATGACTTTGATTTTATTCTTTTCATGGCAACTATTCCCGGCCAAAGTGGAGGAAAATTTGACCCAAGTAATTTTAGAAAAATCCGCGAATTCAAACAAAAATATCCAACAAAAAAAGTACATGTTGATGGTGGCGTAAATGGCGAAGTATCTTTCATATTGCGCAACATGGGCGTTGATGCTTCCGTGTCTGGTTCGTATTTATTCAATTCATCAAACATTAATTCCGCTTTGTTGAATTTAAAATTGAACGAAATTGAATCTCATTTTTTAGTAGGCGATTTTATGCGCGACTTATCTGAATCGCCGGTTATTTATGAAAAAGATTTAACCCTTAAATCTGCTTTAGAAAAAATGAGCGAAGGAAAATTAGGCTTCGTAATGGTTTTGGGAGAAAAAAATAAATTGAACGGAATCATTGGTAACGCTGATTTACGCAAAGGCTTATTAAAACACATTGACAATTTAAATCAACTCGATTTAAACGAAATCATTAATCGAACTCCGCTTTCGGTTAACAATACATTTAGCGTTTATCAACTATTAAGATTCATCAAAAAAGAAAGCCGAGCTATCCTCTATCTTCCTGTCATCAATGACAATGGCGAGGCAATGGGCAGTGTCAACTTCTTAAATTTAATTAAAGGCGAATTATGATCATCCATTTAAAAAAAGAAATTGGAACAAAAAAAATGCAAGAAATTGCTGAAGAAATAAATGCGTTTGTGATTGAACGTGCTGATTTTTATGTACTCATCAGTGGCTCTGGTCACAAACAAATGGATGCAAAATACGATAATATTGTTTTAGAAAAATTTGTTTTTGATTCTGACATTCAACTTGCATCGCGCAGCTACAATGCGAACACGCGCGAAGTAAAAATTGGCAATGTAACAATTGGCGGAAAAACTGGAAATACGATATTGATAGCCGGACCTTGCTCTGTTGAATCAGAAGAACAAATTCGTTCAGCATCTGAATTATTAAAAGAATTAAAATTAACCACGTTACGCGGAGGTTGTTACAAGCCACGCACATCACCTTACAGTTTTCAAGGAATGGGATTAGAAGGATTAAAACTTCTACTAAAAATGAAAGCTGAATTTGGATTAAATGTTATCACAGAAGTTCGTGACGCATCTCACGTTCAGGAAGTGATTGAATATTCTGATGTGATTCAAATTGGTGCAAAAGCAATGTACGATCAAGGAATTTTAAGAGCGTGTGCGAAAACAACAAAACCCGTTCTAATTAAAAGAGGATTTGGAACAACCTTGCAAGAATTTGTGCAATGTGCTGAATTTGTTTTAGCTGGTGGAAACGACAATGTTATTTTATGCGAAAGAGGAATTAGAACCTTTGAAACGAAAACGAGATTTACGCTTGATTTATGCGGTGTGTCTTATTTAAAAGAATATACAAATTGTCCAATTGTACTTGACCCAAGTCACGCAATGGGTTATGCTTACGGCGTTCCTGATTTAACAAGAGCCTGTGTTGCAATGGGTGTTGATGGACTTTTAGTTGAAGTGCATCCAAATCCAAAAGTTGCAAAATCCGATGCATCACAACAATTAAATTATGCAGAATTTAGAGATTTAGTTAAAACACTGAATCCTATTGCAACTGCTGTAAACCGCAAAATAGTTTAAGAAATAAATTGCTTATGGAAACATACAAAAATAACATCATGCACTTGTGCGAGCAAAAGGGTATGTCGTTGACAGAGTTTGAAGATATAATAGGAATTCCAAAAATAAGAATCATGGATCCAATGACAGGAGAATTGGTTCGTGTAGCTGATTACTTTCATCTTTCGTTAGACACAATTGTTAGAAAAGAATTGAAACTTTTAGAAAAAATAAATTCAAAAGATATAAAATTAATTGTGCTTGATGTTGATGGAACACTTACAGATGGTGGGATGTATTATTCTGAAAATGGTGACTACATCAAAAAATTTAATGCAAAAGACGGTCTAGCAATTAAACGAAAAACAGCAGAAGGAATTCAATTCGGACTTATCTCTCACGCTTTTAAATCTAATGCTATTGTTGATCGCGCAGGACTTTTAGGAATTCAAAAAGTGTATGTTGGAACAGATAAAAAAATTGACGTTTTAAAAAAATGGTGCGATGAATTAACAATTTCACTTTCGCAAGTTGCTTATGTCGGCGACGATGTAAATGATTTGGAAGTGATGCGAGCCGTTGGTTTGGCTGCTTGTCCGGTTGATGCGGTAAATTCAATAAAATCAATTTCGCATGTTATTTTAAATCGAAAAGGTGGAGATGCTTGTGTGCGTGAATTTATTGATGAATGGCTTTCTTGAAAAATTATTTCGCGCAAAGAATCGCAAAGATTTTTGCGCAAAGTTCCGCAGAGTAAAAGCTCAGCGCTTCATTGAGATTATCCCGTAAACTATCGTCTTTGCGTCCGTCAGCTGACGGATTGCGAGAAATAATATAATTACAAATCACCTGAAAAAAAAACTCCTCATAATAATTGCTGGCCCGACCGCAGTTGGAAAAACAGGAGTTGCTATTCAGCTCGCTCAAAAATATAAATGTCCTATTCTTTCATTTGACTCTCGACAATTTTATAAGGAAATGTCGATTGGTACCGCTAAACCAAACGAAGTAGAATTAAGTCAGGCGCAGCACTACTTCATCAACTCGCATTCTATCAACGAAACTTACACCTGTGGTAAATTTGAAAATGAAGCATTGCAAAAACTAACCGAAATTTTTAAAGAGAATGATTATTGCATAGCAGTTGGTGGAAGTGGTTTATACATCAACGCCCTTTGTTACGGCATTGATGAAATTCCTACAAACGCTGACATTAAAAACAAATTAGTAAAACGTTGGCAAACAGAAGGACTTGAAGCCTTGCAAAAAGAAGTAGAACAAGTTGATCTCGATTTTTTTAATACTGCTGACATGAAAAATCCACGCAGGGTAATTCGTGCGCTAGAGGTTTATCAAACATCTGGAAAACCATTTTCTTATTTTCGAAAAAATGAATCGAAACCCAGAAATTTTGAAACAGTTTGGTTAGGATTAAATCTTGAAAGAAAAGAATTAAATGAACGAATTAATCATCGAGTTGATTTAATGATAGAAAATGGCTTAGTTGACGAAGTACACCGTTTAATTGAAAAAAGGCATCTAAAAGCACTAAATACAGTTGGATATCAGGAGATATTTGATTTTATAGACAAAAAAACAAACCTAGAAGCAGCGATTGAATTAGTAAAACGAAATTCGCGGCAATATGCAAAAAAACAAATGGTGTGGTTTAAGAAGAATAGTGAGATACAGTGGGTAAAGCCAAACGAAAGCGAACATATGGTTTCATTCATAAATCAGAAATTTCTTTAAATTAATTTCAGTTTCTGCCGAAATATGATAAATTTGTGTTATCAATATTAAATACGGGAATGATGAACGAGCGAAATGATGAAGTTTTTTCTAAACGAGTAAAGGCCGGAAAACGAACTTACTTTTTTGATGTAAAAACAACCAGAGGTAAAGATTTGTATCTTACAATTACTGAGAGTAAAAGAACAGGTGATTTTGATGGAAGACCCGAATATGAAAAACACAAAATTTTCCTTTACAAAGAAGACTTCGAAAAATTCAATGAAGGATTTAGTGAAGCACTAGATACTATTAAAGGTCTTTGGGAATCTGGAGAATATAAAAAACCAGAACCAGAAGAAGCAAGAGAAGAGCGAGAAGAACAATCAGTTACCTTCGAAGAACTTTAGCCAATTCAAAAAATTGAAACTCTCCAAATCGGGGAGTTTTTTTTGTGCCATTATTTTTTCATCCTGTGGGAATCAGTATCTTTGCCACATTGTAACCCGAATGTTCCACATCGTGGCAAACTATTATGAACCAATACAAAAAAATTGCCTTTTATACACTTGGTTGTAAACTGAATTTTTCAGAAACATCTACGATTGCCCGGAATTTTGAAAATCAAGGTTTCGCAAAAGTTGATTTTGACGAAACACCCGACATATATGTTATCAATACTTGTTCTGTGACAGAAAATGCAGATAAAAAATGCAGACAAATTGTACGCAAAGCACTTCAAATAAATCCTAACGCTTTTGTAACAATGATTGGCTGTTACGCTCAATTAAAACCGCATGAAATTTCTACTATTCCAGGTGTTGATTTAGTGTTGGGCGCCAATGAAAAATTCAATATTATAGATCACATTGAAGCACTTGAGAAAAAAGAAAAAGCAGAAGTAAAAGCAGTTAATATAAAAGAGACGAACGATTTTATTCCGTCTTTTAGTCTAGGTGATCGCACACGTTCATTTTTAAAAGTGCAAGATGGTTGTGATTATTTTTGTTCGTTCTGCACAATTCCATTGGCGCGAGGAAAAAGTAGAAATGCAACCATTGCAGAAACACTACTCGAAGCAAAAAAAATTGCAAAGACAGAAATTAAAGAAGTGGTTCTAACAGGTGTCAATATTGGAGATTTTGGTCAAGGTGGTGATGAGAATTTTTATCAACTTGTTCAACAGTTAGATGATGTAGAAGGACTTGAACGTTTTAGAATTTCATCCATCGAACCAAATTTATTGACGAACGAAATTATAGAGTTTGTCGCAAAATCGAAACGATTTGTTCCACACTTTCATATTCCATTACAATCAGGTTCAGATAAATTATTAGTAGCTATGCGCAGAAAATATTTGCGTGATTTGTATCAGGAAAGAGTTGCTAAAATTAAAGAACTAATGCCACAAGCATGCATTGGTGTTGATGTTATTGTTGGTTTTCCTGGTGAAACGGACGATGAGTTTTTAGAGACAGTTAATTTTTTAAATCAATTAGACATTTCCTATTTACACGTTTTTACTTATTCGGAAAGAGCAAACACAACAGCTAAAAAAATGGTTGATGTTGTTCCTTTAGATATTAGAAGACAACGCAGTAAACAATTGCATATTCTCTCTGATAAGAAAAGAAGATTTTTTTACGAAACACAATTGAAAACTGAACACACTGTTCTTTTTGAATCAGAAGAGTCGGAAGGAATTATGTATGGTTTTACAGAAAATTATGTGAAAGTAAAAATCCCATTTAACGCTGAATTTGTTAATCAGTTAGTGTATGTTAAATTGATTGATATTGACCGAGACGGAATTGTGAAAGTAGAATTGATGAAAGAATTGGTTTGAAAAAATTAATAGCCATATTGCTTTTTCCATTTGTTTCTTTTGCGCAAGATTTTCCAATAAATGACACGATTTTTTTAGACAATAATTGGTTCGAAACGATAGATAGAACAAAAGCAGAATACTATCGAGGAAAATTATATAATTCGGCCGATTCTACTTATTTGGTTCATGATTTTTACCTGGAAACTTTTACCATCCAAATGATTGGTGTATACAAATACACAGTTAAAAATTCTCATCAAATTGGTGAATTCAACTATTATTATAAAAGTGGAATTGTACGTGCAAGATACAATTATAAAAAAGGCAAATTTAATGGTTCATCAACACGCTATTACAATAACGGTAATGTACAATCAATTGAAAATTACAAAAACGGATTTTTATCAGACACGCTAAAGTACTTTTATGAATCTGGAAAAATAAAAGAAATTAAATATACGAATCCAAACTACAACCCTGAAAATTTTGCCGAAGCCGAAAAAGAATTTCAACTCATCTCCTTATGGGATGAAAATGGAAATCAACAAATAAAAGATGGTAACGGCACGAGAGTTGACTATTTTGAAAATGGTAAAAAACGTGTAAGCATTGAATATGTTAACGGTTTTCCGCATGGAGAATGGATTCAGTACAAAGTAAAAAAAGGAATTGTCTCGAAAATGAATTTTAAAAATGGCGTTTTCATTAGTGGTGTGATGTATCCAAAACGCAACAAAGATATTTTTGCTACACTGTATCGTGCACCTCGTTTTCCAAACGGGGTAAAAGCATTAGACGAATTTGTATCCAAACAAATTAATAAATGCAAAGAAGCATTTAAAGAAGAAATTTTATTAATGATAAATATTTCAGATAACGGCGAAGCAAGTTTTGATCAAATCATTTCCGGAGATTATAGTCATTGTCAATACGAAGAATTAGTTGAGCTTGTTAGGCACATGCCAAAATGGATTCCTGCGGTGCGCTATGGCGTTTATGTTGAATCTACTTTTGTTGTTAGGATTAATTACTGATTTTCTTTCACGCAAAGACGCTAAGTCGCTAAGAATTAGTTTCCTTATAATTTTATTAACAATTCAATTTTTTGTTAGGAGCAAATTACTTTGCTCACTATTTGCGTCGCCAATAATGGAAATAATTATGACTGAAAATGAATTATCAAAAATAATTGTAGCTAGATGCCACAAAATTCATACGAAACTCGGACCTGGATTGCTCGAGTCTGTTTATGAAGAATTGCTGTCATACGAATTAAGAAAACTAAACCTGACCTTCACAAGGCAACAAGGAATTCCACTTGTATATGAAGAAAATAAACTTGATTTGGGATTTAAAGCTGACATAATCGTTGCCAACAAAGTAATCATCGAAATTATACCACTGTAAGATTTATAATTATTGGCATAATTTCTAAATCACATTGGTATTAAATCC
>Ga0105048_10009159_pt1 | contig 15782 bp, 11 predicted proteins | sample MAT05_FD_78382 | JGI IMG/M metagenome (GOLD analysis project Ga0105048, IMG submission 78382) | Freshwater microbial communities from Lake Fryxell liftoff mats and glacier meltwater in Antarctica - MAT-05 | ecosystem: Environmental > Aquatic > Freshwater > Ice > Liftoff microbial mat | place...
GATTGTTAAAGAAAAAATGTGCAATGCAATTGACATGCTTGTTCCACTTGAGGTAGATATGAACACGGGTAAAAACTGGCTAGAAGCTCACTAATTTTTGGTGTTTTAGGAATGCTAAATTTAATAAAATAATTATTTTTCGTTTTTCGTACTATTTATTATTGGTTGCGTTATTCGCTATACATTCGGACCACTAAACGTCCATTCCAATAAACATGAAACTCCCCAATAATTTTTGTAAAGCCTTGGCAACAGCCTTGACTTTTTTACTAATTGTTTTTTCTCAAACTGCGTGTAAGAAAAAAGGACCTGTTCCTTTTAATCCTGCTTTTGCGCAATACATTTCTGCATTTACAGGCGGAAGTATTTCCGCAGTATCTACTATTCGCATTCGACTGACAGATGCATTTGCGGGCGAAGTAGCTTTAAATACTCCTCTTACCACAAAGCTTTTAGAGTTTTCGCCTTCGCTCGATGGTGAATTAGTTTGGATTGACAATCAAACTCTCGAATTTAAACCAAAGGAAAAGTTGAAACGTGGTGAGGTCTATGAAGCTGAATTTCAACTTGGAAATATTGTGCAAGTTCCTTCTAATCTCAAGGAATTTACATTCAGTTTTATGGTGATGAATCAGCACATGCAAACAGAAATTGCTTCAATTAAACCTTACCGAAACGATGAATTGTCGCTGATGCAACTTTCCGGTATTGTAAATTCTCGTGATGTTTGCGATATAAATGAATTACCGAAAACTGTCCAGGCTTCCGAAGATGGAACTTCGCTTCCGGTAAGTTGGACACATGATAATGATCCACGAATTCATTATTTCACCGTAGATAGTATTAAGCGAGACCAGAATGACCATTCGGTTTCACTTTTGTGGCAAGGTAAACATATCGATGCTGATCAGAGTGGAAATATTATTCAAACAATTCCAGCACTCAATGACTTTTTGGTGTTTTTTCATAAGGCCGTGCAACAACCCGAGCAATATCTTCACTTGCAATTTAGCGATCCTCTCGATCCAACACAGAACCTAGATGGCCTAATTGAATTCTCCAGCATCTCTTACATGGAAGGTATTCGTTTTTCAATTGAGGCAAACGAGGTAAAGGTTTTTATGCCTTACAGGCTCACCGGTGAACACACTATAATTGTGCACCAAGGAATAAAAAATATATCAGGCAAATCAAACTTTTCTGAACAGCAACTTTCAGTTTTTTTCGAAGAGCTAAAACCAGAAGTTAAAATTCCCGATCCAAGTCGCGTAATTCTTCCAAGCACGGATGGATTAGTATTTCCTTTCGAAGCTGTGAATCTTTCTGCTGTCGATGTTAAAGTCGTCAGAATTTTCGAGAACAATGTGCCTCAGTTTTTACAAGTTAATGATCTAGATGGAAACAATCAACTTCGAAGAGTAGGAAGAGTGGTGAAGAAAAAAACTGTTTATCTAAACGAAGAACAAGGCAAAAGTCTTTCACAATGGAATACATTTTTTCTTAAACTCGATGAAATTATCAAACAAGAGCCCGGAGCCATTTACAAGATAGAACTCAGCTTTAAGAAGTCTTACAATTTGTGCAATTGTCCTGATGATGGCGATAGAGATGAAGTCAATATGCAGCAAACAGAAGAGCTCATTTCGGGCACAGATGATTCTGATGATGTAGTTGGATACAATGGTGATTATTACAGCGATTATGACTATGAGTATTATGGCGAATATTACGATGATTGGGATTATGAATACGGCGATTCGAATAATCCATGCAAAGAGGCATTCTATCAATCTAAAGAGCCGGTTTCAAAAAATATCTTGGCTTCCGATTTAGGGCTAATTGCTAAACAGGGTCAAGATAAATCCATTATGGTGGTCGTCACTGACATGAAAACTGCTAAACCTATCAGCGGTGTAAGTGTGCAAATTTTGAATTACCAGCAAGAAATTCTTGCCACCTTAAAAACGGATGGGCAAGGTTTAGCGGCGGTCGATAAGGTAGAAGGTGTACCTTATTTGCTCGTCGCAAAACACAGCAATCAACGTGGTTATCTCAAGGTTGACGGTGGTCATGCACTTAGTCTTTCTACATTCGATACGGGAGGCGAACAATCGCAAAAAGGTCTCAAGGGTTATATTTATGGAGAACGCAGTGTATGGCGTCCTGGTGATAGTTTGTTTGTGTCCTTTATATTGGAAGACGAAAAAAATGTATTGCCCGAGATACATCCCGTGCATTTCGAATTGACGAATCCACGTGGGCAGATAGTAGATAAAATGGTGAAGAGTGTTGGCATAAACGGATTTTTCGATTTTTCAACAGTAACTTCACCAGACGGTGAAACCGGAACATACTTCGCTACGATTCGTGTGGGCGGAGCAACTTTTTCCAAAGCACTTAGGGTAGAAACAATCAAACCAAATCGGTTGAAGTTGAATCTAGATTTTGGAAAAGATCAGTTGACTTCGGTAGATAAAAATGCTCAAGGAACTCTTGATGTAAAATGGCTTCATGGTGCTGTTGCCAGAAACATGAAGGCCAATGTCACTGTGAATTTTGTCTCGACATCAACGGTTTTCGAACAATACGAAAGCTACATTTTTTCCGATCCAGTAAGATCTTTTTCTTCAGAGGAACAGGTGATTTTTGATGGTTATATTAATGCTGAAGGAAAAGCAACAGTGGCCATGAATATCGACCTCGCAGCTAGGGCGCCTGGTATGGTGAATGCAAATTTCAGCGTGAAAGTTTTTGAAGATGGTGGTGATTTTTCTTCTGATCGTTTTACGGTTCCTTATGCACCGTATAAGAATTTTGTAGGAATTGAGCTACCCGTTCCGAAAGAATCCTATGCTCTTGATACCGACAAAAATCACACCGTTCAAGTTGTTACTGTCAACGCTCAAGGCAAACCCATTGCATGCGACAGCTTGCAGTGGAATTTATATAAAGTACAATGGAGATGGTGGTGGGAACGTAGCTCTGGAGATCTTGCAAATTTTGTTGGTGGTGAGAGTACTACTTCAATTGCACAAGGCTTGATAAAGTCAGGATCCAATGGTAAATCTAGTTTTGCTATCAATGTGCCTCGCGAAAATTGGGGACGTTTTCTCGTTCGAGTAGAAGACCTGAGTGGCGGTCATGCCACCGGACAATCAATATATCTTGACTGGCCCATGAATGAGGGCAGAGCTACAAGAGGTAATGATGAAGGCGCGAATTATTTGGCATTCACAATGGACAAAACGAAATACACTACAGGTGAGCAATGCAAAATTTCATTTCCAAGTAGCGAGAATAGTCGTGCATTTGTCTCAATTGAAAACAGCACTGGTGTTATCAAAACTCAATGGGTCACCACTGAAAAAGATCAAACTTCTTTCTCCTTTCTTACAGACGAAAGCATGGCTCCAAATGCCTATATAAATATTACATTGCTTCAACCACACAATCAAACTATCAATGATCTTCCAATAAGATTATATGGTGTAATGCCATTGTTTGTGGAGAATCCGAGCTCTCACATCACTCCCGTAATTCGAATGGCCGATGAGCTTGAACCTGAAAAAGAGTTTGAGGTAAAAGTGAGTGAACAGGACGGGAAAGCAATGTCATATACGATCGCAATTGTAGATGATGGTTTACTAGATCTAACTAGATTTAAAACACCCGATCCTTGGAATCATTTTTATGCGCGTGAGGCTTTAGGAGTAAATACTTTCGATATGTATGATCAAGTTATTGGCGCATTCGGAAGTAAACTCGAAAAATTACTGAGTCTTGGTGGTGATGGCGAAACCAATGGAAAAGCTAAAAATCGAGCGAATCGATTTAAGCCTGTCGTTCTTTTCTCAGGTCCACAAACAGTTGAAAAAGGCAAAACGAACACTCATAAATTTAAAATGCCGAATTACATTGGAAGTGTTCGCGTCATGATTGTAGCCGGAAAAGATCTTGCCTATGGAAATACAGAAAAAACAGTTCCGGTAAAAAAGCCATTGATGGTGCTGGCAACTCTTCCAAGAGTATTAGGGCCAGGAGAAACGTTAAATTTTCCGGTAACTGTTTTTGCGATGGACAAAAAAATAAAAGACGTCGCAGTAAAAGTGGAAGCAAATGATTTGTTACAATTTATTTCGGGGAATACTAAAAATATTTCGTTCAATGAACTAGGCGATCAAGTAGTTAATTTCCCAATTAAAGTTGCCGATAAAGTCGGTGTTGGAAAGGCTAAAGTTACAGTCTCTGCCGCAGGACTTACGAGTACATACGACATTGAACTTGACGTTCGAAATGCAAATACATTTGAAACAAGTATTCAAGAAGTATTGCTGGATGCCGGTAAATCATGGAAAACAACGTTTGATTTAAAATGGCTTCAAGGATCTAATTCAGCATTTGTTGAGGTAAGCTCATTGCCCGCAATTGATTTTGGAAGACGCCTAAAATACCTAATGGATTATCCGCACGGATGTGTTGAACAAACAACTTCTGCTGCATTCCCTCAGTTATATCTCAGCAAAGTGACAGATTTAACTCCGGGTGAAAAATCGAAAACTGAAGAAAACATTAAAGTGGCTATATCGAGACTGGCATCATTCCAAACTAGAGGCGGTGGAATGTCATATTGGCCCGGAAGTTTTGACCCAGATGAATGGGGAACTAATTATGCCGGACACTTTATGATTGAAGCGCAAAAGGAAGGTTATACTTTGCCTTCAGGATGGCTAAATTCTTGGCTTTCATTTCAACAAAAACTCGCTCAAAATTGGATGCCTCAAGATTCACGAAGTGGAAATTATTATTGGCAGGAGAATGATCTGATGCAAGCTTATCGTTTGTATACACTTGCATTGGCAGGCAAGCCAGAGTTAGGTGCTATGAATAGAATGAAAGAGCGTTTGTATTTATCGACAGCGGGAAAATGGCGACTTGCCGCAGCCTATGCTCTTGCAGGTAGAGTGGAAGAGGCGAATACACTAATTGCAAATCTTCCAAATAAAGTTTCACCGTATATTTCATTGAGTTATAGTTATGGCTCAAACTGGCGTGATGATGCCATGATTATTGAAACTTTAGTTTTGATGAATCAAAGAACAAAAGCGGCACCGCTCATCAAGGACCTTGCAACTCAATTGAGTTCAAACAATTGGTACGGTACACAAACGGTCGCGTATGGATTAATAGCTTATTCAGCATTTGCCAAAGGCGAAACAGGAAAAAAAATCGCGTATTCTAATACATACAATGGAAAAGCTCTTGGTTCAAAAACAACTAATCTTCCTATTTCTAAACAGACCCTTTCTGTCACTCAACTTCTCGGGAATTCTATCGAAATAAATAATACGGGTGGTACTATGCTTTATGTTCGACTTATTACAACAGGCCAGCCAGCCGCGGGTAACGAGTCGGCTGCAACTAGTAATATGAGCGTTGTTGTGAAGTATTTTGATTTGTCAGGTAAAACAGTGGACGTGTCAAGAATAGAACAAGGGAAAGATTTTTATGCCGAAGTTGCTGTTTTTAATCCCGGTGTACGCGGGAAACTAGATGAGCTTGCTCTCACACAAGTTTTTCCAAGTGGATGGGAAATTATTAATAATAGACTAGATCCATCAGCAGTTGTGGGAAGTGCCGATACGCCAAATTATCTAGATATTCGCGATGATCGAGTTTGTAATTATTTTGATCTTTCACAAAATTCATCGAAGAGATTTAGAGTAAAACTTAATGCTTCATACACGGGAAGATTTTATCTGCCGGGAGCGGCCTGCGAAGCTATGTACGATAATACAATTTTCGCCCGCACCATAGGACAATGGGTAGAAGTTGTTCCGGCCGGTGGTGCCATGGTAATGAAATAATTTAGAGTTCCACAGAAAAGTGATCATCGCAATTTATAAAAATAATTCCAAATTAGTTCCTATAATTATTTGGATAAACGGCATGAGGCTACCAATTGTATTTGGTCGCTGTCATAATGCGATGCTGAACTAATTCAGATGAACAAAAGGTAAAAAAAGAAGATAACTTTAAAGTATGTATCCTTTACCAAAGGCATTTATAGCTCGAATTAAAACTCAAATGCCAACCGAATCAGATGCGCTAATCGCTTCATTGGATCGAACCGTGCAAACTTCAGTTTTATTAAATACCAAAAAGAGTTCTTTTATTTTTGGTGATGAAGTAGTTGTGCCATGGTGCGAGAATGGTCGGTTTTTAAACCAACGTCCTTCTTTTACTCTTGATCCACTTTTTCATGCCGGTTGTTACTATCCTCAAGAGAGTTCTTCAATGTTTTTGCATCATGTTCTTCGAAACCTTGTATTTGAACAAGAGTATCTTTTAGCCCTTGACTTGTGCGCTGCTCCGGGTGGCAAGTCCATCGTTTTATCATCTTTTTTGAGCAACAACGGCATTTTGATTTCCAATGAAATTCAGAAGTCACGAAATTTTATTCTACGAGAGAATTTGACTAAATGGGGAGCACAAAATACACTGATTACTTGTAATGATTCCGCGGCTTTCGGATCAATAAAAGAAAGATTTGATATTGTTTTAGTTGATGCTCCATGCAGCGGTGAAGGCATGTTTCGCAAAAATGAAGTAGCACGAAAGGAATGGTCAATTGGCAATACTGTTATGTGTAGCAATCGCCAAAAAGATATATTAACGAACGCTGCTATGGCAGTCAAGTCAGGAGGTTATCTAATATATTCCACATGTACTTTTGCTCCAATCGAAAACGAGGATGTAATCCAATGGCTCGTTGATGAATATAATTTCGAGAGTATAAATATTCCGATTGATGATTTTCCGAATGTACGTTCTGTTGACAGTAGCCGATTGTTTGGAGCTAAATTTCTTCCCCATCTTGTTCAAGGTGAAGGCCTATTTATGGCGGCACTCAGAAAACCTAAAAATGTTGAAGTGATAAAGCGCAACGGTAGAGGAAAAAACGTATTTACTAAATTAACTTCCAACGAACAAAGTGTTGTCTCCAAATGGATTAGTTCAACACCATATAATTTTTTCAAAAATTCACTTGGCGATATTTATGCTTGTCCGCTAAGTGAAGTTGAATTAAATCAATTGTCAGAGCATTTGTTTTTTATGTCACCGGGAATTGAGATCGGCAGAATGTTGAAAAATGATTTTATTCCCGCGCATGCGTTGGCATTGTCTGATCTTATTAAAAGCGAAGTGCAAATGATCGAAGTGAATTCTGAAGACGCACTTAGTTATCTCAGGGGTGAAACTATTGATACCTCTGGATACCTCGGGTGGTCTATTGTAACTTATCGGAACCATCCACTTGGTTGGATAAAATGTATGCTTAGTAGATCGAATAATTATTATCCGAAACAATGGCGTATTCGGATGAAAGGGTAGTGAGTTTTTTATTGTTTTTTTAGAGAACCTTATTATTGTTCGGGTAACTTCTTTTTTGTAGCCGTTTTGTCCGCTTTGACCAAAGGAATGTATCCTCCAACGGCCCAACTTCCTTCAAAAAAAGTGATGTTTTGAGAAGCTCTGCTCGCTTTTGGTATTTCTAATAAGATGTCGGGCATGATGCTTCTGCCCAGTTGTGCATTTCCTTGAATAAAATAATACTTGAAGAATTCTAAACGTGCACCAAGGGAAACACTTCCAGCATAACCTGCTATGTGAAGTTTGTTGCGATTGCGCTCTCCAAAAAATGTCCAGTCTGTCCATGGTAACATTGCTCCGGCTGATACCGCAGCATTTAAAGCGGCTGTTATTTTTTCGTTTTTACTTTTCCAAAATGGTACGCGATGTTCCAGAGAAAAACGGACATAATTAAAACCATCGCTATGGTGGTAGTCCATAAATCCAGGATTGTAAAGAATGTATTCATGATTAAAATTTCCTGAATACTGATATCCATTTCCTAAATCGGCAGGATATTTTTCGCTGTCTATGTAGCCGTTAATTTTTAGAAGCTGAGTTGTTACTAATCTGTATTTCATATGATCCCATCCCGCCGAGAAACACGTGTTTTTGCTGAAGTAGTATCCGGCTCTGAAATTGAATTGTGGAATGGTTAAACTTGTGATATTAAAATAAACTTCAGGATCAAACCTTTCAGGCATGTCATCAGCTCGAGCCTTTTCCAACGTAAAATCATAGCCTTCTCCTTTAAAGTGGATGTCGCTCTTGTTATAAAAGGCTCTATTGTAGCCCCATGTTATGTAGAGCTGACCTTTTTTCGAATCTTTGCTCAGATCGTTCGGACTTGAAGTATTTTGCGCAATAAACTGGACGGAGAGTGTTAGAAATACAATTGTAATAATAAAGTACTTGTTCACTTTTTTAATTTTGTGTCAAATGTATATGGCTGAAACTAATAACAAACAATCAAACAAACAAAAGGGTGATAATGGAGAAGAGCTGGCAGCAGTTTATCTCATCCAGCATGGTTATACCATCGTTGAGACTAAATGGACTTGGGAGCGGTTCGAACTTGACATCGTTGCTGCGAGAGACAATGTTATCGTTTTTGTAGAAGTTAAAACCAGATACAGTAACACCTATGGAGAGCCTTGGGAGGCAGTCAACAAAGGCAAGCGCAAAAGAATTTGCACGGCAGCAGACGCCTACATTCAGCAGCAAATAATTACTAAAGAACCACGGTTCGACATCATTTCTATTCTTAAAATTGGCAATGAAGTAACTGTGCAACACATCGAAGAGGCATTTTGGCCTACGGCCTGATGGCCGCACTGCGTTACCTTTGTGCTGTTATCAGATTATCAAACACTATGAAAGAGCGCAAAGGAAAATCTACAAAACCCTCTTCAGCAGGCAGACCGGCCTCAGCGAGAAAATCCTCTTCTGAGGGCAAACCAGCTTCCAAAAGAAGTTCATCTTCTGAGGACAGACAGGGTTCGGGAAGAGGCAAGGCATCAGAAGGTAGGTCAGGTACTGGCAGAAAAACAGCCGCCGAAGATAGACCTTCACCTGGCAGAAGATCTTTTTCTGAAAGCAGACCTAATTCCGATAGAAGATCTTCGTCTGAAAATAAATCGACTCCCGGCAGAAGATCATTTGCTGACGGTAAACCTGCATCTGAAAGAAAGGGTACTTCTGAAGATAGACCAAGACCGGGTAGAAGTGCTTCTTCGGAACGCAAACCGGCAGCAGGGAAAAGAGGATCATTCGATGGAAAACCAACGGGTGGAAGGCGCGGTGGTACAGACAAACCTAGGCCAGGCAGACCTTCAACGGTAAAAGGAAGAACAGGCGCAGCACGCCAATCAAATGGTCATGATAGTGAAGGTCCAAGATCTTATAAGCCAGTAAGCGAAACACATGTGGATCCAAGACACACAAGAGGTGCTGTTAAAGCTATTAAAAAATCAGAGCCTGAACCCCCGAAAAGAACCGCCAGAGCGAATGAATACCGTGACAAGGAAAGATCTCGAGACGAGAATTATTCTAGATCAGGAAATTTTAAAAAGGAAGAGACTGTTTTTAATCCCAAGAAGGATGACGGAACAATACGGCTCAATAAATTTTTGTCAAATGCAGGCATAGCATCTAGAAGAGAAGCGGATAGATTGATTGAACTTGGTCTTGTTACTGTTAATGGTAAGCCTGTAACTGAACTTGGTCATAAAGTAGATCCTTCTAAAGATCTGGTGAAATACGATGATGTTGCTCTAAGACCAGAGAGATACCGCTATGTATTGCTCAATAAACCTAAGGACTATATCACTACAATGGATGATCCGGAAGGCCGTAAAACAGTGATGTTCTTAATCAAAGATGCGTGTAAAGAAAGAATTTATCCTGTTGGAAGACTCGACAGAAACACTACTGGATTACTTCTATTTACCAATGATGGTGAACTCGCCAAAAGATTGACTCATCCTAAAAATGGATATGCGAAATTGTATCATGTTGAAACGATTGAAAAAGTGAATCCTAAGCATTTAGATGAATTAAGAACAGGAATTACTTTGGAAGACGGACTCATTGTTGCCGATGAAGTGAGTTATGTAAACGATGATCCTAGACAGGTTGGTATTCGGATTCACTCAGGTAAGAACCGAATTGTCAGAAGGATTTTCGAACACTACAATTACACTATCAAAAAACTTGACCGTGTGATGTTTGCCGGACTTACCAAAAAAGACCTTCCTCGTGGAAGGTTCCGACATCTTTCTGAACAAGAGATGAACTTTCTCAAGATGATACGTTAATAGTTTTTTTTCGTCGATGTTGGGTACGCACAAACTTGGTTTTTGTTTGATTCAATGATTTTTGCTCAGATTGCACAACCTGTTATTCGTCCTGCCACCAACATGGCCGAGGATTGGATGATTATGGTTTTACTTTTTACACTTGTTGCAATTGCTTATACAATAAAAAATTACCCTTTGAGAATATCAAGGTTGTGGAACAGCGTTTGGAACATTAGAATAATGCGACAGGCAATTCGCGAAGAGCCAAACACTCCAAGAGCCAATTTGTTTTTTAATGTTGCGTTTTTTTTGCTTACCGCGCTTACGATCTACTTGCTCCTAAAGCATTTTAACCTAGAGCTTTTGGGAATTTCGGGTGTCATAAAATATCTCTTGATATTGGCTCTCCTCACAGCCGCATATTCCGTAAAAGTAATCGGCCTGCGCGTTGTGCAGCATCTTGCTGATGGTGATTTTGGTCTAACGGAGTACGAATACAACGTTTTTTTAATAAACAGAATGATTGGGCTGACACTTTTACCTCTTTTGACCGTGTTAATTTATAGTCCAATACAGATAGGAAAAGTACTCATCTTGGTTGCCGGGGTGTTTTTCGGAGTAATGGTAGCTTACAGAATGCTCAGAGGAGTGCTAAATGCCTCATTATCAGGTGTGCCACTATTCTATATCTTTTTCTACATTTGCACCCTTGAAATTTTACCTGTTGTGGTGTGTGTGAAAGCCTTAAGTTTTTAAGACGTCAATTACATCCATTGTAGATAAGAAAGATTGCTTAACCGCATTGACCTTTATGGCAGAGAAAATTAAAACAATACTCATCACGCAGCAAGATCCTGGTACGGAAAAAAATCCGTATGTGGAATTAGCTAAGAAGCATAAGCTTAAGTTGGACTACCGCCCTTTCATTCATGTGGAGGGTATTCAAGGGCTCGACTTCCGACAACAGCGTGTAGACATTCTAGAACATACTGCTGTAATTTTTACCAGCCGCAATGCTGTCGATCATTATTTCCGTCTCGCCAAGGAGTTGCGTATTACAATTCCTGAGACTATGAAATATTTCTGCATGTCTGAGGCAATTGCCTACTATCTTCAGAAATATATTCAATTTAGAAAACGCAAAATTTTCTTTGGACATAGTACGTTTCAGGAGTTGATCGACATTATCAAAAAACACAAATCAGAAAAATATATTCTACCTTGTTCTGACATTCTTAAACAAAGCATTCCTGATTCCTTGGATAAAGAGAAAATAACGTGGACAAAAGCTATTATGTATAAAACAGTTTGTAGTGATCTTAGTGATCTCGCAGATGTGAAGTACGATATGCTCGTGTTTTTCTCACCATCTGATATAGAATCTTTATTTAAGAACTTCCCGGATTTCGTTCAAAATTCTACCAAAATTGCTGTTTTTGGACCTACTACTGCTAAGGCTGTAGAAGATGCAAAACTCAGAATTGATGTAATGGCTCCAAGTCCAAAAGCTCCATCTATGAGCTTAGCTATAGAGTTATATATTCAGGGGAAGTAAGAATTTAGGAGTTGTCTTACGAATTTGTTTTGTTCTCTATTTGCCTTTGAGTCGAATGCGGGGTTTCCTTCTGGTTTATGTAATAGTCCAATTCCCCTGTCGCTCCATTGGCCTATCACAGCTACTCTTAATGCATACCAAAGCAATTTATTAAAAAGTATTTTGGACCAATTAATGAACGCTTTTAGTATAACCTTCTATTTCTCTTTAGAAGTTGGATCTTTTATTTTGTGTGGAACGAAATTTGTACTATTTATGTAATTATGAAATATTCACTTTTTTTGTCTGCTCTTTTTTTAATTTTTCTGTCTTCTTGTGGCACAGAAATAAAGAAAAATTACATAATTAATGACGTTAAATTATTTGCAGAAGGTCCTCTTTTTGATGGACCTAATACGTTGCAAGCAAATTATTCGTTAGATCTTGCCTCAGTGGATCCAGCTCTCGTTCAGGAAAACATTAAGTCTGTGAAATTGGTAAAGGCCCAAATTAGTACTTCAGATTCTCTTGGTTTTGATCGCATTCGCAGTCTTGTTTTTCAGGCGACTTCTGCCGATGTAGGTTTGCAGCAACTTGCTGTAATTAACCCAATACCGAAGGAATTAAAAACAGCCATCTTAACTCCATCTTCTATTGCCGATATGAAAGAGTTATTTCGTCAAAAGCAAATAACGCTTATTCTCGATGCAGATTTGGAAGGTGACTTAGAAGAAAATTTAGAATATTTAGGAAATTTCGAGTTCGAAATTGTGTACAATCAAAAATAAATAATATGAGAAACTTACTTTTTTTAATTTCTGTACTACTCGTTCCGGTATTTGGAATATCTCAAGATGCAGAATCAGACCGACTTACAGGTATATGGGAACCAAGCAATGGGAAAGCACGAGTTAAAATTGAAAAGATCGGAGCGAAATATTATGGCAAAATAGTTTGGCTAAAGGAACCAAATGACCCCACAACGAATCAACCTAAAGTGGACAAGAATAATGAGGATGAGTCATTGAGAAATACACCATTAAGGGGTTACAGACTTTTAAAAGACTTTGTTTACAAGGGAAAAGACGAGTGGTCTGATGGTACAATTTACGATCCTGAAAATGGCAGCACTTATAAAAGTAACATTAAAATGAAAGATGCGAATACGCTTGAAATTCGGGGTTATATCGGAGTGGAAGCACTCGGTAGAACTGACGTTTGGAAGCGTCTTGAAGTTAAAAAGTAATCTGAATAAGTCGTCTGATCTGATTTAAGAAATGCGTTTATTCCAATGAAACTTCTTCTCAATTTATGTATTATTTTTTGTGCGAAAGTTTGTTTTGCACAAATTGACTCGCTTCAAACCGATACTATCAAAGAGGAAGACTTTTCGATGTATGAAAACTTCGATTTTGCTGACGAAGGCGCCAAACGATTTTGTACTCCAAAAGTATTTGATTTGAGTCCGGCAAAATTGATATGGTTTGGATATGATCATCAAGGTGGTTTTGATCTTTCTTCAGACACTCTAATAGATAGCGATCGTACTTGGAGCCCCGGCAATTCTTCATTTAAAGGTGCAGGAGGAATTCGCGCAGGGGCCAATATTCCTATTGTTTCAAGAACTAATATTGTTGTTCAAGGTGGGTTTAATCTTTGGCGAATCAATTATTCAGGGGCGAAGAATATCGGTGTAAATCCTTTAGCGAATACTTTGTCACAAAACGGACTCACAACAATGGGACTTATGGCCACCGTGTTTAAGCCTCTTAATGATCGCCGCTTTATTATTGCACAAGGCAATGCCGATCTCAATGGTGATTATCAATTTAATAATATCATACCACTTCAATACGCCCGATATTCCGCCGCTGCACTTTATGGAATTAAGACCAACGACAGAAAAATGATAGCTTTTGGTATTTCTCGAACTTATAGGGTAGGTGAAATAAATTATATTCCAATTATGTTGTTGAACTGGACACACATCAATAGAAAGTGGGGAGTAGAAATGCTTGCGCCTGCAAGAGCCCAAATTCGCAGATCTTTTTCGCCTCGTAAATTACTTTTTTTCGGCTACGAACTCGAAGGAAATTCGTACCGTATTTTAAATAATACAGAGCTAGGCTTGCGTCATTATGAACTTAGAAGAGGCGAGTTGAGATTTCGATTTATTTGGGAACAATCCATTTATAAATTTATCTGGCTCAGCGTCCAAGCAGGATATCGATATGATTATGCTTTTGATGTTGACCAATTCCCTAATGACAAAGAGTTTTTCCGCGGATTTTTTGGTAATCAGCCATACAAAATGGAGAATGCATTAGGAGGAACGTGGTATTCTTTTGTAAGTTTAAATCTTGTTTCGCCTTAATTTCAAAGTTCTTAGAGGTAAATATTTGATTCAGAAATTGAGCATAGATAGCTTATCGAGATCAATACCTTGCTTAGAAGTAATAGCAAAATTTTTTTAATGCTATTGAGAGTTTTTCTTTAACAAAAACACCTGCATATATTTGCTAAGTTAAAGTTCAAAAAGAATTGTTATTTTTGGACGGTATTATTTTTATTAATTTCAATTATAATATTGCTGATTTAATAGTGATGGGTGTTTTTTAGTATTAGAAAAGGTCTGCTCAAAATGCACCTTTTTGAAAATGCGATGTATAGATGGTTTTCAAATAACGATTTCTGTTTGAAAGCGATATCAAGATAATGTGGAAACCTGCACCATAAAAATAGCTGGGGCGAAACCGAAAAGCCAAATGAGTAGGAAAAAACCAAACCAAATTAATTCAATGAAAAAAGTTAAATTATTTAGTCTAATGTTTCTTGTCGCGGGAATGTTGGTTTTAAACGGATGCCAAAAAGAAGGTCCAGCCGGAGAAGACGGAAGAGATGGCAACGCAAATGTCGTCTCCACTACAGTGACTTCATCTGCATGGATATATTCTGACCCATCATGGACGTTAAATATTCCATATGCTGCGGTTACGCAGGACATAATTAATACTGGTGCTGTTCTAGTGTATGCAAAAGTTGAAACTAGTTTTAATCAATTGCCTCTGACGTTTTATCAGACACCAACCTACAGCACATCTGTTGAAGTTTCATCATATGCGGGTGGTGTTAATTTGATTTGGACTGATTCAGATTTGATACAACCAAATACACCGAATCTAGAAACTTTCAAAATTGTGGTGATTTCATCTGCTGGTATGGCTCAAAATCCAAATGTTGATCTTTCGAACTACGAAGAAGTTGCGTCTGCTTTTCTAATAGCAGAGTAATTATTTCGAAAGTGAAGCGAGGAATAGGTGACTGTTCCTCGCTTTTTCGTTTCTCATTGTTTGAGCCTTAATCGTGGTTTTTATACCATATACACATTTAGTGTAGTCCAATACCGGCTTTGCCTCATTGAACGAGGTGAATTTAGTTACAGCACTGCCGAAACAATTTATTAATGAGTCCTTTGGCCAAGTAATAAATGTTTTTGATAAGTGATCCTCTACAATCTCCCCCATTGTAAATAGGTTACAATAGTATAGCGTTAGTTGCCCTCAAAAATAGAGTAATGACACCGAAAGAATTTTATGAAAAATTCCCAACAGAGTTTGCCTGCAGGGATCACTGGAAAGCGATGCGCGAAAAAGCTGGAATCGTTTGTAATACCGATTATACTAAATAGATAGTCCAATTTCGACAATAGCCTCACTAGACTATTCTCTTGTTATAAAGGTATTTGCCATTGTAAAGTTATTAAATAGTTTTAGGCTATTTAATAATCACAATTGGTATAAAAAGTGTAAAGGGATCAACAACTATTGGAATCATGGCAAAAATGAATGGCGTTGTTGAAGCTGTAATTCTGATACTACCATCAAAAGTGGAACTGTCATGATGCATTCTAATTTGCCCATGATGGTTAGGTTCAAAGCCATTTTCGAGGTGACATATCGCGGCAAAAGTATCTCGGCTACTGAGCTTTATAAGCGCTTTCCAGAGATTAAAGGAGAAGGAACGGCTTGGTATCTTTTGCA
>Ga0105048_10009160_pt1 | contig 15781 bp, 10 predicted proteins | sample MAT05_FD_78382 | JGI IMG/M metagenome (GOLD analysis project Ga0105048, IMG submission 78382) | Freshwater microbial communities from Lake Fryxell liftoff mats and glacier meltwater in Antarctica - MAT-05 | ecosystem: Environmental > Aquatic > Freshwater > Ice > Liftoff microbial mat | place...
GCGCCTTTGCGTCTCCGCGCCTTTGCGTTGAAATCTGGGCATTTCAACCTGTTCGGTGCTCTAGGAGCGTCGGGAGGGAGCGGGCATCATGAACCTCGAACTCCATGTCCCGACATCTGAAGCGTCCGAGGAAGGCGACGACATCGAGAAATGTCGTCTTGCCGCTCGCGTTGGGGCCGACGAGCACGTGGAATGGCGCGAGCGGCTGCCGAATGTACCGGAGGCAGCGAAAGTTCAGGGCCTCGATCAGAGTGAGCATGTTTCCTCGGCGTCGCGGACCGCTCGGCACCCTAGCGCGCTCGGCGCAGAGGACCAACCCCCGCGTCCCCGGCCGGCACACTTCGTGACGGTCGCACGCTCGTTTTCCTGCATATTTACGGAGTTTCGTCGAACGTGAAACCGTCGGCGCCCTCGGGCGCTTCCCCGAGGTAGTGGGCGGTTCCATCGAACACGTAAACCACATGCCCCTCCGGGGTCACGGTCAGTCGATTGATCTTGTGCCCATCACTGTGCACCTTCTTCAAGCGCGCTTGAAGGGTCGCCAGCAGTCGGCGCTTGCCGGCGTCGGCGATCTCGCCCAGCGGGGGCACGAACCGGACGCCATCGCGGCTCTTGCGTGCAATCAAGCGCTGATCGCGCGTGAGCACGGAGAACGTAAGTCCTTTGACGCGACCAAGGGGATAAGCGTCGCCGGGCGCGTAGCTTGCCCGAAGAGCGTCTTCCCCCTCGAGCTCGTCGGCCGGTTCGAGCGGGGCTTCCAATCGGCCCAGATACAGCCCGTGCCAGCCCTCTGGCCCCTTCTCGAGCTTGATCACGAAGAGGTTCTGGGGGGTAACCCGGAACTTCCCCAGCGCCTTTTTGTGGCCTGACAGCAGGGCCTTCAACGGAGCGCTCGGCTTGATCAGGGTGCTGTCCTCGTCACGGACGGTCCATTGTGAATCCACCGAGTAGATTTTCCCTTGATCGGGGTTCGCCGGATAGACGTCGCCCGGCTTCAGCGCAGAAGCATCGACAGCATCCTCGTCGGCCTGGGGAGCGCGCGGCGGTCCCGCCTGGAGGATCGGCTCCGAGGCACCAATGCTTTGCCAGACGAAGTAATCGTTCCGGTCAGCCCCGACGAACTGCGCCCAGTCGGTCTTTTCGTAGATGAATTCGTCCACGGTTTCGTGGGCATAAAGAACATACAGCACGGCCTGCTTCTCTTGCCCGCTCGTCGCCGAGCCTTTGCGGAGCAGGCGACCCAGAGTTTGAATCCGTTGCCGCACGGACGACGAGGCGGCCACGACAATCCCGAGGTCGGCCGAGGGAACGTTGAACCCCTCGATGAGGGAGCGGGCAGAGACGATGATCCGGGCGGTTCCGTTCCGGAACAGGCGCAGCGATTCGGCGCGCAGCGCGTCGGGGAACTCGCTGTGCTCCGCGACGACCCTGTGGCCGGCCTTCCTCAGCGCATGGAAGATCGCCATCACTTCGCCGATGCTCTCGTGGAACAGGATCGCCTTACACTCCGGGTTCTGCGCGATCGCACTGTTCAGGATCGCGGAGACAGCGGCGCCTCGTTCTGAGATCCCATACAAAAGCCGCTTTCGCTCGGAGGTGAGGCCGACCAAGCGACCCGCTTTGGGATTGCCGGACGCGGCCTTCGAACGACACCACCGGATAAGGTCGAGCCCGCGACGACCGTGCCGCTCCAGATCGGATCGAAGATCGCTGATCTCTTGACTCATGCGGTTGTAGCGCGTCCGCTCCTCCGGCCTCAGGGATAGGCCGTAATGGATGATCTTGAACGGCGGCAAGACCCCTCGCGCGATGGCCTCAGCATAATTCATCTCGAAGATCACGGGCCCGAGCTCACGCCCCAGGACTGTCTCCTCGAAAGGGGGGGGACGCGCTTCTTCGCTTCGAGGCGGGTCGCCATCGGGGTCCAGGCCCGGCTCGTCTTCCCGCTCGGGCGTGGCCGAGAGGCCCAATGAACAAGCTCTTTTAGTGCGGAATACGCGCTGCATCTCGGTCGCACCAGCCCGGTGGCATTCGTCCACGACGAGAAGGAGAGAAGCGCCCACCCTCGCGTGGTTCACCTCGTCCGCCAGCTTGGCCGCCGCGGAGTTGAGGACGCAGATGAGAACCCGCGTCCGCTCGCCGAACGAATCGGTGTAGCCGCCGCCCAACCGACCGATCGAATCCCTGGGCAAGTTACTGCGCGCGATGATCTCGTCATACCATTGGTCGAGGAGAACGATGGTCGGGACGACGATCGCCACACGCAGGTCGGACAGGACTTCGCGCTGAAGCCTTTCTGCGATTCCCAGCGCCAGAATAGTCTTCCCAGCGCCGGTCACGACCTTGATGATGCCTGCATTTCGGTTTGTGAACCAGGCATCCACACAGCTCTTTTGCCAGTCATGAAGGGCAATCCCCCTCGTGAGCTCCCATTGCGCTGGCAATTCGGCGTCGATTGTGGCGGCTTCAATTCCGTCGCCGACGCGAGCTGCGCTGGCCTTCTCGAACCAGAACCGCGCTTGGCGAAGCTGCTGGAGCTGAAGCTCCTCGGACGCCGTGAGCGGCTCGAGGCCCAGCGTCGGCTCGGCCTTGCTTTCGGGGGCTTCGATTGCAGGAAAGTCGAGCAATTCAGTAGTCACTTACCGGACCAACCTGCGTTTTTTGCGCTCATTCCGGGACCATAGCGCGAAAGCGCGAGAGGCCGCGGGCCTCCGGCGAGTCGATCGACGGTCGGTTTCACCCGCCGATCGACTCCGGCGAGTCGATCGGCGGTCGGTTTCACCCGTCGATCGACTCCGGCGAGTCGATCGGTGGTCGGTTTCACCCGTCGATCGACTCCGGCGAGTCGATCGGCGGTCGGGTTTACCCGCCGATCAATGCCGGCGAGTCGATCGGCGGTCGGTTTCACCCGCCGATCGACTCCGGCGAATCGATTTCAGCCCAAGACCGCGCCGACGTGTGGACGCCGAAGGTCCGAGTTACCTCTTCGCGGGGTCGCATCGCGCTATATTTCGCGCCGGAATGCTGGACCGCGCCTCGATCGAACGCCTCGCTCGCACTCCCGAGAAGAACGCTCCGCTGCTCAACGTCGCCCTCGCCGAAGAGGGCACGGCGCCAGTGTTGCTGGCCCTCGCCCGATCCACGGCGGTCGGGCCGGAGGCGCTGGCGATCATCGGGCAGCGGATCGTCGACGAGGGCGCGGCCGTGGGGAAAGATCCCGCGGCGCCCGCCGAGGAGCTCGTGCCCATCGTCGGCGAGCTCGATCGGCTGCTGATCGCGCACCCGCGCGCGCCTGATGCGGTGCGCGACGCGATCCTGGCGCGGCACCCGCGCGAGGCGTTCTTCGTGCTCGCCGCGGCGTGCCACCCGCAGGCGACGGGCGCGGCGGTCGAGCGCGCCGTGGACTGGCCCTCGGCCTCGGCGGCGCATGATCGGCTCTGGATTCCGCTCCTCGACACGGGCGCGGTCCCGCCGCTCACTCTCGAAGAGTGGGCGCAGGACGTGAGCCCGCTGCGGCGCGAAGCGGCGGCGCGGCTCGCGCACGATCCAGGCTTGCTGGCGGCGCTGGCGCGCGATCGATCGCGGCAGGTGAGGCGCGGGGTGGCTTCGAACCGGGCGGCCGCCGTCGAGCGGGCGCGGCTCGCGCTCGAGGATCCGGCGATCGAGGTGCGGGCGCGCGCCGCGGGGCAGCTCTCTCCGCAAGCGGAGGCCGATCGCGATGGATCCCGCGTGGTGGAGACGGCGCGCTTCGCCGCGGCGCTGCGCGCGATGGCCGGCGGCGGCGTGCTCGCGCCCGACATGGTCCGCGCGCTCGCGAGCAACGCCGCCGATCTCGATCTGGAAGGAGCGCTGATCGCCGGGCAAGTGTTGCCGCGGCAGGACCTCGTCGGGCTGGTCGAGCAGGTGATCGATCTGGGCTTCGATTCGGCGCGATCGACGAGCCTGGCCGCGGGCCTGGCGCTCCGCCCGAAGGTGCCGTACGGCCCGGAAGAGAGCGAGGACGAGGCCGAGCTGGAGCACACCGAGGTCGTCTACGATCTGGTGAAATCACTGGCGCGAACCACGACGGCCGAGAGCCGGCTCACGGGCAAGGCGCGGCTCGCGGCGTGGGCGGCTGAGGGGCTCGCGCGTTGCGAGGCGGTCGATCGCGATCGCGTGCTGCGCGATCTCGCGCGAAGGCCGATGGCCGCAGAGCGGATGATCCTGGCCCGCGGCGCGGCGCTGCGTCCGGCGATGGTGGGCGAGCTTTGCCGCGCGGCCGCCGAGGTCGACGAGGTCCCGGCGGCGCTGCTCGAGCTGGCGTGGGCCGACGCCACAGTGCCCGACGCGCTGCTGGCGGGGCTCGGCGCGCGCCTCGCTCGGCCGAAGATGCGCGCCGAAGATCTGCCCGAAGACGAGGTGGATCTCGATCCTTCGCTGCGATCGCTCCCGGTGCTGGAGCGCGTGGTGCTGGCGGTGACGACGCGCGCCAACGTGTCGCCGCGCGCGGCGCTCTCGGCGGTGGGGCTCGACGCGCGGCGCGTGCGCTACGTGCTCTCGGCGATGCCGCAGTGGAAAGGGCGCCTCTCGGGCGGGCGCCTGGCGCGGGTGCTTCGTCAGCACGCGGGCGCCATCACGGTCGGGCACGCCGAGGCGCGGGCCAAAGAGGCGCGCGTGGAGAGCTGGACGGAGCGCCATTTGTCGGAGCTCGAGCTATCCATTGCGCTGGCGGTCGGTCATTTGACCGGCGCCGAGGTGGCGCGACGAATCCAGATTGGTCGTCAAGCGCTGGAAGACGGGGTGACCCTCGCCAGCGGCGCTGAGGCGCGCGCCGCGCTGGAGGGCGCCGCGGCGATTCAACCCATCCTGGCGTGGGCCGCGAAGAACCGGACCACGGTGCCAGCCGCGCTCTCAACCTGGCTGCTCCTCGAGCGCTTCGATCGGGAGCGCGGATCGACGCTGATCGCCGCCTCGATTGACAGCCTCGCGACCGGCAAAGGGAGCGTGCCAGCAGGCGTGTGCGACGCTCTCTCGCTGCTGGAGCACCGGCGCCCCGGGCGATTGGAGACGATTCATCCGCAATCACCGCGCGGCCGAGCGACGATGGCGAGCGCCATTGCGAGAGCGTACCGAGCGCTCGGGGGAATGCGCGATGAACGGCAGGGTTGAGGCAATGCGCGTCGGCCATTTCATGACCAGTGTGTCGATTTGATCAATTGAACCGCGAGGGTAAGAGCTTCATGATTGCATTCACCGGCGTCGACCACGTTCAGCTCGCAGCGCCGCCGAGCAGCGAGGCGGAGGCGCGCGCCTTCTATGGCGCGCTGCTCGGGCTCGAGGAGATCACGAAGCCGCCGGCGCTGGCCGCGCGCGGAGGGTGCTGGTTTCAATGCGGGGCACAGCAGATCCACATTGGTATCGAGACAGAGTTTCGCGCCGCCAAGAAGGCGCACCCCGCGTTGCGCCTCGCGGACCAGGCCGGGTTCGATGGACTCGTCATGCGATTGACGGAGCAGCGCTTTGCCATCAAGCGCGACGACGAGGAGATACCGGGCGTGACGGCGCGGTTCTTCGTCGCCGATCCATGGGGCAATCGGCTCGAATTCGTCGTTTGATCAAGCGGGCGCCGCGCCGCGCTTCCTGCTATTTGAAGCGCGGACCGCTCCGGGCGGGCGCGCCATGAACGATCCCAAAATCCACGACCGATTCGTCGACGAAGACGAGCCTCGGCACTCCCACGACATGCTGGAGACGGCGCGCGAGATCCGATTCTCCCCCGACGAGCAGGAGGAGGCCGTCGCGCTCGAGGAGCAACGCCGGCTGGAGCAGGCGAATCAGGCGCAGCACGAGCAAGCCGTGGCGGTCTACGAGGCGGCCGTGGTGGGACGGCAGAACGCCCGGCGCTGGCTGATCACGCAGGCGATCGCCTTCGGCGTGGGCAACGCGGCGCTCTTCGCGATCGATCAGGTCACCGCGGGCGGCTGGTTCCGCTATCCGCTGATCGGGTGGAGCTGCTTGCTTGCGGCGCACGCGGTGTGGTTCTTCACGCGCGCGAAGCCGACGCCTCCGCCTCCGCTGCCGAGCGCGCCGGAGCTGTCAGTCAGCGCTTCGCTGCGCCCGGCGCCTCGCCCCCTCGCGGGACGCGGCCGTGATGACGCGGAAGAGGAAGCGCAGTCGCGAACACGCGTCACGCCGCGCACTCCCCGCAGGGGCGGCTGAAGCTCAGAGCCTGGTTAACAGGCTCTCAGGGATCGCGGCGGAAGACGACGGAGTGGTTGTTCGCCGGCATGGCGACGACCGTGGACAGGGTGAAGCCGACCGCCTTCGCGGCGCGCGTCACCTCGTCGAGATCGCGCACGCCCCAGCGGGGATCGCGCGCGCGCAGCGAGGCGTCGAAGTCGGCGTTGCTGGGCGCGGTGAAGGCGCCCGCGAAGCGGTACGGGCCGTAGAGGTAGAGCAGACTCCCCGGGGCGAGCAGATCGCTCGCGCCGGCGAGGAGGCCGAGGCACGCCGCCCACGGGGCGATGTGGATCATGTTGATGCAGACGACAGCGTCCGCCGCGAGATCACGCGCCCAGCCGGGCTCGGTCACGTCGAGGCGACGCGGCGCGCGGAGGTTCGCGAGGGCCGCTTCGCCGCGGTAGGCGACGATGCCGGCGAGGTTGTCGGGATCGGGATCGGTGGGCTGCCAGGTGATCCCGGGGAGCTTCGCCGCGAAGAAGGCGGCGTGCTCCCCGGACCCGGCGGCGATCTCCAGGACGACGCCCGCCGCGGGGAGCACGTCGCGCAGCACCGCGAGGATCGGCTCGCGGTTGCGCTCGGTGGCGGGCGCGTAGCGCTTCAAGGGGAGGCTTCGTCCTCGGCGCCGCCGTGGCACTCGTTGAACGGCTTGCCGCTGCCGCACGGGCACTCCTGGTCGTGCTGGACGATCGGCTCCGGCGCCGCCGCGAGCTCGGGGATCGGATCTTCTTCGTGCTGCGCGACGGCCTCGCGGAGCTGGGCGGCGTGGCGGGCGAGATCGTTCTCTTCGATCTGAGCCTCGTCCTCCTCGCGCTTCACGTTGACGCTGAAGACCTTGGTCACGACGTTCGACGATACGCGCGCGACCATGTTGACGAAGAGGGTGTAGCCCTCTTTTTTGTACTCCTGCTTCGGGTCCTTCTGGCCGTAGCCGCGGAGGCCGATGCTGTCGCGCAGGTGGTCCATCTCCGTCAGGTGATCGACCCAGGCCTTGTCGAGCTCTTCCAGGTACACGTGGCGGAAGATGCGGAGGACGAGCTCGATCCCGATCTCTTCCTCGCGCGCCTCGTAGATTTTTTCGGCGCGCTGGAAGAGGTCCTGCGCGAGGAGCTCGGCGTCGGAGATGTGCGAGACCTCGTCGGGCAGGTCCGTCGAGAAGTGCTCCTTGAAGCCCTGGAAGATGCCGCCCCAGTCCCAGTCCTCCGGCGGCTTCTTCGGCGGGCAGGACTCTTCGACCATCGCGCCGATGATCCGATCGAGGAGATCAAGCAGGCGCTCGCGCTGCTCGGTGAGCGCGCGCGGGACGATGTCCATCAGCTCGTCGTACACGGCGAGGACCTCGTCCTCGCGGCCTTCGAAGTCGAGCTTCACGCCCCAGCGCGTGTAGATTTCTTTCTGGAGGTTCTCGAGCTCGACCAGGTTGGCGAGGCCTTCGAAGTCCTTGCGGACGATGGTGCGCGAGTTCCCCTCTTTGTCGCGGGGCATCACCGGGTCGGAGGCGAACATGCCGAGGAGGTAGCCGACGTCGGGGAGGACGGGCTCCTTCACCTTGTCGAGCGCCTTGATCTTGCGCTTCTCGCCGGTCGGCTTGCCGTCGTCGTCGACGACCTCGGGCTCGTAGCGGCCGATGAGCATGGCCTGACGCATCTCGTAGATCGTCTTGCGCTGGGCGCTCATCACGTCGTCGTACTCGAGCAGGTTCTTGCGCATGTCGAAGTTGCGCTCTTCGACCTTCTTCTGCGCGTTCTCGACGCTCTTCGTGACCCAGGGGTGCTCGATGGGCTCGTCGTCGGGCATGCCCATGCGCTCCATCAGGTTCTTCACCCGGTCGCCGGCGAAGATGCGCATGAGGTCGTCTTCGAGCGAGAGGTAGAACTTGCTCGTGCCCGGATCGCCCTGGCGGCCAGAGCGGCCGCGGAGCTGGTTGTCGATGCGGCGCGACTCGTGCCGCTCGGTGCCGAGGATGTAGAGGCCGCCGATCTCGCGGACCTCGTCGCCCTCTTTCGTGCACTCGATCTTGATCTCGTCGACGAGCTTCTCGAACTCTTCCGGCTCGGCCTCGGGGATGCGGTTTTGCTCCTTGAACTTGAGCTTGGCCATCATCTCCGAGTTGCCGCCGAGGACGATGTCGGTGCCGCGGCCGGCCATGTTGGTGGAGACGGTGATCGCCCCTTTGCGCCCGGCCTGCGCGACGATCGTCGCCTCGTTCTCGTGGTGCTTGGCGTTGAGGACGTTGTGCTTGACGCCCTTCTTCGCGAGGATGCGGGCGATGGCGCCGCTCTTCTCGACGCTGGTCGTGCCCACGAGGATCGGCTGCCCGAGCTCGTGCTTCTCGAGGATCTCGTTGATGACGGCGGTGAACTTCTCTTTCTCCGTCTTGTAAACGAGGTCTTCGTAGTCGACGCGCACGATGGGCTTGTTCGTCGGGATGATCACGCACTCGAGCTTGTACGTGTTGTGGAACTCGGGGGCCTCGGTGTCGGCGGTGCCCGTCATGCCCGAGAGCTTCTTGTAAAGGCGGAAGAGGTTCTGGAAGGTGATCGTCGCCATCGTGCGACTCTCTTCCTGGATGCGAACGTTCTCCTTCGCCTCGACGGCCTGGTGGAGGCCGTCGGACCAGCGGCGCCCGGCGAGGACGCGGCCGGTGAACTCGTCGATGATGAGGACCTTGCCCTCACGCACCATGTAGTTGACGTCGCGCTTGTAGAGCGTGTGGGCGCGGAGGCACTGATTGAGGATGTGGAGCGTCCCGAGGTTGACGGGATCGTAGAGGTTCGAGCCGCGGATCGCGCCCATGCCCGAGAGGAGGCGCTCGGCCACCTCGGTCCCCTCGTCCGTCAGGGTGACGGAGTGGGCCTTCTCGTCGACCGTGTAGTGCTCCTCGTTGCGGAGGCGCGGGATCAGCTCGTTGATGAGCTTGTACTTGTCGCTCGGGTTCTCGCCCTGGCCGCTGATGATCAGCGGCGTGCGGGCCTCGTCGATCAGGATCGAGTCGACCTCGTCCACGATGGCGTAGTTGAGCGGGCGCTGGTTGTACTCGAGCGCCGAGAACTTCATGTTGTCGCGGAGGTAGTCGAAGCCGAACTCGTTGTTCTGGCCGTAGGTGATGTCGCAGCGGTAGGCGCGGCGCTTGTCTTCTTCACCTTGCTGGTTGACGACCGTGCCCGTGTCCATGCCGAGGAAGGTGTAGATTTTCCCCATCCACTCCGCGTCGCGGGTGGCGAGGTAGTCGTTGACGGTGACGACGTGGACGCCCTTGCCCTCGAGCGCGTTGAGGTAACACGGCAGGGTGGCGACCAGCGTCTTGCCCTCGCCCGTGCGCATCTCGGCGATGCAGCCCTCGTGGAGGACCATGCCTCCGATGAGCTGGACGTCGTAGTGGCGCATCTTGAGGACGCGGCGGCCGGCCTCGCGGCAGACGGCGAAGGCCGGGACGAGGAGGTCGTTCAGCTTGGCGCCGTTGTCGAGCTGCTCCTTGAGCTCCGCCGTTTTCGCCTTGAGCTGGGCGTCGGTGAGCTTCTTGAGGCCGTCCTCGAGCTTGTTGATCGCTTCGACCTTCGGCCTCATCCGGCGCACGGCGCGGTCGTGCGAAGTGCCGAAGATCTTCTTCATCGCCCAGGTGATCATGGTCGTGTCGCTGCCTTGCTTCCGGGAACGGGGGGATGTCGGCGGAGCCGGGGGACCCTAGTCGGTCCCCTGACTGGGCGCAATTCGTGCCCTATCGGCGGCTATCGAGTCCGGAGTTGGCCCGGGCCCGGTCAACGTTCCGCGAGGCCGGACGTTCCGCTGTCTTCGCTCGGTCGCGGCTCCGGTTCCAGGTTGCGGCGGTGCCAGCGGAAGAGGACCTTCTTGCCGAGCTCGAGGGTGGCGCCCTCGTTCGAGAGTCGGTAGCGGCGGATGCGGCGCCCGATGACGCGGGTCCCGTTGGTGGTGCAGAGGTCGAGCGCGAACACCTCGCCCTGGTCGGCGACGAGGAGCACGTGGGCCCGCGAGACGGCGTCGCAGAAAATGCGACGGAGGCCGCCGTCGAAGCAGTTGAGGGCCCGGCCGAGGAGCACGCCGGCCTCGAGCGCGGCGGCGGGGATCTCCACCGAAGCGCCCATGCCGCCGCGTTCGAGCGTGACGCGGACATGATCGGGGGACGGACTCGGGCCGATCAGATCCTGGATCTGCGAAACAGGGGCCGAAGGGACGATCGTGAACGGCGCGCCCACGCGGCGTATCGGGCGCAGCGGCGCGTCGACGTGGACCTGCGTCGGCACCACATGCACGGGGATAGCCGAGGGCATCTTGCCCAACGTGACCGCGCCCGTGGGCGGCACGAGGGCGGACGCGTCGCTCACCTCGGCGAGCGGGAAGCCACAGATGACGTGGCGACCGAGGCGAATGGCGAAGGGGCCGCTCGCCGTCACCGACCACTGGGGCGCGTCGTCTTCCAGGTAGAAGGGCACGTCGGTCTTGAGGTCGATCAGCCGCACGCCGACGCCGCCGTCGGCGAGGCGCACGCACGTTGCCAGGAGGTGCCGGAGCCAGATGCCCATGTCGTCGCCGAGGACGAGGTCGCAGCGATCGTGCGAGCCGAGCACCGCATAGCCATCCCCGATGATGCGGATGTCGACCCACGAAACGTTGCCGTCGAGCGCGCGAAGCAGGCGGTAGCCGCGCACGGCCTCGGGCGCGACCGGCGCCTCCGGGACGAGGTCGCGGGCGCGCTCGTACACCAACCGCATCGCTTCGCGGCTGAGCTTGGGGCCGCCGGTGCTGGGGGCGTGGTTGCGAGGAGCGAAGGAGATGATGCGCCCTTCGGAGCGCAACGCCGGGGCAGGTTGCTCGACGCGAAGGCCGCTCGCGGCGCTGCTGAACGAGCCAAGGTTCGGCGCGCGGCGCGCGTCGTCCGCGGGGGGCGGGCCGGAGTGGCTCGTGACCGCATGCAGGCCCCGAGGTCTGGCGATGGCGGGCCTCTCGTCGACTGGTGCGCTCCACGCATCGGCGACCACGGGCAGCCCTGCCGATGACGGCGCCTTCGCGACGCTGGGAGCCGAGGTGTGCTCTGACGTGACCGGAGCGACTGGAGCAACCGGAGCGGCTGCGGGCGGCTGCGCTTGCCGGGGCGAAACGCGCCCGGGAGGCGCGCCCAGCGAGAGATGCGCCAGGGCGCCGTCGATCGTGAGCAGCGAGCCCGTCACCGACGAGAGCGGGGTCCACTCGAGGATCTCCAGGAGGCCGTCGATCACGCGAGGGGCGCCGAGCGTCCCCGCGATGCGCTCGATCTCGCGCGAGGGGAGCTCCCACAGCGCGGTGAGGACCGCCTCGACCGGCGCGGCGTCGCTCACGTCCGTCTCGTTCTTCACGGTAGTGTCGAAGAGATCGGCGAGGAGATCGTCCGCCTGCTCGGCGAGCGCAGCGGGCGTGGGATACGCCTCCATCCACATGCCGCCGCCGCGGAGAAAGATGACGACGCCGTTGGCCTCGAGCGGCGCGCGCGATCGCACCGCGCGCGCGGCTTCGATGTGACGGCGCTTCACGCCGCGCAGGTAGGCCTCGTACGAGCGGGTGTTGCTCGGCTCGGGCGTGCGCGAGAGCTCTTCCTCGACGTGCTGCCAGACGGCGGATTGCTCCGCGGTGAAGCGCCCGTGGCGCGTGAGCTGCTCCGACATGTTCGACGACGTCGACCAGCGGGCGCGCACGCTCATGCGCTCGGACACTTCGAACGTGGAGCCGGTGCGCTCGTCCCGCGGAGCCCAGCGGCCGGCCTCGACGCACTTGACCGGCACGCGCGCGGTGTGACGCGCGGGCACGACGGCGGAGCGCTCCACCGCGCGCGTTTGCCAGCCGCCGGATAGGACGAGATGCGCGGGGACGAGGACCGCGGTGTCCCCGAGATTCTCGACCTCGATTTCCGGGACCTGGCCGGTCTCCCCGATGCGCAGGCCGCCGGTGCGTGTACAGACGCCGACGTTCTGCGCGCCCGGACCGATCTTGATCCACCCGACGCACCCGTAGCCCAGCGGCTCGACGTCGAGCACCGCCCACGTCAGCCCGAGGGTTCGCAAGCTCGGCCCGGCGGGGCCCCGAGGGGACGGCACCATGCCGGAGCCGTCATCTCGTGACGGCGACTCCGATGCGGCATCCTGGTTCGGGTGCGCGACCTTGCCCGGGTTCATTTCACTCCAGCTGCGAGATGCACCGACCGGCTGGCTCCGAAGACCGGATCCTACCCCCGACGCCTGCGTAGGATGCCTCCGCTTTCACGCCGCGGCGAGCCTGATTCGACATGGGGGAGCAGATCCTTTTGAGCCTTACCTACCGCGCTCCCGGGGCCCGCGTCCGTGCGCAGCGAAGACCGATGTTGTCGTTGCGCGCCTTCGTCGTCTCCTTGCTTCGATCCTGGGCGCGTACGTATCCCGGTACCAGGTTGTTCCACCCCCCACCGCGGATGACGCGGAGCGGAACCCCACACGACCTCTTATCGTAGGGACAATAGGCGCTCGACGTCCACTCCCAGACGTTGCCTGCCATGTCGAGCGCGCCGAACGGCGAGGCGCCCGTCGCAAACTGTCCGACTGGGCACGTGCCCTGGCGGTTCCCCTTGCCAAGGTCGTTGCCTTCGCCGTTCCAGCAGAGCTGATCGGCGGGGGCGCCTTCTTTCCAAGGGTATTTTCGACCATCATTGCCGCGGGCGGCATAGTCCCATTCGTCTTCGGAGGGCAAACGTTTGCCGACGAATGCGCAGTAGGCCTCGGCCTGGACGGCGTCGACGCAATTGACAGGATGACGGTCTTTCCCGGATTTATCCCAATTACAGTAGTTGCCCGTGTCAGGCGATTGGCACTTCCCCGCAGAAACGCAGGCCCGATAGGCGTCGACGGACACTTCCACGATGTCGATCTCGAACGGATCGACCCGAGCATCGACGACGGGGCGCTCATCTTCGTCGCCCTCCGTGGAGCCGAGCTTGAATGTGCCGCCGGGGATCGGAATCATCACCCCGTCGAGCGCGAGCGACGGAAGGTTGACGGTGGGAGCGGCTGTCACGGGCACAGGCAGCGTCGGCGGAGGTGCCTCCTTGTGAAAAGCAAAGGCGACGAGCCCGGCGACGAGGGCGACGGCGGCGCCCGCGGCGAGGAAAAGAGGAGTCCGCCGCCGCGGCGGTGGAGTCGCGCCGTCGGAGATCGAGTGAAAGAGACGGTTCTCGTCGTTGCCCATCGGCGGGGATGAGAGCACCCCGGAGACGCTTGAGGAAGCGGGTTTCCACGGGCGCGCCGCGAAGGCCTGCTCGCCATGGATCTGGCCGATCGCGAGCGCCGCGATCACGTCGCGGGCGGCGTCGCCCAGATCACCGGCTCGTCGCGCAGCCACGTGCGCTGACGTCGCACGAAGATCCGGGTCGCGCGCACGATCGCCGCTTCGAGATCGGCCGAGGCGATCTGGCCGCCCAGGTACTCGTGGATCTGACGGTAGCCCACCGAGCCCATCGCCCGCGTGGCGCCGTGGCCGCGCGCGACGAGGCCGCGCACCTCGTCGGCCCAGCCTTGCTCGAGCCAGGCGCGAGTGCGGCGCTCGATGCGGCGATCGAGCTCGGCCCGCTCGCGGGCGACGCCAAGGAGGCGGGCCGGGTGGCGCTCGGTGCGGAAGCCATGATCCGCGTGCCAGGCGCTCTGCGTGCGGCCGGAGATCGCGTGGACCTCGAGCGCGCGGCTGACGCGGATCGTGTCGTTGGGCGCGAGGCGCGCGGCGCTCTCGGGATCGACCGCGGCGAGGCGGGCGTGCAGCGCGGCGCGCCCCTCCGCGGCGACGAACGCCGCGTGCTCGGCCCGGATCGCCGCGTCGGCGGGGGGCGCCGGCGCGAGGCCGCGCACCAGCGCGCGCACCCAGAGGTACGTGCCTCCGCAGACGATGGGCACGCGCCCGCGCCCGCGGATCGCGGCGATCGCCTGCTCCCCGAGCTCGGCGAAGCGCTGCGCGTCGAAGGGCTCGTCCGGCTCGGCGCAGTCGATGAGGTGGTGCGGCGCGCGCTGCCGCTCGCCTTCGGTCGGCTTGCCCGAGCCGAGGTCGAAGCCGCGGTAGATCTGGACGCTGTCGGCGCTCACCACCTCGCCCCCGAAGCGCTCCGCGAGGCGAACGGCGAGCTCGGTCTTGCCGCTCGCGGTCGGGCCGACGACGACCAGGATCTCACCGGCCGAGGGCTCCGCGATCGCCTCGAAATCGAGCGGCTCTGCGCTCAACGCCGGCCCACGCGGTGCTCGAGCTCGCTCCAGCCGATGCGCATCACCACCGGGCGACCGTGCGGACAGTGCCCGGCGAAATCGACCTCGTCGAGCGCGGCGAGCAGAGCCCGCGCCTCTTCGGGGGCGACGGGATCGCCGGCGCGCACCGAGCCGTGGCAAGCCATCGTGGCGATGGCCCGATCCACCGCGCCGGAGAACGCCCGCTCGCCCGCGAGGCTCAGCTCGCCGAGCAGATCGCGCAGCAATCGCTCCGGCGACGCGCGCCCGAGCAAGGTCGGCACCGCGTGGACCGCGAGCTGCGTCGCCCCGGCCACGCGCACGTCGAGCCCGGTGCCAGCGATCGCCTCCTGCGCCTCTTCGACGATCGCCACCTCGTTCACGGTCGCGCTCACCACGATCGGAAACAGCAGCGCTTGCTTGGCGACAGCGCGCGCGTCGTACCCTTTTTTCAAGCGATCGAACGTCACCCGCTCTGCCGCTGCGTGCTGATCGAGCATGTAGAGCCCGTCGCTCCCTTCGCAGATCAGGAACGTGCTCCGCACCTGCGCGACGAAGCGCAGCGCGCCGAAGACCACCGGCCGCTCGGCCTTTGCAGCGATCTCCGCCGCGGTCGGGTACTCCGCCGGCGGGCACACGAGCGGCGGCGGCGGCGAAGCCTCTGCGGGCGCGGGCGCGACAGCATCGCCGCCGAGGCCCCAGGGATCGCCGCCTGCGATGGGGAGCGGATCGGCTTTGGTGGGGAGATCGCGGGCGATGGAACCGAGGGCGCGTGCGGCAGGATCGAGGGCGCGTGATCCCGGCGTGGGCTCGCCTGGCTCCTGGCCGAGATCATTGACTTCGAGGGCGAGCCCGAGCGCCTCGGGCAGCGGATCGCGCGGCGCCTCGGGCGGGCCGCCCCAGCTCCATGTGGACGCCGCCGGGCCGGCGGGATCTTCGAAGAGCTTCTGCTTCTTGCCGCGGTAGCCGCCGGGATCGGGGAGGCCGAACGCTGACACCACCGAGCCCATCACGATCTTGTAGAGCGCGTCGCTGATCGCGCGCCCGTCGGCGAAGCGCACCTCCGTCTTCTGCGGGTGCACGTTGACGTCGACGAGATCCGGCGGCAGCTCGAGGTAGGCGACGCCGAGCGGGAAGCGGCCCGCCTCGAGGACGCTGCCGTAGGCGAGGGCGATCGAGCGCGCGAGGGTGCGGTCCCGCACGTGGCGACCGTTGACGAAGATCGAGAGCGATCCTGCGCCGGGGCGGGCGCGCTCGGGGCGCGACAGGTAGGCCTCGACCGAGAGCGGGCCGCGCTCGCCGCGACAAGCCGCGAGCTCTTCGCCGCCGAAGACCGA
>Ga0105048_10009161_pt1 | contig 15780 bp, 11 predicted proteins | sample MAT05_FD_78382 | JGI IMG/M metagenome (GOLD analysis project Ga0105048, IMG submission 78382) | Freshwater microbial communities from Lake Fryxell liftoff mats and glacier meltwater in Antarctica - MAT-05 | ecosystem: Environmental > Aquatic > Freshwater > Ice > Liftoff microbial mat | place...
ATCGCTATTCATCAAATTAAACAACGGAATAGCTAAGAAACAAGTTCGAGCAACACCTAAACTAAAAAAGTACTAAAATATAATAGATTATAAGTTTAATTATTTACTTTTGCCCTGGCACAGTGCCAAATAACAAATTTTTAATTTTTTAGTAATGAACAAAGGAACAGTAAAGTTCTTCAATGAGACAAAAGGATTTGGTTTTATTGTTGACAACGCCACTGGTGAAGAAATTTTCGTACACATTTCTGGCTTGGTTGACAACATCCGCGAAGGCGATGTTGTATCATTCGACACTGCCCAAGGCAAAAAGGGGTTGAATGCAACCAACGTTAAACGCGCTTAATAAGCTGTCGTGACGTAAAGGTGATATATCGAATACCCGATTACATCGAAAAGTACAATGTGTCAAAAAGAAGGGCAAACGGTTCATTCCGCTTGCCCTTCGCTTTTTAGAGGGGGTTAGTTTAAAACACAAGACCAGATAAAGTCCATGTCCAAAGCCACTCTTTCGCCCGCTGATTTTCTCCAAAAAGCCCAATCGCTTCCTGTTATTGATGTTCGATCGCCTGCCGAATACGCCCATGCCCATATTCCTGGAGCAATCAATATCCCCCTTTTCGATAACGACGGCAGGGCCAAAGTGGGCACTTGCTACAAGCAATTGGGGCATGATGCAGCCGTGCGACTAGGTTTAATCCTTGTTGGGCCTAAACTAGCCGATTTCGTAGCCCAAGCCGATGCCATTGCCCCTCATCGTGAGATGTTGGTGCATTGCTGGCGGGGAGGGATGCGCAGTGGTAGTTTTTCGACCCTACTCCGCGCGGCAGGTTATACGGTTTATACGCTAGAAGGTGGTTATAAAGCCTATCGAAATCATGTGTTAGCAGCTTTTGAACAGCCTCGCTCTATCGTTATTTTGGGAGGAAAAACGGGCAGTGGCAAAACCGATATTTTAAAATCCTTGCACAAAATAGGAGAGCAAGTTATTGATTTAGAAGGTGTTGCTCACCATAAAGGGTCTTCTTTTGGCGCCGTTGGGCAAGACCCACAACCTTCCACAGAACAATTTGAGAATTTATTGCACCAAGAGTGGCAACAACTTGACCCTACTCGTCGCCTGTGGCTTGAAGATGAAAGTCGCAATATCGGCACTTGTATCATCCCCCTGCCGCTTTGGCAGCAGATGGAGCAAGTTCCCACCATTTTCTTTTTAGATATACCCAAACACCTGCGTATTCAAAGACTCGTGCGCGAGTACGCTTGCTATGACTCCCAACTGATTCAAGAAGCTACCGAGCGTATTAAAAAACGATTAGGTGGTCAGCATTATAATGCAGCTATTGAAGCCTTAGCGAAACAAGACTACGCCACGGGTGCGGCTATTTCGCTCGATTATTACGATAAAGCCTACCTTTATGGCATCAATCAACACGACCCGGCGCAGGTGGTCAAATTAGAAATCACGGAAGACAATCCCGAAGTCACAGCCCGACGACTGCTGCAAGAGGCTGATAAACGCAGACTTTAATTTTTTATTCTTGTTTCGAGGTTGCTTGCCACTTTTACGACGGTTGCCAAGTGCCTGGTGGCAAATTCTTCAATCTCCTGTACAATTTCCGGGTGTTTCTCTGCCAAATCAAATCACTCAGAGGGGTCTTCTTGCAAATTGAAAAGTTGAAGCGTATTTAATTTTTCTATTTTTTCAGGATAACCATTCGGGTTGTTTTTGAGGAAATACAATTTGTATTTCCCCTTCCTTACAGCGAAAAGTTTAGTAGCATGGCAGTAAAACATTTCGTTTCTTGGTGTATTTTCTGCCCCCTTTAATACCGGTGACAAATCGAAGCCATCCATAACTCTATCATTGGGAAGTATTACTCCAGCCATTTTACAAAACGTAGCATGCAAGTCTAATGTGCTGCCTGTTTTTGAAACAACGGATGGTTTGACATGACTTGGCCCCCAAAATATAGCAGGTACGCGTATACCGCCTTCGCAGCAAGTGCCTTTTCCACCAAAAAGCAAGCCTGCAGAGCCCCCGTGTTCGTCAAAAACTTTCCATGGACCATTATCAGACGAAAAAACGACGATGGTATTTTTATCAAGCCCTTCTTGTTTGAGGGTTTCTATTATTTTTCCAACACTCCAATCAATTTCTTCAATCACATCACCATAGCGCCCCCGCTCGCTGTTTCCAAGAAAATCATTAGAAGGAAAAAGAGGAATATGTGGCATAGAGTGAGCCAAGTATAAAAAGAAAGGCTGTTTTTTGTGTGCCTTGATAAACTTTACTGATTCTTCTGTGTAGCGTTTGGTAAGCGTAGATTGTTCGGCAGGACGCTCGACAATCTCACCGTTTTTCATCAGAGGAACATTGTAATACCTCGACTCGGGTGCAAAATGCATGCTTCTTTGAAAAGGGGGAATTTGCTCCATATCGTTGGAATAAGGAATACCAAAGTAGTAATCAAAGCCCTGATTGGTAGGCAAAGATGGAGGTGAGTGACCCAAATGCCATTTACCGATGCAAGCGGTTTGGTAATTAACTTTTTTCAGTGATTCAGCAATCGTGATTTCGTCGTTGGGTAAGCCGCCATCAGAATCTGGGAATAATACCCGCCTTTTATCACTTTCCATCCCATTTCTTACAGGCAATCGCCCTGTTAATAAACCTGCTCGCGATGGTGTACAAACATTGGCAGCTACATAAAAATTTGTCCATTTTTGGCCTTCCATAGCCATTTTGGCCAAATTTGGCGTTTTAATAGTAGGGTGTCCATAGCAGCCCAAATCGCCGTAACCTTGGTCGTCGGTAAAAATAACGATGATGTTGGGGCGATTAGCTTTAGATTGGGCGTTTGTTCCAACCATGAAACAAAAAATGGACATAACTGTACATACTAATTTGAGCATCATAACACCGTCTTTTAGAAGATAGGCCAATAGATTTTGTGAAGTAAAGAAGAAAATTAGGAATAAATGCCTCAAAAAAGACATCTTTTACAAATGATAAGACCATTCTTACCTCCTATATTTATCCGTGGGTTTTTATTTTTCATGGTTATCTTCTCCGTTCGAGGACAGCAAGTAGAAATTATGTCATTGCGAGCCATGATTATGCAGCGCAACCCCTCCCCACAAAAGATTTATCGTATCACAGACGAAGGAAAACAAGGTGATTGGCGTTACGACGCCGAAGACAACAATAGCCAAATCAACTTAGGGACGATTTTAGAGAGTTCAAATCTGGCTAATAGAGGAAGGTACAAACGCATTTTTAATGACAAAAAGGGTGTAAATATTGATTGGTTTTTAGACACGCCCAACACGCCTATCAATGAAGCCTTACGTGGCGCATTGATGGCTTGTGAACGGATTAATTTTGGTACTAAAGTATATCAAATCGAACCTATCACGCTTTCACCTAAACAGCTTACTAATCCAAAAGGGGCTTATTTTTATTTTCAAAATACTGTTTTACAAGCCAAAAACGGCTTATCTCGCGTGAAAGTGTTACAGATTGAAGATATTCCAATGCTTACTTTAGCAGGGGTACTTACGCTTGATGGCAACGCTGCCAATGTGAAAATTACAAATCCATTATCTCAAGGAGGAGAGGCTTTTTTACATATCATCGCTCCCACCGACAACCCTGAATCGAGGTTGAATATGGGTACAATTACTTTCAGAAATATGCCCATGTGTGGAATTAATATTTTTGTTCATGATGAGCTAAAAAACAAGGGTTACGACCGAATAAGGGTAAAGGCATTTCGAGAAATCAATGGATTTAACCACCTCAATATTCAACAAGAAAGTTTTGCCATTTGGGGGATAAATGTACGCGGAGGGCATCGTGCTGTAATTATTGATTCTCTCTATTCCCAACAAGACAACGAACCTTGGGGCGATGCACCGATTGAGAAATCGTTTTATACCTTTACTTTTGAAAATCAGGTAGATCCTACTGTACATCAGCGCAAAGACAGCCTGTATATCAAGCATTTATACGCCCGATATCCCTGTTCTTTAATACTTTATACGCAAGCCATCAACCATGTTCAGATAGACGAATACATAATGGACGGAGCCTTGCGCAAACCCACTGTTGCCGATGCTGTAGCCTACCCTGTGATGCGACAAAAAAACCTTTCGTGGGTAGGTTCAAAACACACTTGGACTTCATACAAGAGCCCCAATAGTAGTTTTTACGTCAAAAAACTCTTGATAAAAAATAGTAACACCACCTTTATGAGTTTATCCACCATCAACGATATGACGGGGTTGTGGCTTAATAAGGGCATTTCGGGTGCTATATTTGACGAAGTAGAAACCGATGTACGACTCAAATTGTATGGTGACGGCTATTATTATAACCTCCCTAATGTACCCAATGGTCGGCACTACGTAGGTACTTTTATTTGTCGGATTCCAGCCAAAAGAAACTACGTGCAGCCTTTAAACGCTGACTTGACAATTGATAAACTCCATATTGCCAAAGGAGCAGGCGTGACTTTTACGATGGAAAATGCCAAAATTGGAGCAATTACGCAGGAAGAAGGGACACAGGTTATTTTTGAAAGTCGCGAAAATAAATTCAAAGACGCATCTACACTTTACAATGGCTTTATTGTGGATGCTTGCCAAGCTACACACATTCTTTGGAAATTTAACTGGTACATTTCTCCATCAAAGTTGGCCGAAAAACAAACCATAAGAGCAGGAGAGCGTTATGAGTTTCATCAATTTTCGGGTAATAATTTCGTCCAAATACAAACGAACATCGCTACTTCCGATGCGTCGTCAATTTTTATGACTACCCACCGATACGAACAAGAACCTTTACTCCAAAAACCAATTGGAGCATTTCTGCAGTTTGTAGAATTTGACTGGGATGATGTTGTAATGAAACTTGCAGACCCTTCTCCCAACGATCTTACTCGAAAGTACTTGCCCGTGGCGGCTCAGAGGCGTTCGCTACTTACACCCAAATGCCGTACCAAGCGAAAAAAAGGATGGAAAACCAAGTGGCGACGCAATTCTTTTGTAAACTGCGAAATCACACTTTAACATGGGTTGTTTGGGACAAAGTTTCTAATCAGGAAAAATACTAAGCCAAAAACGGGCTTATTACTTTTCCTGAGACATCTGTCAAGCGGAAGTTGCGACCCTGAAAGGGATAGGTAAATTTCTCGTGGTTGAAGCCCATTAAATGTAAAATAGTTGCTTGTAAATCATGGACATGCGTACGGTCTTTGATGCCGGCATAGCCTAAGGGGTCGGTTTCTCCAAAAGATAAGCCTTTTTTTACCCCTCCTCCTGCCATCCATACCGTGAAGGCTTCTAAGTGGTGATCGCGGCCTGAATAGGGCAATACTTGCCCATCACGGTTTTCTTGCATGGGAGTCCGGCCAAATTCGCCGCCCCACACCACCAAGGTTTCATCCAAAAGCCCCCGCATCTTCAAATCTTTGAGCAAAGCCGTAACGGCTTGGTCGGAAGTATGGCATTTTTTTCGCAATCCAATCTCAACCGAGCCATCTTCGCTTGTGCCATGTGTATCCCAACCCCAATCAAAAAGCTGTACAAAACGCACTCCATTTTCGACCAACTTTCTGGCTAAAAGGCAGTTCATGGCAAACGAGCCTTCACCCGCTTGTACACCGTACATGTCCATGATGTATTGCGGTTCTTTGGTGGTATCCATTACTTCAGGCACTGACATTTGCATTCGAAATGCCATTTCGTACTGACTAATGCGTGTCAGGATTTCGGGGTCTTTGACTTCTTGATAGGTTTGTTCATTAACCTGATTAATGGCCTCAATCGTCTGCTTTCTGATGTCCCGACTCATGCCTTGTGGGTCTGTCACATATAGCACGGGGTCGCCGCCTGTACGACACTGTACACCTTGATACACGCTCGGCAAAAAGCCACTTCCCCATACGGATTTACCAGCATCGGGTTGTTTGCCACCCGATGCCAATACGATAAAGCCAGGCAAGTTGGCATTTTCAGAACCAAGCCCATAGACCGACCAAGCCCCTAAACTTGGCCTTCCCAATCGCGCACTACCTGTGTGCATCAGCAATTGTGCAGGCGCGTGGTTGAACTGATCGGTGTACATGGCTTTGAGAAACGTTACTTCATCCGAAACCGTCTGCAAATACGGTAAGTAGTCTGAAATCCACGCCCCCGATTGCCCATGTTGCTGGAACACACCCTTTGGCCCGAGCATTTTGGGTACACCTTTGATAAAGGCAAATTTTTTCCCTTCCAAAAACTCTGCTGGACAGTCCTTCCCGTTGTTTTTTTTGAGTTCGGGTTTGTAGTCAAAAAGTTCTAATTGCGACGGTGCACCTGCCATGTGAATATAAATCACCTGCTTGGCTTTGGCTGGGAACTGTGGCATTCGTACAGCCATTGCATCGGCTGGTTGAAGCGAAGAAAGGGAGGCTTCCTCTTTTCCAAAATACCCACAGCTACCCAAGAGGGAGCCTAATCCCAACGAACCCACCCCTGCACCCAAAGTTTGCAAAAAATATCGCCGAGTTTGACGTTCTAAGTCTGCTTTTTGAAGCTCTGAAAATAGCTTTTCCATGAATGAATAAAGCAAAAAGTTGGCAAAAATTACCCTATATTTTTTTCAGAGAAATCACCTCGCTATACGCCTCGTTGAGTGCTGTTACCATTTTGTTCCATTCTGCAAAGCTACTTTTTTTGACAAGTAGGGTATCCATTATCAACATAGTACGCACAACTAGCTGGCCGTTTTTTTGTTCGTAGTTCATCTTAAAGCCAAAATCTGGATTATCGAAAGACGCACTTTGGGGTAGATAGGTTACTTCATAGCCCGATGGAATGGGTAATATACTAACGGTCTCCTCGGCATGGGCAAACTCATGTCTCCAATCATTCTTTCGGGTTTCCTCTTGACGTTTGTCAGCCCATGGGCGCGTGAGGTGCGGATTGACAAACAACTCTCCCGCCGCTTCCTGTACATAATCTGGCACACGGAAAGAATAATCAAATACTACGGGTACATCACGTTGATTTATGCCCAAAACAATATTTTTTTCCAAAGAACATTTGTTAGAGCCTCTACTTAATAGTCCTTTATAATACTCTTCTCGCTGGGATTCCGAACGGTACTGTACCGCCGATTTTACTGAAGTTTTCCAAAGCCCCTCAAAAGATAGCTGTCCTTGACCTTTTAACGTTTTACCCTCTAACGACAGCCTTATCGAATCACGTTTAAAGTTTTGGCGAGCGGGCACTATTGGCACAGGCACAATCTCGTACTTGTCTTCGGAGGTCATCACCAAAGCCTCTTTTCCTTGGATGTGTGACGTTGGCAATCCAAAATCTATACGGTCGTCGGTAGCATCTAAAAACTGCCATTTCCCCTGATATTTAACCGCTGCAATCATGTGGTTGTCCACGCTCATAGAAGGGTTTTCTTGATAACGGTAGGGAATGTCACGCGTACCAATCCACACCAAATGTGCGGGAATTGCTGCCAAATTGAGCATTGTTGAAGTAAGGCTCGCCATATCTTTGCAATCGCCATAGCGTTTTTGACTCACATCGGCAGCTTGACGTGGGACAAAACCACCTAGCCCTTCCTCAAATGCAATGTACTTGATGTGATCTTGTACCCAATAATAAATCGAACGGATTTTCTCAAGTTCTGATTTGCCCTGGGTCAGCGAGTCGGTGAGGGCTTGGAGGTGCTTATTGGGTATTTTGTTGAGATGTTTGACCAAACTTTTATAATAATTAAACAATTTGGGGACAGTTCCAAGTACCTCTACCATCTTGCCATTGGCCCTATAACTTTCCACAAATAAAAATACCTGAGGGGCATAATGTCGCAGCGAAGGCGACTCCGTTTCCAAGGGCAAGGACTTCAAGTTTTGTGCCTTCCAGCTATATGTAGTTTGGCCATTTTGGGTGGTTTGACTGAATTCAATACCCTTCATATCTCCGTAAGTCTTGTAAGAAACCTTGACTGTGCTTGGAAAAGAGACCGAAAACAAGCAATTGACAATAGGTACGTAGTTGCCAAAGATAAAGCCCGTGAGCATATAAGGATTTTTGAGGCGTTCATGGTAAGAAACGGTACCAATACCACCTTGAGTTGCGCCTGGAAAGGTAAATTTTTTGACTTGCATATCATCGAAAAATATACCTCCACCCGGACTGGGGCGTTCGGTTTTGATATCGGTGACGGGCACGGTCTTAAATCCGTTTTTTTGGGGAATGTAGGATACTGCCTTTAAATCACTGATTTCTTGAAAAGTATCTGTAAAATAGATACGATCTTCGGCAAAAACACTAGCACGGTCGTCCAAAAAAACACGATCTTCCTCATGGGCTACATCAATATCTAAAGCATCATCTATCAACCTAATATTTACCTTTTCGGAGCGGTTGGTATAAACCATGTTGTCGTTGGGAAACCGAGCTTTCAGTTTCGCTACATCTACTTTGGGTTGGGCATTGAGAGGTACTGCGTGAATGACACAAGAAAAGATGACGTAGCAAAATATTCTCTGATAGGACGACATAAAAGAAGGGCACTTATCCATGTTCACCATAAAATTCATTCAAAAAAATGCTAAAAGTAGCAACCAAATAACGGAAGGTACGGGATAAAAGTTTTATTTTGCTGCATCAATCATGTAAAAGCACTGATGAACGACCACGAACATAGCGTCCCCATATCTTCCGAAGCCATCACAAATTATTTTGAGATGCCTGATTTATTGCGTGATTTGTTGTTACAACTCTCTAAAGACTTTCAAACCGCACAAATACCGTTAGACATTGACGTAGCAAAAAAATATACTTTTGAAGTACTTTGCATCAACATAGAGGAGGCAATGAAATCCTTTATAAAGCACGGTGGATCGCTCAAAAATCTATTGATTCGGGTAGATTTAACAGAAAAACAGCTGAAAAAGACAATTCCCACTGCCCTTCATTCCAACCTCGGACTTCTATCTTCCTTGATTATCAAGCGCGAACTTCAAAAGGTAGTAATCCGACATTGGTATCGTCTATCCTCTTAATGATTGAACAAAAATCAACTTTTTGTGTTTACTTTGAATCATATTGACTTTTTTAACTGGCCTAACATTAATGTTTTTTTGAGGAATGAGTAACCGTTATGCGTCTTTGTCGCTCGAATTAATAACAGCTATTGATGATGAGCGACCTGTGTTTATTTCTGGTAATTTCTGTGAATGGTACCCAGACTTAGCACATTTTCAGATGAAAAAAATAGAAACTGGCAAATATCATTTTCAATTTCCTCCAGATTTTTTATTTGATAAACCCCTTGAATATAAATACACCCGTGGTGGTTGGGATCAGGTTGAATTAGATTCCTTTGGCGAACAACCAAAAAACCGAAAAATCGCTGCTAAAAAAGTAGTCGTAAGCGACTTTGTGCCCTACTGGCGAAAAAACGGACAAACTTACGACAAGAAATTTGTACCTGTACTTGAAATGGTAGATGAAGCCTTCAAGATTCCACAGTTGAATCGAAAGCGTCGGATACAGATTTTGCTGCCTCACGATTATCACACTTCTACCAAAACATATCCTGTTCTGTATCTTCAAGATGGCCAAAATCTATTTGGGGGCGGCTCAGTTTATGGCAATTGGGAAATAGACAAAAAAATGGCTATTCTAGCCGCGCAGGGAAAAGGTGATTTTATTGTTGTGGCCATAGACCACGCTGAAGACGGCCGTTTACACGAATTTGCACCCTATACCAATCCAAAATTTGGTAGAGGCGCAGGTAAGAAATATGCTAACTTCATTATCAGAACCCTCAAACCTCATATAGACAAGAACTACCGTACTCGTCCTGAGCGGCAATTCACGGGTATAGGTGGTAGTTCTATGGGGGGGCTTATCAGTATATATGCGGGCTTGATGTATCCCGAAACACTCGGACGTTTAATGATTTTTTCTCCCTCACTTTGGGTGTCCGACAAAATTTATTTTGACTCTATCGAATTCTTCAATCCCTTGGAAACCAAAATCTACCTCTATGCGGGTGGAAAGGAGGGGCGTTACATGATTCCAGGTGTGGAGCGACTCAAGGAAGCAGTGGAACGGCAGGGTTGGTCGCCACAACGTCTTCAATTTAAACTTTCATTAGATCCCAAAGGAGAGCATACCGAACTTCGCTGGAGTAAGGAATTTCCCCGTGCTGTAGAGTGGTTATTTAATAACACCTCTATGTAATCCACGTTTTTTGGCACTTTTTTTGTTGTAAAAAGCTTTGACCTGCTCGTTGTCCGATGGCAATGCGCATTAACCAAACTTTTTACCCCAAAAACACGCTGTCAGTGGAGAAGTTTTACTTAAAAGTTGCGAAGTATTTGTTGGTTTTCGTTGTGCTTCTACTTCATAGAAATGCACAAACGCAAATACCTCAACAGCTCAAAGATATAAACACACAAATTGATCTATCTTCTCAATTTTCCACTGCCACTTTGGGGAGTTTTCCCCGCTTTTTGACGCCACACAATGGCATTTTATTTTTTACAGCCAGACAAAATAGCAGCACCACCTCCTTGTGGAGGTCGCAAGGAAAATCAAGCAACACGCTAAAAATCATTGATTTGCCTGGCACAGCTTATAGTCTGATAAGTGCTGGTAGCTCGCTTTATTTTGTAGCTGATGCCCCCAATTTTGGTTTTGAATTGTGGAAATCTGACGGAACAGTAGCAGGTACAAAAAGCGTGAGGGACATACAAGAAGGTAGCATTGGAAGTATGCCCGATGGTCTTACCAACGTAAATGGAACGCTCTTTTTTGTTGCCAACACTGTCAATAATGGGAGTGAACTATGGAAATCCGACGGAACAGCGGCAGGGACAGTTTTGATAAAAGATATTATTGTTGGCAAAACAGGTAGCAATCCCCAAGGACTCATTAATGTGAATGGAACGCTCTTTTTTGTAGCAAATGATGGCGTAAACGGATATGAACTATGGAAGTCTAACGGCACGGCAGCAGGGACGGTTTTGGTCAAAGATATCAATAGTGGCCTCGTAAGTAGCTCACCGCAATGGCTCACCGATGTAAACAATGTCCTTTATTTTACTGCTAGTAATGGCACGAATGGGTATGAACTCTGGAAGTCTGACGGGACAGCAAGCGGCACGGTAATGGTAAAGGATATTTGGTCTGGAAGCCCCAATGGGATGCCTCATTTTTTGACTAATGTGAACGGCACGCTCTTCTTCTCGGCAAACGATGGTCAACGAGGCATTGAACTTTGGAAATCAAATGGCACTTCCTTAGGCACAAATATCGTAACTGAAATTCGACTTGGAAGTGAAGGGGGTGATCCTCGGTATTTAAAAAATATAAAAGGAACGGTTTATTTCTCAGCTACCAATGGAATAGTGGGGCAAGAAATCTGGAAATCAGATGGGACGGCAACTGGGACAATCATGGTCAAAAATATTCATCTAGGCGGTGAAGAGTCTAATAGTAATCCTTTAGATTTTAATGACCTCAAGGGTATTGTTTATTTCACTGCCAACGATGGTTTTGCGGGTAAAGAACTTTGGAAATCAAATGGAACAGAAGTAGCCACTACCGCTGTTTTAGACCTAAAGACGGGAGAAGAGGGTAGCGGTATAAGCAATATGGTCATTTTGGCCGATACCATTTATTTTACAGCAGATGATGGAAAAAGAGGGGGAGAGATTTGGAAAATAGAGTCTTGTTTACCCTTAAAGTTAATCACAAGCGACACCACTATTTGCCATAATGGGCCTATTTCTCTCCCCAAAATGGTGACCAATTACAGTTCTTTTACGAACCCTATTTGGCGTAAAGGAAGCTATGACGGGCCTATTATCACGAATCCTGCAACCGTGTTGCTCGATTCAACGAAAAATAATTTTTTTTTAACAGCTCAATTAGGGAATAATGGCTGCATGAGCATGGCACAAATCACGCTGAGGATACGGCCATTGTCTGAAGATATAGGAACCATCAGGGTTCTTTTGGAAGGCCCTTATCAGAAAGGAACGGGAAAAATGTCGTCCAAATTGATTGAACAAGGGCTTTTGCCAGGTCAAACGCCAAAAAATGCGTTAGCTTTAAAAACACCTCCTCAACAGCCCTATTTGGGGTCGCCGTGGTATTATAATGGCAATGAAGTAGGAACAACCTACGCGCCGAATGTGACCGACTGGATTTTGGTATCACTCCGAACTCAGCCCGACAACCCCGCCACAACGGCCTTTAAAGCAGCAGTGTTGCTATATGATGATGGGATAGCGCGAATCAAAGGCTGCCCTGGTAAATTGGAGGACTATACTCAATATTATGTAGCGGTTGAACACAGAAATCATATTGGTATAGTTTCTTCTTCTACTACCTTTCTAATCAATGGTAGTTTTTTTCATGACCTTGCCAGCCAGCAGTCTTATATTCCTCCTAATCTACCTGCAATCGGCCAAAAAAAGGTAGAGGGCCGATTTATGCTCTATGCAGGAGATATTCAGAAAACATTCAGCAACAATGAGATCAATGCCAATGATATTGCAATTTGGCAACGTGACAACGGTTTGTTTGGCCGCTATTTGCCTAGTGATACCAACATGGATGGCGAAGTAAATGCCCTTGATAGAATACTGTGGAATATCAACAACGGGCTGTTTTCAGGCGTAAAGTTTTGAGATTGATAATAACCATACATGAAACATCTTTTTTACATCTTTCTGTTTATTCAACTACTTTCGAATAACTTATTCGGACAAGGAATCCCTGATGTAGTAACTTACGAACCCGATGAACAAGGGTATCCACAAGGCTACACTCCTGCCAAAAAGCTAGGAACTTTTGACTTATCAAGTACAGCTCCTAACGAACCCTTTCGGCATTTGGTTAAATTATTTGAAGCGCAAAAAGTAGTTTGGGACGGTATAACCGATTTCCGGGATTTCGGTTTCAAAGCATTTTTTGGAGACGTAGGTGAAGGAAAACCAAAGGAAAACCGATACTCGGACATAAATGAGGACTCTTTTAGAAATGCCTTCATTTTAGATGGGGAATCTATTGGTAAAAACCCTATTTATTTGCCTGACCCAAATCGCACCTTGTCGGCACAAGGCCAACGTTTTAAATGCTTTAACGCCCCCTTTCTCTTCGTTACGATTAACAACATAGATGACGCAGGAAAGTGGAATCCTTTTTTGGTAACAACACATGAGTTGGATCGCCGGGCAAAATATGCAGCGGATATTCGCATGGGTTTTTTGCGTTGGGATATCGAAACTTTTTATAATGGCGAATGGCTGAGTATTCTCCGAGGACGGCAAGTTTGGGAAAATGGAAAATACCGTCATTACTTAAACGGAGGTACTAATTCTACTTTCAAAAATTTAGACGATAGTCAGTTTTTCGATTATGTTCAACACCGCTGGAGTTATGTTTTTACAGAACTGTATTATAAAACCAAACTATATAGCAAGGGAGCGAAAGTTTGGCAATATGGGTTAGGTCCCATCAATCAGGCGAGTCCTTTTATTTTCTCACAATTTGATGACAATGGCAATATAAATTCCAGTTGGAGTACTCCTAATAACCCTATTTGGAAACTACGCAACAACATCAACAATCGCATAGTAAATGAGGAGTTAGATTACATGGAAAGTTGGGATTTTATTCCACAATACGCCATGTGGGCAATCCTAAAACAGGATATACAGAACAAAAGTTGGGGGAATACGGACATCATCAGATTAAAAAACCCTCCTAAAACTAATACAATTACAGGCGCTCCTACAAGGTATAATATAACAGACATTGGTGCAGATGCGGCTTCTGGTAACCGACGCGTCCGTATCTCTCTACACGCCCAAGATGGTAGCCTGCGCATTGCTGAACAAGAGTATCGCGTTACATTTCAGCATTGGCGGGGGAGTACGGAGGTAAATATTCCCATTGGGAAGCATACTGTAGAAATCACTACGACATCTCCTGAGTTATCTTGGCAATCAGATGACGAGTTTTTATTAATCATTTGGAACACTATCTATTGTACTCGCTACCAAGAGCCTGCAAAATTAGGCTTTATCAACTGGGAACCGACGCCCCGTACCTATATTGATGGCCCTTATTCGCTTGCCACCACCGATATCTTTGAACAACGAATCTATGATGCAGTAGTGGGATTTAGCAATTTGCAGAATTACGGTGTGGTCAATTGGGACGCAAATACGGTAGGCAAAATAAATCCCATGGTACGTGAAAGTATTATTTTGGCGCAAAAGAAAATTGCCCCTTACAAAACACATATCGAAAACCAAATGTTGATTTTAACCGACATAAGCACCGATGGTGGACAAACATGGATAACAGGCGGGTATCCAAAAGCTCCATTTGAGCTGCATTATAATGGATGGTGGATGGGAGATTTCTACAAGAATGACCGACCTTACCCCATGATAAGTGGCTCTTATAGCGCCCAACAAAAGACATTTTTATTTACACATCTTGCAGGAAAACTACCTACTGGAACACTCAATTATAAAATTCGGGTGACGGTACCTAATACTCCAACTAGCTATGTTTTCGATATAACTTCTGCCCGCGATTTAGCCTATTCTATTTTTAAAATTTAGGGCTTTGATGCGGGTAAAACACATATAAGAACCTCGCAGAATGCGGAGCTCTTACCATAAAAATGGGAAGCCATTTTTATTATATACTATCCTCCACTTTTAGCCCATTTCCTTCTTCTTTTCCGGATTGGCGGTATGTTTTTTTTACAAACCTCCATCGTCTTCTAGCGATGGAGGTTTCGAAGCCATCTGAAAGTTGTAAGCTTTTCGAACCAACGCAAACCTGTGCTATCACTTCTTGATTGACTATGCAGTTTTTATGAATACGAATGAAATTTTCAGGCAAATGAGGCTCGTAAGCGCATAAACTTTTCGTGGAGAGATGCTGCTCGCCATTTCTTAGTACGAAAATCGTGTAATTACCTTTTCCTTCTAGCCGGAGTACATGTTGCCAACTCAAATGGCAGACGATTAGAAATCAATTACAACCCGCGATAAAGGCCTTGAAAGTATTTCCCGTAGCCACAGCCTGGGTTAAGCGTAACAGACTGAGTAGCTCTATATGTTACATCAGCACCCGAAATTTGATTGGTAGCCTCAATGGTATTGGCAATCTGTACCACTGTTCCCGAAGTAATCGCTTGGGCAATAACAAGATTACTCATACCATTGACAATTGTAGCCGTAACTGCTAAACGAGTAGTACTCTCAACACCAGATACGGTTTGTGAGGCGTAGTAGATTGTACCATTGGTCAAGACCGTCATAGCGTCTAAAAGGTTTCCAGCCGAGGCCGCATCATACCATTTAATGCCGCTTCCAGTAGCAACTAAATTAGAGATTTTAGCTCCTTGACAAAAAGACTACGTTGCCAAACCCGTTGGAGCTGGTGGAACTGCACCACCTGTAATAGTCACCGTGACTGCCAAACGAGTAGTACTTTCACATCCTGATACCGTTTGTGATGCATAGTAAATCGTACCATTGGTCAGTACCGTTGTGGGGGCCAAAAGATTTCCAGTAACAGCGGCATCGTACCATTTGATAGCACTCCCTGTGGCTACTAAATTTGAAACTTGAGAACTCAAAGCCAAAGACTGAGCTGCAACTCCCGCGGGAGGGGCTTGGATACCCGTCACAATCAATGAAATCAACCCAGCAGTGGCGGGAGACG